>OBYK01000490.1_pt1 | contig 19486 bp, 14 predicted proteins | sample 1476721 | NCBI WGS metagenome assembly OBYK01 (sample SAMEA2580191, study PRJEB22360) | human gut metagenome | biome: human gut; feature: human-associated habitat; material: faeces | place: Denmark | collected 2008/2010
GCAGCAGTGGCCGCGGTCAACACCTGCCCGCCGCTACTCGTCGGCGTAGGCATTACCGGCTCCATTGATGTCGCCTCAACGTTGTCCAAACGCGCCCTTATGCGGCCGGTCGGCTCTCACAACTCCAATCCTGTCGGCGCAGAATTTGAAAAACTCTTCTCTGACGGACTGAACGAAATCAACATCGGCCCGGGCGGTTTTACCGGCACAGATTCAGTTATGGGCGTCAACGTCGAACAGGCGGCCCGCCATCCGTCCTGTATCGCCGTGGCCGTGAGCGTCGGCTGTTGGGCACACCGCCGCGCGCTTATCCGCATCCATCCCGATATGTCCTATGAATTTCTCTCGCACAAAGGAGTTGTGCTGTGAAAACCCATATCCTGAACACGCCGATCCGCGACGAAGATCTCGAAAAGATTGAGATCGGCGACATCGTCTACTTGAACGGCGCACTCATTACCGCCCGTGATCAAGCGCACCACCGCCTCGTTAAGCTCGGCCGCAAACTGCCCGTTGACCTGAACCGCAAGGCCATTCTGCACGCCGGTCCGATCATGGTTCCCGCCGAAGATGTCAAAAGCGGATGGAAGGTAGCCTCTATTGGTCCGACGACTTCCATGCGCATGGAACTTTTCGAAAAGGAATTCATCGAAGAAACCGGCGTCAAACTCATCATCGGCAAAGGCGGCATGGGTCCCAACACCGAGGCGGGGTGCCGAGAAAAAAAGGCAATCCACTGCGTCTTTCCGGGAGGCTGCGCCGTCGTTGCCGCCGCCTGTGTTGAAGAGGTCGAAGACCATCAGTGGCCTGAACTCGGCATGCCCGAATCCATGTGGATGATGCGGGTGAAAAAGTTTGGCCCCCTGATCTGCTCGATTGACACCCAAGGACGCAATCTTTTCAAAGAAAACAAAAAAGTCTTTGAAGAACGCAAGGCCCCGATTGTTGAACGCATTTGGCTCTTGTCGACTATCAAAAATAAACCGCTTCGAGCTGACGACGAACGTCCTCGCCCCCCGCTTTGAAGCGTTCCCTCGGCATGATCGTGCGGCGCATTACCCGTCTTCCGCTCAGCCCCATCGGAATGCGCCGCTCGCTGCCTTTCGCTATTCTGAGTCCATAGGTCTTTTGCGCGGTGTTTCTGCACCCTGCACCATCTTCCCGGAGCTCCTCGATGCCGAGCAACATCTGCCGCTACTTAACCGCCCTCATCGCCGAGGGCAGTTTTTCAAAGGCCGCACAGCGCCTCGGCATCTCGCAGCCCTCGCTTTCGCAGTTTCTCGTCCGCTTGGAAACCGAAGCCCAAACAGAACTCGTCGATCGTTCGGCCAAGCCGCTCAAACTGACGGCTGCCGGAGCGCTCTTTTTGCGTACGGAGCAGCAAGTCGATCTGCTCCGAGAAACCGCTGCCAAGCAAATGCTTGACATCAAGGGGGGGCGTACGCGGACACGTCACTGTAGGGGCGAGCGACTACCGAGAAACTATTTTTCTTGCCGAAGTGCTTCCCGTTTTTCATCGACTCTATCCCCTCATTGAAGTCTCCCTAACGGAAGGACGCACCAAAGTACTCGAACAAATGGCGCTTGAAGGCGCCGTCGATTTTTCCCTAGTCATCACGCCGCTCTTTCATCCGGGCACGCTCACCACCATTGAGCTTTATCAAGAGCGAATCCTTATCGCCCTTTCGGAAAAGCACCGCCTTGCCAAGCAGCATCCTGCCTCGCCAAGCGAAGAATTCCCGGTCATTGACTTCCATGATCTCGACCGTGAACCTTTCATCAAAATCAAGGAAGGACAGCAGATGGACGTGCTTTTCCGAGAGCTCTGCAGAATGAGCAGAGCATCACCGCGCGTTGTTCTCGAAAGCGAGTCCATGATTGCCGCTGCGACACTCGCGAGCGTGGGGCTCGGTGCGGCGTTAACCACTGAAACGCTGGTGCGGCGGGACGACTACGCGCACTCCCCTCTCGGACTGGCTGCCTTTAGCGTTGAGCCGCCAGTGCCGCCTCGGATCGTCGCGGCCGCCTACCGGTCCGAGCGCTATCTCTCTAAGGCTGCGCGCGCACTGATTCGGGTGATGACAGACGTTGCGGCCAGCCGCTTTCAAAACGGTTAGACCGCCTCTTAAACCTGCCATTGGGAAAAGGGATGACGCACTAAGTTTGAGTTGAAGTAGCGAGGATCATTAGAAACCTCTCGACCCAGCCAGTCCGGCCGCTCAAACGGAGCGTCCTCGTCGGGCAGTTCAATCTCGGCCACAATCAATCCGGCATTTTCACCGAGGAACTCATCAATCTCCCACACCAATGAACCGGCAGGGATCTTGAAGCGGCGCTTTTCGATCAACGGTTTTTCAGCTAAGCCGCTGAGCATTTCGTCAGCATCTGCAAATGGTATTTCATATTCAAATTCAGAACGTGTCACACCGTTTGTGATGCCTTTTACCGTCAAGAACCCCTTTTCGCCTGCGGTGCGCACCCGGACGGTTCGCTCCTTGGCGCTGCTGAGGTAGCCCTGTCGGTAAAGTACGCCTTGAGCGAGCGTTCTCCAGGCATTTCCATTGACTAAAAATTTGCGTTCAATCTCTTTGCTCATCGCGGCTCTCAATGTGTTTTTTTTGGGGGTCGTCAGCCGGCTTGGCCTCAAATCCCGTTCACTGACGAACCCATGAAGAGCATAGAAGATTCCCTGCTTTTTCGCCGGCTCAAGGGCTCCCACTGCCCGGCATGGAAGCACTTGGAACACTTCATAGGGCCTGCAGTGCCCTATTTATAACGGCCAAGCGCACGTCAAAGAGACCTTTTCAGAAAGCAGAGCGCTTGGGCACCAATCGCCCGTTGAGGCCGTTCACAGCCATTCTCAGCGCCGGCGGCGAGGATCCCAGCCTCGTCCGCCGTAGCATGCCTGAGCGTCTCGTTCATACTTAATGTCCTTGGCATACTGCACCCAGGTTTCCAGGAGACTGCGCGTGATGCGGCTCCCGTGATATTTAGGCCAGGCACGCTTGAGAAAACGCTTTACGGCTTCTTCGCCAGACTCGGAGAGCGTTTCGTCATAGGCCACATAACCCACCCAGAGCCAAAGCATGCGCAGCACCGCTTCATCATCTGCGGCCCTTGCGGGATCGCTCGGCATCGGCTGGCGCAGCGCACTGACCGACAATCCTGTGCGGCCGTGAGCCGCTCACAACCCGGGGCGGCGGTGAGCAATCGCCTGCAGATGAGTGATAAAAGAGGCCTCAGCACGACGCCGCGCCTCTGCCTCATCCTCTGCCCTCGCCAAACGCTCCGGCGGCAATGTCCGCCAAAGTTCAAAAAAAGAAGTGGGGCCGCCGTCCTGCAGCGCGCCGGTGCGGCGCAGCCGCAGGCACCAATACCGCCACTGCCAGTCTCGGTCGCCGAAATGCTTTGCCGCCAGGCGCAGCGCCTCCGTCCTCCGGCGTTCAGCCGCCGTTGCGCGGGAAGCATCCGATATCCGCTTTTCTTCGTGCTGCAGCAGTTTTTCAAGTGTCGGACGTGAAAAGCGCCAGAGCCAAGGCTCCATTTTTTCGAGCCAGCTCTTAGAAAAATAAACTGCCGCTTTTTTCTCCATTCGCGCAACGGCACGCGCCGCTGCCCCCGTTACGACACGGACGGCACGAGTCAGGCTCTTTAAAAGCGCTCTTTTCGTCTGCATAGACCGCCTCTTTCCTTTTGACAATGCTCATGAGCATTGCCATTACCTTCAGAAACAGTCTAGCACTCCAAATTCACAGCGGCACCGATCAAATCGTAATTTCTTGTTGAATTTCAATGAATTGCAGTTATTTCTAAGGTTCATTCTCATTAGCGGCATCCGCATGAGAAGGAGCGGCAAACGCAAATTTCGATCCGTTCTGTCATCCGAAAAAAACGCCCGCTGCAAAGGGCTGCAAGCGGGCGTCAGTTCTGTTTATAAACCCTCAGTCACATGAGGCTTTATCACAGATGAAGTTTATTTTCTGCTTTAGCTGAAGAACGGCATCAAGAGACGCATGATCCACATGGAGAGGAGCGCGTTCACAATGGAGTTCAGCATCAAGAGCGGCCAGTAGCGCTTCGGGCAGTCAGCCACGCCAAGCAGACGTCCCATGTACTGGATCTGCGAGGCCATCAGGAAGATAGCCGGCAGAATGACCGTCACGCCGTCAGCATCAAGAACACCTTGAGCAAGCAGACTCGCTGCCATGCCGGCGCCGGCTGAAGCCGACAGCCAAGCGGCCAGCAGCACCGTAATGGCCTGACCCGGAAGGCCAAAGAGCGCCATGAAAGGACCGCAGTGCTGGCCGAGGAAGTCCATCACACCCAGAAGGGTCAGCATGTGCGCGAAGACGAACGCCATCAAAACGTTCGGCGTCAAATTCAAAAGGGCGATATTGATACCCTTGCGAACGCCGACGATGAAGATGTCAAGCGGATTAGTAGACGTGGTCTTCTCAGTCATTTTCGAAGTCCTTGCGGTAGACCGTATTGAGGACGCAGCGGACGAGGAAGCCGCCGACGAACTTGAGCACAATCATGAGGATGAGCGGCACGATGAGCGGGCAAAGCGTCGCAGCGAAAAGCGCGGAACCCGAAGCAAAATAGTTGCCGATCAGACCTGCGCCGGAATACTGCCAGGCGCAGACCACAATGAGCCCTTTCTTATCGAAAAGACCGCGGTCGTACATACCCTTTGTCAGCGCAGCGCCGGCATCGGTGCTCTGCAGGTCGGTGATGAGTGCAAGACCCGTCGAACCCGGAACGCCCAGAATCGGATTGAGAAGCGGCGTCATCAGCTTCTGTGCGGCACGCATGGCACCGTAGTAGGTGACAACTTCCATCACGCCCAAGGCGAGCATTACGGAGGGGAAGAGCGAAAGTGCAAAGAGGAAGCCCTGACGAGCGCCAAAACCGCCCTTGCCGATATAGGTCAGGCCGTCGATCTTGCCGAACCCGCCAGCGAGCGTCGTAAAGTCAAACGAACCGAGCCATTTGTACCCGTCAATGTTGTAGAAAAGCCCCGAGAAAAAGAGGATCGTGATGATCAAAGCCACATAGGCGCCAACGCCTACATGTCCCACATCCTGATCGTCCTCACTCGCAGCGGCCTGATTGTTCTCAGTCATGGCATGCCTTTGTGGGGAAGTTGGAGTGTTTGAAAACTCGTGATTTTAACGATCTCTCACAAAAACATCTAAGCAATTCCCCTAATTCAGTTACCCAACATCAATGATTAAGTCTACCTATCAGGCGCACCCTATAAAAATAAGGATGGCCGCTCAGTTTGCACCAGCGGCCATCTTCCGAAAACCACTCAATGGAGAGTGGAAATCCTTAGTTGAAGAACAACCTGCGTCAGGCAGTCATCCTCACCCGAAGAGTTTGGCAAAGAACCCCTTCTTCGGCGCTTCCTCAACGCAGGCAAATGACGTCACCTCATAGCCTGTCGGCGCAATGGCGTCGCGCACGGCCTTTTCATCGAGCGGAAGTTCGGTAATGATTTCGGCACATTTCTTGCTGCGTGAGGCCTTGACCTTATTGACTTCAAAAGCCTTTTTGATCGTGCTGCAGATGTGTTCCTCGCACATCCCGCAGGCCATACCTTCAATACCAACGATGGTTTTATACATTTGCTTATCCTCAATGGACTCAGTCGAACACGCCGCCGGCCGTCTCCGCCGCCTCCGGGAGAGACCGCAGGCCTATTCGACTCAATAATATTGAGAACCATTCTAATCCTCGACGAAGCCCCTAGCTGACCTCATCGGCAGCATCGCCGGCATCCGACGCATTCTTTGAACGATCTGCTGATTTGAAGAAAAGAATGCCGGCCGACCGCCGATAGGAGCGGAAAGCAGCCGCTCTGACATTTGACGCCTGACTGCTCCAATTTTGGACGGCTTCAAAAACACGGTCAGAATCCCAGAGCATCACCTCCACATAGCAGCGTCTCTCAGAGAAAGCCTCACCGACAACCGATGCTGCTCCGGGTGCCGTCTCGGAAAGCATGCCTCGGAAATCCGCAATGATCGTTCGATCCAGCGCTTCGGCAGCTTCCGGAGAAACCGCTGCTGCACGTTCGAAAAAGAAGAATCCAACCGCAATGCCCTGCCGATGAAGCACATCAACAACCTCAGATTCACCAGAACGGTAACTATTGATGAAATAGGGAGCGGCAGTCCATCCAAAGCGGATATCAAAATTGATTTCGGCCTCTTTCTCAGGCTTAAGCCAATAATCGAGCCGTTCCTCTGCGATGTCGCGATGGGTATAGTTCTTTGCCCGAGGCTCCAGCGCTGCAATGCGTTCAGGCAGTTCTGAAAGCAGGAACCCTCCGTCTTCAGGCGGCTTGCGCAGAATCGTCAGATTGCGGATAAACCGCATGGATGCCGCTTCGCCGATTAAATGGTCAATCAAGAGCGTCAGCTGCTCGAAGACCGGGGCACTCTCTTCCTCATCCAATCCGCGCAGTGACTCTGCAAAAAACTGCAGCACCCAAGCGTTCTCTTCTTTAACGAGACGGCAGCGAATTTCTCTGCAGTCAAAGAGCAATCCCTTATTAAATTTGAGTTCAACGGCTGCCGGTTTCGGTCTGAGGCCGGCAGCAAACTCCCAATGCGCTCCCAGAGCAATGGGGGCAGCATCCAGGAGCTTCAGGATCGGCAAAATCTGCACATAGTCGTGCTGGGGCGACAATTCGAGCAAAAAGTGACCGGCAGCATCTGTCGGAGACGAGAAACCGATCCCCCAGCCTTCTGATACCGACTTGAGCATCTTCACAATCCGCTCAAGCGCATCAGCAGGATTTCCGCTTGCAATTAAAGCCCGCAGCTCGGCATCCGCCTCGCCGAAAGCATCCCAAAATTGAGCGGCACGTTCATCGAAACACCTGCGGAAGACGGGAATGGTTACGGCACGCCTTGCGGCATCAAGCATTTTGATGGTGTCTTCGTCGCCGGGCCTATATTCCAAAGCTCGCTCCCAATATGGGATGGACTCCCCTTCGCGATCCAGATAAAAAAGTGCATAGGCCGTACGAAAATTCCATTCATGCGTATTTTCCTGCTCAGCGCGGCACGATTCGAGGAGTTCCAGAGCGTGAAGAAATAAAGCATCCTCGCCGGGCTGAGCCAGATTGTTGTAGGCCCGAGCCAATTCACTTGTTAAACGAAGCGTTCTCTTCGTTGCCGGCAGCGCTTCGACTGCATTAATGATGGTTTGGTATTCATTCTCCTGATTCCAAATCCTGATCTTTGGGATGAGCGCTTCTTCTTCTGCCGTATAGTCCTCAGTCTCTTCATCCGCCGGCGCACTGTCTCCCATATGCACTGCAGTTTGCCGGATGCGGAAGCACACCTCCCCGGCTTCGTCGGGTGTGCCGTCCTCACCTCTGATGAGCAGTCCGATCTCCTCGTTTTGCCGCACATTAATGCAGACCACGTCAGACGCAGATATGTCATGGTCCTTGAGCAGCTGCGGAAGAGCACGGATTACATCGCCGAGCCATCCAACAGAGACGTGTGAAAGCGCCGGAACATTCATTAAGAACCGAAAGACCAGCGGGAACCCAGCCGCCGAAGAGGTGCCCGTGCAAAAAGGTACTTCAGGAGGATCCGCAGGCTGCCAGTCACTGAAGTTAAAGAGCGCAAAAACCGCCTCCAAACCATCGGGCTTAGCGAGAATGCAGTTGTTGAAGCGGGTATAGACGAGAAGCTCATCAGAGGGCATCTGGTTTCGCTGCAGCGCTTCATCCGCATCCGGATCAATCAGGTGATTGGAGAGCTGAAGAATGTCGCTCCCCGACTCAATCTCTCGGCGTGCCGTGAGGAACTCCGGATCACCGGGCACCAGTGCGAGACCGGTCTCGATCGCTTTGAGCGCACCTTCCGCATCGCCGAAATGCGCACGCAGTTTTGCTGCTTCCAGCCATCCCCATGGATATGTCGGCTCTTCTCGCAGAGCACGCTCCGCACATTGATGCGCCTCTTCAATTTTCCCCAGATGAAGCCATACTGCACAAAGACGATAAAAGAAGACTCCGCAGCCGGCAGCCGAAGCTTCAGCTCGCCGAAGAATGCTGAGAGCGCGGATGCAGTCTTCATATTGGTGCAGATTAAGGCAGGCATGCGCGCGCATCAATGCACACTCGAGATCTTGATCAGCCGCTTCGCGCGTGAAGCGCCCTTCCCTGATGCCTCGATCTATAACGGCATCGATTTCAGCCAGAATTCGCCCAGGCCGAATTTCATTGCCCGAGTTGAAGGCAGCCAGTTTGGCTCGATCTTCATCTGAAAAAATAATTCCGCGCGGCGTCATCACAATTCTCCTCTCATGCGTGCTGCGAACCGCCTCACGCGTGAGCCTCATCCTCATGGGCGAGCAATTCATTGGGCTGGAACCGAATCTTCCAGGTGTCACGTCCCTTTAAAAAGATACCTGGACTTCTCTCGAGCGGCAATTTTTGTCCGGCGGTATAGCTCACCGTTTCACCATCCTGAAAGTCCACTTCGTTTTCAGACACATAATCCGCTGTGTCGGCAAGGAAGAAAAAGAGCTCCATGGGGTCAATATCCGCTGCCGGAACTTCCATTTCCATTCGGCCCAGGGCTTCAAGACCTTCCGTCCAAGCTGCAAAGCCGCCCGATTCAAGGCGCACGACAGAGACCCACACGAGGCAAAGCGTTGGAAATGCGCCGTCTTTCATACATTGGGCAAAATCACGGTATGTTTCGGGCTGATGCACCACTCCATTGATATAGATGCCGACGGAGGAAGCCTCTCCTGAGAGCGACGCACAAACCTTCGCAAATGCCCTGCCGGCCCTTTTCCCGGGCAGAGGCGCAGTCACAATCAAGTGCGCACGATGGTGCGCCACTAAACTTTTATCTCCTCGCCAAAGGAAATTGTCTTCTGCCGCACCGAGCGCCTCATTATCAGGAATCGGAGCAGGAATCAAGCGTATAAAAACCGGCACGTCGTCAACGATGAAGCATGATGTCGACGAAGAAGCACCGTCTTCGAGCTCAATCGAATCGTCCCACTCTCGGCGGAAGCGCTTCACGAAAGCTGACGCACACCATGCCGCATCCTTAAGAAGGACAAAAGAGAGGAAAATGCTGCGGGGCGAAGATCTCGCGGCACCATTGCTGATCGAATCACACATAGGCACACCATGGCGGTTAGTGGAGAGGCTTACGCTGCTTTCTGTCATTTTCTCATGCCGCGCCGCAATCTCTTTATGAAGAGACTTCAATGTCGACAGTCTGCCCCCAAAGCGCAGCCCAAATGATTTCCTGCGGTCTCAAATCGATTGATAATGGTTTTCTTTACATTTGACTATCGCGGTCTGCGCCATTGTCATGATTATTTTCCTCATCAAGCTTATCGCTGCACCGCTTCTGCTTGCGCTGGCCACATTGGCTGCTCGGCGCTGGGGAACGGTTTTGGGCGGGATTCTCATTGGACTGCCGCTGATCTCCGGACCTATTTCTGTTTTTCTGGCCATCGAAAACGGTGCCGGATTTGCCGTTGAAACAGCCAGAGGCGCATTGGCTGGAACCGTTGCACTTGCTGTCTTCACCTGTGTCTATGCGGCGGTCTGCCCTAAAGGATGGCTTAAAGCTTCTTTTTTAAGCGTGGCGCTCTATGTTTTAGCCTCTTGGATCGCAGCCGAGCTTCCGATCTCTGCTGTGACGCTGGCAGTCTCCCCTGCGGCCGCCATCATCCTTTCGCTTTGGATCATGCCCGTTCCTCACGGTGCAGCCGTGAAACACCGTCCGCCGAAACATGATCTCCTGATGCGCATGGGCATGATGATGGTGCTGATGATTGCCATCACCTTCCTGGCGCCCTATATCGGCCCTACCGCCTCAGGCATCGCATCAACTTTTCCGTACATGGCGCTCACCATGGCGGTTTTCTCCCAAATCCAAGGCGGCCCGGATAATGCCCGCCGAGCCATGCACGGGCTGATGCTCGGCATGTACAGCGGTCTGGTCTTCAATCTCGTCGTATGGGCACTGGCGGCCGAGGGACAGCGCGTGCGGCTGAGACTGCTTATCGCTTATGCGGCCGCAACAGCCGCTGCGCTCGCTGCTCAGGGCGTTGTTCTGGCCCTGACGCTTAAAAAAACAGCATGACGCCTCTCTGATCCAGTGTCTTTTAAGGCATTTATAGTTTGAAAACATCTTGTCATTCAGACTGTGCGGGGGCCGTTGAGCAGAAAACACGATCAAAGAGGCTTTGAATCATTTTCTTGATGCCTTCCTGACTCTTTCAGAGCCCATAAGATATGACTCAGCCGCAGCCATATGTTTATCTTTAATCGATTCTAAATAGCGACTTATTTTGCTTATCGCGCAAACTTACTTTGTTCGGAACGATATATATCGTTTTCAATGCAATATATTGATAAACAAGATTAAGTAGTCATAAAATTCTTTATATTTCAAATACACAGCTCCTCATCCTCACCATAAAATACGGTCATTGTGCCGCGTTAATCATGCCTATTAAACGCTGACACAGTTTCCCGCTTTCGACGCAGGGAATACATTTCCAAAAAAAAGGAGTTTTGGATGAAAAAATGGATTCTTGGAGCTGCAGCCGCCGCGCTGCTTCCCATTTTTGCTCAAGCAGATCAGCCGCGAGATGAATTTTTCTGGCTTTCTGAAATCAATAAAGCGAGCTGCATCATCAATACCGAAGAAGGCCTGCTTGAGAAGACGATGGGTGAGCGCATTGCCAAAGGAATCTCTGCCGTCATCACCAACGGCAATAAAGAAAACGGTCCTCGGCCCAAGCAGGTCATCAAGTATGAGCCTTACCTCATTAAGGAAGTCGGCATGGATGCAACCATGCTGCATATCGGCCGCTCCAGTCAGGACATGCATGCCACCTACCGAACGGCCATCATTCGTGACAATACGCTCAAGCTTTCAGAGACGCTCACCAACGCAATGGAAGTTTTGAATACGCTCGCCAAAAACAATCAGGCAACGATCGTTCCGAACTACACCAACGGCGTAGCGGCTCAGCCCAATTCTTATGCGCACTACCTCATGGGCTATCAAGCAGCCTTCTCGCGCGATCTGGAAAAAATCCGCAACTTTTATCAGCGCCTCAATTACTGTGCGATGGGCACCACCGTTCTGAACGGGACGAGCTGGCCGCTGGATCGTCAGCGCATGGCCGATTATCTGGGTTTCGCCGGGCCTGTGCCCAATGCCTACGATGCCGGTCAGATGAAGTCCGTGGATGAACCCGTCGAACTGGCAGCCATTGCAACGAGCATTGCACTGCACGTGGGCACTTTCATTCAGGATGTTTCCGTTCAGTATGCGCAGCCCCGTCCCTGGATCCTGCTGCAGGAAGGCGGAGACAACACCTATGTTTCCTCTGCGATGCCGCAAAAGCGCAATCCCGGCTTGATGATCAACACGAGAGCTGCCGCGAGCGATGTGATCGGTCAGGCGCAGACAGTCATCCTCAAGGCCCACAACATCCCGCCCGGAATGAGTGACCCCAAGAGCGTTTCGGCCAATGCCAAACTCGCCAACGATACCTCCGCGCTTTTGAAGCAGTTCACGCGCGTTATCAAGGCGCTGCGCGTGAATCCCGAGCGTGCGCTTGAAGAGCTCAACAGCGACTGGACAGCTTCTCAGGAAGTTGCGGACGTTTTAATGCGCGAATATAAGCTCCCATTCCGCGTGGGTCATCATGTAGCGAGCCATATCGTCACCTATGCCCGAAACAACAACCTGTCGCCCACCAACTTCCCGTATGAACAGGTCAAGAAGATCTATGCAGAGGTCATCAAGAGTGAATATCCGCAAGGGAATCCAGTCTGCCCAATGAGCGAACAAGAGTTCCGCGACACCCTCAATCCCACCGCGATTGTTGCCAACCGCAAGACTGAAGGCGGTCCTCAGCCCGCAGAGCTGACTAAAGCACTGTCAGCCGCAGATGCCGCGATTGCCGAGCAGCGCGAGTGGACGAAGCAAAACCGCCGGCACATTGATCAGAGTCTCGCTAAGCTCGATGCTGACTTCCAGAAACTCATCGAGCAGAAATAATCGGCATCCTGAATGCGGCAGGGAGCCGCATTCAGCCTGACGTTTTGCACCTCCCGGCGAAATGGCGCACCCAATGACGCGCGCAGCCTTCGCCGGGAGTTTGTGTATAGGCGCGTGACCCGCTTTAGCCTCTGCGTCCGGTGAGATACTCGTAAAGCCCCTCTTCCACGGGCGTTTCCAAACGCCAGTGCATCTCAAACGCCGATTGGCCATTGGCAAGGCGAACGGGCTGCGGCGCTGCGGCAGCGTGCATTGCGCCAAGAAAATAAAAAGCCTTGGCTTCATCGTCGTCCTTGCTGCGGCGTACAAATAAGAGTATTCGAATCGCAGCGTACTGACCTTTTTGCGTCATGCGCTGAGCATCCTGCGAATCAATCTGTCGATTGACCTTAGAGAGCGAGATCAGTTCTGCCGGCGAAATAAAACGGTCGGCATAAGCAATCGCGCCGGCCTGCTTCTCGTAATTGATGAATATGGGGAAGGTCTGCGTTTTCTCATCGTAGAAATAGCCGCCGATATTGATGGACGTGATATTGCGGTCCCAATCGAGCAGCCGACAGACATCCTCATAGGTGTAGGTCGACCCGAGCAGCAAAAACGTGTCCTCCCAACGATGACTTTCGCATGCGCGGCAGCGATTGAGCACAAAATGGGTGAGCGACTCCAAATGCCGGCGAAATGACGGTTCATCCGCAAGACAGCAAAAGAACTGCGGATCTGCCCGCCAGCGGCGCACCCTCTTTCCGTCTTCGACATCATCAAGCGCTTCAATCACTTCACAGCCGGCATTTCGCTTGATGTCATTGAGCGTACGCTCAAACTTCGCGGTCATTACGCATTCCACATTCCGCAGATGCGCCGGCGAGGCTTTGAAGTTGTAGGGTTCCGCACTGAGTTTTTCGATCAGCGCCGCACGCAGATCGCTGCGACCTTCAAGCGCAGCCTGCAGCACCAAAGCTTCCGACGGCCTGAGCGCTGACCCCAAACGATTCGAGCACCATCTCAAACGCTTGACCGCGGCATCTGACAAACGTTCTGAATAGTCGGGTTCATACTGCACCAAAAAATCGTAGTAGGACGACCTTTTCCGCAGCAGGAACTTGGAAGCATCGATGGACGCATGTTCCTCAAAATCAGCGAGCTCGGGTATCCGGCCAAGCTTATATTTCAAAAGTTTGTAGGCATCCAGAAGCAGTCGAACGGAATTCAGGGACGCGCTGTCAATTGCCCGATAAATTCGGCTGCGGGCCACTTCGTCAAAATGGATGGAGGAAGCCCCCGGAATGCGCTCAGCCCCCGTCGTCACGAAGCGGCGAAGCTTTTCTTTCGAATACGAGCGATCATCCGAAAGCGCTGTCGCGATGAGATAATTTTTCTCATAGTTTCCGATAAAGTCGAGCACAATCACATATTCCTTGTCGGCGGCACGGCGCAGCCCGCGGCCGAGCTGCTGCACAAACACAATTGCACTTTCCGTGCGGCGCAGCATCAGAATTTGATTGACCTCAGGAATATCCACTCCCTCGTTAAAAATATCAACCGTAGCAATATATTCGAGCCGATTGGGACCCATGCCGTGCGTGAGCTGCTCAATCGCTGCTTCGCGCTCATCCTGAGCGGTTTGACCGCCAAGCGCAATCGCCGGATGCCCTGCACTCGTGAAAGCGGCCGCAGCGGCGCGAGCTTCTTCGAGACTGCCCGCAAAAATTAAGCCTTTCACGCGGTCACCGCAGGAGCCAAAATACTCCGCCTGATCGATAACGTGCTGGATGCGCTCAGGCCAATTCGGATTCGTAAAATCCGGAAGCTGACCTGCTTCTTCGCCCGTCTCGTCTTCCGTTCCGGCAGAGAGCCCAAAGTAATGAAAGGGCGTTAAGAGATTCTCTTCAAGGGCTTCGGAGAGACGAATCTCATGCGCAATGACATGGTCAAAGAGTTTGAAAATATCAAAGCCGTCCGTTCGCTCCGGACTGCCCGTCATCCCGAGCCAGAAGGCTGGTCTGAACCAATTCATGATGCGCTGATAGCTGGGCGCGCCTGCTCGGTGCACTTCATCAATGATGATGAAGGCAAAGGCATCTTTAGGAAACGTCTGCAGCACCGCGGTCTTGGCAAGCGTCTGCATCGTGGCAAAAACAAAGTCGCACTCCGACGCTTTTTCATTTCCGGAAAGCAGCCCGAAGGAACCTGCGGCATCTCCCAAAACAATACGGAAACTCTTCAAAGCCTGCCGCGCAATTTGCTCTCGGTGAACAATGAAGAGCATGCGGAAGCGCTGGGAATGTCGGCTTTCTCGGTCTCTAGGAGCGTGGGCTGAAGGGGTACGCTGAAATTGAGCGATTGCATCGCGCACCGCGAAGGCGGCAGCAAAGGTTTTGCCCGTACCGGTAGCAGAAATCAGCAGTGCGCGCTCAGCCCCATTGCTTCTGAGGGCTTTAAGCCGAGCGAGAAAAGCCTGCTGCATGGAATTGGGCTCCGCGCAGCCCGGCTTAATCGTTGGCTGAGCATTGACCGCAGCCTTGCGGGCTTCGAGCTGAGCAGCGCCGAGCTGACGATATTCCCGCTCATACGCTTCCATTTCCAGCGCAGCATCGCGGGATGCGGCATCGGACCAAAGAGAATCAAATTCGGCGAGGATCGACTGAGCGAGCTCACCTCTTTCGCAGGCAACGATGCGCGTATTCCATTCGCGGTTGGTCGTGAGCGCCGAGAGCGTCAAATTGGAACTGCCGATGATGATCCGCAGAAGATTATTGGAGCTGTGAAAGATATAGCCTTTGGTGTGAAACCCTGCCGCCCCCTGCGTGCGAAAAATTCGGACCTCTAAATTGGGCAGTGCCAGGAGCTGCCGCAATGCGCCGGGTTCAGTGAAATAGAGATAATCGGTCGTGAGAATGCGCCCATGCACACCCTTGGCCGCAAGACGCTGCAGCGTCAGAAGGAGCGGCGCAATGCCGGACTTCGTGATAAAGGCAACGCTGATAGAAAAGGACCGGGCATGGCTAAGCTCATCGTCAATCGCCGTCAGTATTTTTAAATGACGAATCGGATCATTGGCGAGAAGGGTTGTCCGCAGTCCAGCTTCCGAAGGGATAGCCGCATCGGCAAATGAAGTAGCCAGACTCTTTTGGAGATTTTCCGAAGAATTCTCAAGGCATAAGCCGTCTTTATCCCTATGAGCAGCTGAAGGGAAAGCTTCGAAGTTCATGGCAGCATACGACCAAATGGGATGAATCCGAAGCAGCATAGCAGCCGAGCGACGACCCTGCGGTGCGCCGATGCCTTTTCCCTTTAGGAATCAATGACGACAACCGTTGTTTCTTCTCCACATCCTCCCAAAAAAGAGCGGCCGGTCAGGCGATCTGCGCGGACATCCCGCTCAAAGCGCCCTTCATCAGCGGCGAAAGCCGCCGAAGCACCCTGTGTCAGGCGCTGCGGCGGCTTTGCTTGTCGGGCTCGATTCAGATAAACGTATTAATCCACGACGCCCGCCTGAAGATGCTGCAGATCACGAACCTTTTCGGAGAGTTCGCTGCGGCGGATACCTTCGGCAGCGGCCAGACCGCCGGCCATTGTTGTGTAATACGTCGTCTGTTCGGCGAGGCAGACCTGCCGAATGGCACGGGCGTCATCGAGTTCGTGCTCATGCTCAGCCACCGACATCACGACAAGGTTGATCTCCTTATTCTTGATGAGGTCAATGACGTTGGGGCGGCCTTCATGCACACGGCTCACGCTGCGGCAGGGAATGCCGGCCGCTTGAATGACTCTGGCCGTACCTGCTGTGGCAATCAGTTTGAAGCCGGCGTGATGAAGTTCGTGGGCTGCGATCGTCACCTTAGGCTTATCGCTGTCGCGCACAGAGAGGAAGCACAGCCCCGAAGACGGCAGCTTAGAGGCCGCGGCAAGCTGACTCTTACGAAGCGCTTCGCCGAAGTCGCTGCCGATGCCCATCACTTCGCCCGTGGAGCGCATTTCCGGCCCGAGAACCGGGTCGACCCCCATGAACTTCGCAAACGGGAAGACCGCTTCCTTGACGGAGAAGTACTTCGGAGCCTTCTCGAGCTCTTCAACCGTCAGTCCCTGATCGGCGATCTTGTCGCCCACCATGCAGCGCACGGCGATCTTGGCGAGCTGATGGCCCGTCGCTTTGGAAACAAACGGCACGGTACGCGAAGCGCGGGGATTCACTTCCAGCACGTACACCACAGGTTCTTCGGTGTGGGCATTCTTAACGGCAAACTGCACGTTCATGAGGCCGACCACTTTGAGCGCCTTGGCGAGTTCGCGGGTTTCGCGGCGAATTTCCGCAACGAGCGACGGCGCCAGACTGTAGGGCGGCAGCGAGCAGGCCGAATCGCCGGAGTGCACGCCGGCTTGTTCAATATGCTCCATGACGCCGGCAACAGCTACGACGTCTCCGTCGCAGACCGCATCAACGTCCATTTCAACCGCGTCGTCGAGGAACCGGTCGAGGAGCACCGGTTCTTCGGGGCTTACCTTCACAGCCTCGCGCATGTATTTGACGAGGCGCTCGGGCGTATGCACGATTTCCATCGCACGGCCGCCGAGAACGTAGCTCGGACGAACGACAATCGGGTAACCGATTTCTTCGGCCTTGGCAAGCGCTTCTTCTTCCGTATGCGCAATACGGTTGGGCGGCTGAAGCAGACCGAGCTGATTGATGAGCTTCTGGAAGCGTTCGCGGTCTTCCGCGCAGTCGATCGCGTCGGGCGTCGTGCCGATGATAGGCACGCCGTGGGCTTCGAGTGCACGGCAGATTTTGAGCGGCGTCTGACCGCCGTACTGCACAATCACGCCTTGAGGCTTCTCAATTTCACAAATGGCGAGCACGTCTTCGAGCGTCACCGGTTCGAAATAGAGACGATCGGAGGTGTCGTAGTCGGTGGAGACCGTTTCCGGATTGCAGTTCACCATGATCGACTCCCACCCGTCCTCGTGAAGCGCCATGGAGGCATGCACGCAGCAGTAGTCGAATTCAATGCCCTGACCAATGCGGTTGGGACCGCCGCCCAGCACGATCACCTTTTTCTTGTCGGTAGGATCAGCTTCGCTGATGCGGCTTCGTTCATAGGTTGAATAGAGGTACGCCGTGGTGGTGGCAAATTCCGCTGCGCAGGTATCCACCCGCTTATAAACGGGTTCAACGCCGAGCACTCGGCGAGCTTCACGCACTTCATTTTCGTGGCAGTCTGCCAGCAGCTTGGCGATGCGCTTGTCGGAGAACCCGCGGCTCTTCAATGCCCAGAAGTCGTCGACATCGAGTTCATTGAGATTGTGGCCGGCAATAGACGCTTCCACTTTCACCAGCTCGTCAATTTGGCGCAGGAACCAGGGATCAATCTTTGAAAGCTCGAAGATTTCTTCCACCGTCATGCCGATGCGGAAGCCGTCGGCCACATAGAAAATGCGTTCCGGTCCGGGTTCGGCAATTTCGCACAGAATCTTCGAACGGTCGGTAGTAATGGGATCGAGACCGCACTTGCCGGTTTCGAGACCGCGGAGCGCCTTCTGCAGAGATTCTTCGAACGTACGGCCGATGGCCATGACTTCGCCCACCGACTTCATCTGCGTGGTGAGGCGATCGTCGGCAGCGGGGAATTTTTCGAAAGCAAAGCGCGGCACCTTGGTGACCACGTAGTCAATGGCAGGCTCAAACGACGCCGGGGTCTTTCCGCCCGTCATTTCGTTCTTCAGTTCGTCAAGCGTATAACCCACGGCGAGCTTGGCTGCGATCTTCGCAATCGGGAAGCCCGTAGCCTTTGAGGCCAGCGCAGACGAACGCGAAACACGAGGATTCATTTCGATGACGATCATGCGGCCGTTTTGCGGATTAACCGCAAACTGGACGTTCGAACCGCCCGTATCCACGCCGATCGCACGAAGCACCGCCATCGAGGCATCGCGCATCGCCTGATATTCCTTGTCGGTGAGCGTCTGTGCGGGGGCGACCGTAATGGAGTCGCCGGTATGGACGCCCATCGGATCCAGATTTTCGATCGAGCAGACGATGATGCAGTTGTCCGCCTTGTCGCGGACCACCTCCATCTCGTACTCCTTCCAGCCGAGAAGCGACTCTTCAATGAGCACTTCCGAGGTAGGCGACAATTCAAGACCGCGCGAAACGATCTCCAGGAACTCGTCCATGTTGTAGGCAATACCGCCGCCCGTACCGCCCAACGTAAAGCTCGGACGGATCACCGCCGGGAAACCGACGGTCTTCTGAATAGCAAATGCTTCTTCGAGCGTATGAGCAGCACCCGAGCGCGCGCTTTCAAGACCGATTTCGGTCATCAGCTTCTTGAAGCGTTCGCGGTCTTCGGCTTTGTCGATGGCTTCCGGAGTGGCGCCGATCAGTTCAACGCCCCAGCGGCGGAGGACGCCGTGGTGAACGAGATCCATTGCGCAGTTGAGCGCCGTCTGGCCGCCCATCGTCGGCAGGATCGCATCCGGACGTTCTTTTTCGATGATGCGCGCCACCGTTTCCCAAGTGATCGGTTCGATGTAGGTCGCATCCGCCGTCTTCGGATCGGTCATGATGGTTGCGGGGTTGGAGTTCACGAGAATAACGCGATACCCCTCTTCGCGCAGCACGCGGCAGGCCTGCACGCCCGAATAGTCGAATTCACATGCCTGACCGATGATGATCGGACCGGCACCGATGATAAGAATAGATTGAATGTCTGTACGCTTCGCCATGATTCGCTTCTAGTTCGTTTGTTCTGTGCTTTGTCGACTTCGCTGGGCCCATCAGCCGGCACGGCGGCCGGCGAGGCTCTTCGCAAACTTTTCGAAGAGCACGTCAATATCGTGCGGACCGGGACTCGCTTCCGGATGCCCCTGGAAGCAGAATGCGGGCTGCCCGATCAGCTCAAAGCCCTGCAGACTGCCGTCAAAGAGAGAGTGGTGCGTGGCACGGGCATTGGCCGGCAGCGTATCGGCATCCACCGCAAAACCGTGATTCTGGCTCGTGATGTAAACGCGCTTCGTTTCAACGTTTTCCACCGGGTGATTGGCGCCGTGATGGCCGAACTTCATCTTGAGGGTCTTCGCACCGACGGCGAGCCCCATGATTTGATGACCGAGGCAGATGCCGAAAAGCGGCAGCTTGGCCGCGATGGCCTTCTGCGCCACCTCAATGGCGTATGTGCAGGGCGCAGGATCGCCGGGGCCGTTCGAAAGGAAGATGCCGTCGGGCTGATGCTTCATCGCTTCTTCAAAGGGCGTCTGAGCCGGCACGACCGTCACACGGATGCCGCGATCCGCAAGGAGGCGCAGGATATTGGTCTTGATGCCGAAGTCATAGGCAACGACGTGATACGGGAAAACCGCTGCGCGGCGGAACCCGGCAGGCTCGCCCTCGCGCGAAGGCTCCCGCCTGGGCGCGCTCG
>OBYK01000494.1_pt1 | contig 19374 bp, 10 predicted proteins | sample 1476721 | NCBI WGS metagenome assembly OBYK01 (sample SAMEA2580191, study PRJEB22360) | human gut metagenome | biome: human gut; feature: human-associated habitat; material: faeces | place: Denmark | collected 2008/2010
TCCCGCCTCGGCCCCCCGGCAGCGCGGCACCACCCGGCGAAGTCGCGCCGGAGAGATTGGCGCGGGCCATCGCCGCATCGCCCGCACGCTTCTGGAAGCGCTGGGCCTTACGCCGTTCGGCGCGTGCGTCAAGAATCGCTGCCGTACGATCTTGGACATCGTCCAAGGCGACTGTTGTGGGGAACTTGACATCGCTGTTTTCGGCGGCAGTGTTTCCGGCAGATGTGCCACCGGCTTCGCCGCTCAGATCCAGCATGCCTTGGTCATCGTTCGACGGGCCGCTGCCGGAGTACGGCTTGAGCACGGCAATGGTGGCCCTCCCCCGCCGTTCGCGACTGACCGCCCATAGGTGTTGCTGTTCGCCCAGATGCAACAGCGTGTTGATGTTGTCGTTGAGCCGACGATTGGCGTAGGCGAGCGCGCGAGGCAGACGATAGGAGCCGATGAACCGGTCGAAATCGGTCATGAATGCGCTGTTGCATTGGGCGATGATCGATTCCAGACGCTCGCGTGTGGCGTAGTCGGCCTTCAATGCGTCGTGGATGGACTGTGGGGTGGATTCCGGTATTGTGCCGACGCCATGCGCCAGGTCCAGAGAACGCACCCAGTCCCAGTCGATGGTGGTGCCATCGGCGTCCTTGGGCATGGACGCCGCCCATTGGGGAATGTCTCCCTTGGCGGCGTCGAACCATGCACGGTCGGTCATAGTGCGAAACCGAGCTCTTCAGCGGCCTCGGTGGGCACCGGGTCTTCGCACCAGTAGTCCTCGAGGTTCTCGTTGGTGGTCAGCGAACGGATTTCGGCGCGATCGATATACAACTCGCCGCTCAAATGATCGGTTTCGTGCTGGAAGATGCGTGCGGGCCAGCCGTGCAGCGGCTCGCTGTGGTGTTTGCCGTCTTCATCATCCCATTCGGCGGTGATGTCGAGCCAACGCTTGCGCACAGCTTGGTATCCGTCGAAGCTCAGGCAGCCCTCGTAGAACGAGGCGGTTTTGTCGCTGGTGGGTTTGTAGCTCGGGTTGATGATCACGTGGAAGGGGAATTCCGCGATTTCGCGCGGATCATCCTCGTCGTCGCGCACGTGGTCTTCGACCACGGCGAGCGCGAGCCCCAAGCCGATCTGGGTGGCGGCGAGCCCCACGCCGGGTGCCTCCAGCATGGTGGTGTGCATCGTATCGATGAGTTTGGCGAGCGTACGCTTGGAAAGCTGGCCATTATAGGCCACTGTCCGTTGGCGCAACACCGGTTCGCCGGCCTGCACGATGGGCAGGAGCTTCTCCTTGCCGCCGGTTTTGATGAGTTGTTCGACATCACGGTTGAGTTCGAGGTCGACTTTGGCGTTCTTTCCAAACATTGTTTTTTTCCTTAGGGAAGGGTGCTACAGCGCGAGTTCTTCGGCGACGATCTTGGCGAGGCGGGTGCAGACTTCGTCGGCGTAGGCTTGGGTGGCGGCCTCGGCCATCACGCGCACGAGCGGTTCGGTGCCGGAGGGGCGCAGCAGCACACGGCCGGTGTCTCCCAGCAGTTCCTCCTCACGGGCCACGGCATCCTGGATGCGCTTGTTGGTGGAGGCGGCCTTCTTGTCCACGTTCGGCACGTTGATGAGGGTCTGCGGCAGCTGCGGGAAGTCGGCGGCGAGCTCCTTCAGGCTCTTGCCGGACTTGACGACCTCGTTGCACAGGGTCAGTGCGGTCAGGGTGCCGTCGCCGGTGGTGGCGAATTCGCGGTTGATCACGTGGCCGGACTGCTCGCCGCCGAGCGAGTAATCGCCCTTGAGCATTTCCTCAAGCACGTAACGATCGCCCACGGCGGTTTCCACGGTCTTGATGCCCATATCTTTCAGGGCGAGCTTCAGACCGAGGTTGCTCATCACGGTGACCACGAGGGTGTCGTGGTTGAGCTTGCCTTCGCGCTGCTTGGCGCGGGCCAGAATGCCCATGATCTGGTCGCCGTTGATCATGTTGCCGTCTTCGTCCACGGCGAGGCAACGGTCGGCGTCACCGTCGAAGGCCACGCCCATCACGGCGTCGGTGGCCTTGACCATGGCCTGCAGCTGCTCGGGGTGGGTGGAACCGGCGTTCTTGTTGATGTTGTAGCCGTCCGGCGAGGCGTTGATCACGATCACGTCCGCACCGGCCCGGCGCAAGGCTTCGGGAGCCACCACGGAAGTGGCGCCGTTGGCGCAGTCGGCCACGATCTTCAGGCCCTTGAGCGGCTTGGGCTGGGTCTTGTCGTCGTTCAGCGGAGCGATGGTGGCCACCAGATGATCGATGTACAGGTTGGTGGCGGTGGTCTGGTCGTGGCTCACGCGGCCCACGCCGGCACCGGTCGGGCGGTCCCAGTCCTGGCCGAGCACGGCCTCGATCTCATCCTCCTTCTGGTCGGGCAGCTTGAACCCGCCGCGCGCGAAGAACTTGATGCCGTTGTCGGGCATCGGGTTGTGGGAGGCGGAGATCACGGCACCCATCTCAACGTTGAGCACGCTGGTCAGGAACGCGATGCCCGGGGTCGGGATGATGCCTGCGTCGATCACGTCGAATCCGCCGGCGGCCATGCCCGCAGACAGGGCGGAAGCCAGAAAATCGCCGGACACACGGGTGTCACGACCCACGAGCGCGCGGCGGCGCCCCTCAGGCTGATCGTCTTGGGTGCCGGCGTCGCCGAGCACACGCACGGCGGCATCGCCCAAATCCAACGCCAGACGTGCGGTCAAATCCCTATTGGCCAGTCCTCGAACACCATCGGTTCCAAACATCTTCGGCATATGAAGTTCCACTCCTTGTATCGCGTTACCCGCACCATCGTAGTCGTTGTGCTCCACCCTAGGACCCGACTCGGCAAAAAACCGCCACGGAATCTGCTCCAGAACCGGAAATCAGCATTCAACAGCCGCAATGGCATCACCCACAAACCCGCATATTCATCTTGTTCGGCGGATGAATGATGAGATACATTCGTTAGCGGGCATGCCGGGCGGACCGATGCACTCCGGCACGGGAACGAAGCCATCGCACTAGTAAGAACGGGCCGGCAAACGCGCCTGTAAACAATACAGCGGCAAATACGACGAACGGAACTACCCAGCGTACATCGATAACCGGCAAAGCAACACCAAACAGAACGACGGCGAGGAACACGCTGAGCCATGCGATGAACATGCCCAACGGCATCTCCTCTACCGGGGTGGTCTCGGCCATGAATGCAACGATCTATTACTCCGATGTTGTGGTCAGTATGTGCGGCAGTTGCTCGTCGCGGTTGAGGAAAGAACGCGTTTGGCAGCGAAGTAGCGTATGCCGACCTTCCTCAGTGCGGGCGTATACCATGGTGCAATGCGTCAGGCAGCGGTCCAACTGCCGGCTCAGTATCTCGGCGTCCTGCTGGCGGCGGGCAAATACGGACGGGCAGGGGAAGCTCACGCAGTAAGCGCGCACGCCCCATTCCTTACCGATGATGACATATCGCGGATTGTTGATGGGCGCGAGTAGCTCCTTCATAACGCCGGCGAACAGCACCTGCTCGCGCCGCGAACCGCCAATCAGCATGACACGCAATGCCGTGAATCTGCGACGTGTCTGGCGGATCGAGGAAGTCGTTCACCGCTTCGCCTGCCGCGCTGGTTTCTAGGCGCTCAGGTTCCGCAGTCGCCAAATGCCAGACATTGGCCACCTTATCGGGGTCTGCGACCACGCTGCGGTTGACGGCCATGCTGTATGCTTCACTGCATCAGTGTAAGGCACGAATCAATAGGTTTTGAGCCCCAGATCGATGGTAAGAATGATGCCGGCGATTACGGCGGCGGCGCGCATGATGTTTGCGGGAATCTTGCGGGTGATGGACGGGGCGATGTACCCGCCGATGAAGCATCCGATGCACAGCATGATGGCGGCCGGCCAATCGACCGCGCCTTGGATGATGAATACCACTGAGGCGCTGATGTTCGCGCCTGTGCCGATCAGGGTTTTCAATGCATTGATCTTGTGGAATGGGCCGATTTTGGCGGCATCAAGCACGGCGAGAGCCAAGGTACCGGCGCCCGCGCCGAAGTAGCCGGAGTAGATGGCGACCGCCGCTACGCCCAGCCATACCCACCAGGAATCCTGACTCATGGGCTGCACGAGTTGTTCCGGCGGGCGGTGAGGTGCGGTAGGGGTGGTTGCGCGCTTGGCGGCTTCAGTGGCTTCAGTGGCTTCAGTGGCTTCAGTGGCTTCGATGTGCTTGAGTTGCGCGGTGGCATCCGCGGCGGCTTGCTTGGCCTGCATGCGGCCGCGCGGATTGATGGCGATGATCAGCGAGCTCAGCAAAATCAGCACTGGTGCGGCAAATTCAAAGACACTCGGGTCGAGTTTGAGCAACAGAAACGCACCGGCCACCCCGCCGAATGCGCCGATGACCACATACGTAATGGAGCGTACCGCTTGGCCTTTGAGTTCTTTGCGCGCACCCATCACGCCACCGATGCCCGTGCCGACCACGCCAACGGTGTTAGAAGCGTTTGCCAATACAGGCGGAATGCCGAGCGCGAGCAGGGCCGGGTATGAGACCAGTGACGATGCGCCTACCGCATAGCCCACGAATCCTGCGCCGATTCCGGCCAACAGAATCAGCAGTAATGAAGTTATGGAAAAGCCCGCAATCATTCCCCGTATCCTTGTCGCTCATCGACCGGCATATTGCCGGCCTTGAGCGAGAATACGCTGTTGAGGATTGGTTGCGGGTTTTATGTTGGAATGTGGACGTAGCTTCTCGCGGAAGCGACTCCCCTCAGTCGCCTGAGGCGACAGCTCCCCTCGCGCCCGAGGGGAGCCAGAAGGAAATCAGAGCGCTTCGTTGTATTCGCGAACCTTGAGGGTGCGGTGGGAGGATGCCACGTTTTCGACGATCAGACGCTTCAGGGCATTGTCGGCGGCAATGTGCTCGTCCAGCCAGGCGTCACCGAGCTTGACCAGCGTGGCGGGATCGGCGTAGCCCGGGTACAGGCCGTTGAGCAGGGCGTCGGCCATGTGGTAGGTCTTGTTGGCCCAGACCCAGTCCACAGTCTCGAAGTACTTGGCGGCGAACGGCTCGGCCAGATCGGAGCGCGGGGTGGCGGAGAAGCCACGGGCCACGGCCTCGAGCTGGGAGTTGGTCAGCTCGTCGTTGTGGAGCGCCTGATCCCAAGCCCATTCCTTGGCCTCAGCGGTGGCCATGGAGGCACGGGCGCCGTAGGCGAACTCGCGGTTTTCCGTGGTCTCCTTCTTGGCGAGCTGCGCGTCCACGTCGTCGTTGGTCATCTCGTTGACGGAGGTGAGCGCTTGGACGATGGTCCACGTGAAGTTGTTGTCGATTTCGAGGCCTTCAAGACGCACGGTGCCGTCCAGCAGACCGTGTGCGTTGGCGGCGAATGCGGCGTCGCCCTCCTCACCGTAGCCCAAGTAGGCGGTGACGAGCTGGAACTGGGTGTCCGAGCCGGCTTCGGCGGCGTTGGCCAGAGTCCACAGTTCGGCGGCCACGTGGCGCAGCACATCGTCGCGGCGGGCGGGCGCCACGTAGTGGTGGGCGGTGGTGCTCATGCAGGCCAGCGCGTAACGGAAGGTGGTGGATTCGGTTTCCGTGGCCAGAAGACGCAGGGTCATGTCCACGAAGCGTTCGGCCGGGAATTCGCCGTCACGGGTCATATCCCAGAAGGCGAGCCAGGTCACGGCGCGGGCCAGGGCATCATCGAAACGATGCAGGTTGGCTTCGGCGAATGCCTGGGATTCGGCGTCGAAACGAATCTTGGTGTAGGTCAGGTCATCGTCGTTGACCAGCACGAATGCCGGGCGCGGCTTGCCGGCTGCGGCCTCGACGATGGTGGTTTCGCCATCTACATCGAGTTCGAACTGCTCGGTGCGCACGATCTTGCCGGTTGCGGCGTCTTCGTTGTAGAAGCCGACGGCCAGGCGATGCGGGCGCAGCACCGGGTGTTCGGCCGGCGCGCTCTGGGTGAGCTTCAGTTCGGCGATGGTGCCGTCCGCGTTTACGGTCAGGCCAGTGGCGATCGTGTTGATGCCGGATTCCTCCAGCCACTTGGCGCTCCAGGCCTTGAGATCGCGGCCGGAGGTCTTTTCCAGTTCGCTCAGCAGGTCGGCCAGGGTGGCGTTGGAGTAGGCGTGACGGTTCAGGTAGTTGTGGATACCTTCGAAGAACTGCGTGCGGCCCACGTAGAATGCCAGCTGCTTCAGCACGGAGGCGCCCTTGGCGTAGGTGATGCCGTCGAAGTTGACGTAAGTGTCGTTGAGGTCGTTGATCGGCGCGACGATCGGGTGCGTGGTGGGCAGCTGATCCTGGCGCAGCGCCCAGCTCTTCTCGCCGGAGCAGAAAGTGGCCCAAGCGTCATGCCATTCGGTGGCTTCGGCAGTGGCCAGCGTGGAGGTGAATTCAGCGAAGGACTCGTTGAGCCACAGGTCGTTCCACCACTTCATGGTCACATAGTCGCCGAACCACATGTGCGCAAGCTCGTGCAGCACGGTCACCACACGACGCTCGGCCAGCGCGTCGGTCACCTTGGATTCGAACACGTAGGAGTCGCGGATGGTGACCATGCCGATGTTCTCCATCGCGCCCGCGTTGTATTCGGGAACGTAGATCTGGTCGAACTTGGCGTACGGGTAGGGCACGCCCCAGGTCTTGGCGTAGAACGCGAAGCCCTTCTTGGTGATGTCGAACAGGTAGTCGACGTCCTTCGCGAAGGCCTTGGCCAACGACTGTCGGCAGTACTGGGCCATTGGCACGGTACGGCCGTCTTCGTTCAGGTATTCGGTGTGCCATTCGGCGTACGGGCCGGCGCAGATGGCGGTCAGGTAGGAGCTCATCACCGGGGTCGGCTCGAAGTCCCACAGACGGGTGCTTTCGTTCGGCTTGTCGCCGAGGGTGCCGTCGAGGGTTTCGCGCGGATCGTCCTCGATGGTGGCAACCGGCATGTTGGAGGTGACGATCCAGCTGGCGGGAGCGAGCACCTTGAAGTCGAAGGTGGCCTTCAGGTCAGGCTGGTCGAACACGGCGTAGACGCGGCGAGCGTCCGGCACCTCGAACTGGGAGTACAGGTAGATGTTGCCATCGGACGGGTCGACCGAGCGGTGCAGGCCCTCGCCAGTGTTGGAGTAACGGCACCTGGCTTCGACGGTGACCTCGTTCTTCTCCTTGAGGTCGGTCAGTTCGATGCGGTTGTCTTGGAAGGCCACGGCCGGGTCCAGGGACTTGCCGTTGAGGTCGATGGAGGTCACTTCGTCGGCGATCAGGTCGAGGAAGGTCGACGAACCAGGCTTCGCGTTGAAGCAGATGAACGACTTGGAACCGAAGTTCTTCGCGCCGACCGTCAGGTCAAGGTCGACGTGATAGTGAATCGGCGCTTCGATAACGGCCTTACGTTCTTCGGCTTCAATACGAGTGAGATTAGAACCGGGCATGACTTCAATTACTCCTTACGGTCGTCCCTGGATAATCCGGACTACTTGGTTTCTACGGTTTCGACGTCCTGGGCGATGTCGGCCACGACGGGCACGATCATCGGCTTGCGGTGCAGCTGGCGCGCAACCCAGCTGCCGAGCGTGCGGCGCATGGTCTGCTGCAGCTTGTAGGTGTCGCGCGTGCCCTGCATCATCTGGTCGTTGAGCTGTTCGACGATCTGGTGACGAACCTTGTCGAACTCGCTTTCGTCCTCGGCCACGGCATTCAGGTAGATCTTCGGGCCGGTGACGACCTCGTGATTGTCGGTGTCGACCACCACGAACGCGGAGACGAAGCCCTCGGTGCCGAGAATGCGGCGCTTTTCCAGCTCGTCATCGGTCAGCTCGCCGACGGAATCGCCATCGACGTACACGTAACCACACGGCACGGAGCCGACGACCGCGGCCCTGCCGTGGTACAGGTCGACCACATCGCCGTCTTCGGCCAAAACCACGTTCTGCGGGTCCACGCCGGTCTTGACGGCGATCAGGCCGTTGGCCACCAGATGGCGGTTTTCGCCGTGGATCGGCATGGCGCACTTGGGCTTGACGATGTTGTACATGTACAGCAGCTCGCCCTCGTTGCAGTGGCCGGACACGTGCACGGCGGCGTTGTCGCGGTTGACGACCTTGGCGCCGAGCTGCACGAGCTTGTTGATCACCTTGTAGACGCCGTGCTCATTGCCTGGAATCAGGGAGCTGGCGAGAATCACGGTGTCGAACTCGTTGATGTGGATATCGCGGTGGTTGCCGTCGGCGATGCGGCCGAGTGCGGCCATCGGTTCGCCCTGGGAGCCGGTGCACATGAAGACGAGCTTGTCGTCCTGAATGTCGTTGGCCTGCTTCAGGTCCACGACGGTGCCTTCGGGGATGTGCAGGTAGCCGAGGTCGGCGGCGATGGACATGTTGCGCACCATCGAACGGCCGACGAACACGACCTTGCGGCCGTACTTGTGGGCGGCGTCCACCACCTGCTGCACACGGTGCACGTGGGAGGAGAAGCTGGCGACGATGATTTTGCGGGTGGCCTGGGCGAACGCTTGGTCAAGGGCCGGGCCGATGGAGGTCTCGGGCTTGACGAAGCCGGGCACCTCGGCGTTGGTGGAGTCCATCATCAGCAGGTCCACGCCCTTTTCGCCGATCTTGCCGAATTCGACGAGGTCGGTGATGCGGTGGTCGAGCGGCAGCTGGTCGAGCTTGATATCGCCCGTGTCGATCAGGGAGCCGGCCGGGGTCTTGACATAGACGGCCAGGGCGTCCGGGATGGAGTGGGTGACGTTGACGAATTCGAGGTCGAAGGGACCCACCTTGAGCTTCTCACGGCCGGCAACCTCAACCTTGGTGGGGTTCTGGTGGTGTTCCTTGCACTTGGCGTCCACGAAGGCGAGGGTCAGCTTGGAGCCGATCAGCGGGATGTCCGGGCGCAGCTTGAGCAGGTAGGGCACGCCGCCGATGTGGTCCTCGTGGCCGTGGGTGAGCACCAGGGCGTCGACCTTGTCGAGACGGTTCTTGATGTAGCTGAAATCGGGCAGGATGAGATCCACGCCCGGCTGCTCCTCCTCGGGGAAGAGCACGCCGCAGTCGATGAGCAGCAGGTGACCGTTGTATTCGATCACGTTCATGTTGCGGCCGATTTCACCCAAGCCGCCGAGCGGCGTGATGCGCATGGAGCCCTTGCGGTACTTCGGCGGGGCGATCAGCACGGCATCCTGCTGGGGTGCGGTGGCCTGCCGGGTGGCGTTGATCTTACGGGACGGCGTACGGCTGTTGGATCCGTTGGCGTTGCGGCCGCGCGCGGAACCGCGACGGCGAGAATTCGTGTTCTTGCTTGTTTTCTTTTGTTCTTGTGCCATAACCTTTTTGGGATTTCTGTTGTGGTGCCTCTGCTCTGTCATGCAGGGGCGGCGGGCTGGCAACCCGTATGCAGCGTTTCGGGCTTACAGCAGTCCGGCAGCGCGCATGCCCTCTTCAGCCTTGTCAAGCTGAGTGGCGTCGGGACCGATGTTCGGCAGACGCATGGTGGTGGAGGGGATAACGCCCTTGACCTTGAGCGCAGCCTTGGCCATGACGGCCTGATAGCCGTCGCCATTCAACGCGTGGACAAGGGGGGCGAGCTGGTTGGCGAGGCGACGGGCGGTAGTGATATCGCCGCGATCGAATGCCTGGACAAGCTGCTGCATGGGGTTGGAGGCGACGTGGGCAATCACCGAAATGATGCCGACGGCACCGATGGAGAGGAACGGCAGGAACAGGCCGTCATCGCCGGAATACCAGGCGAGGCCGGTGCGCTGCTGCTTCTCCACTGCGGCTGCAAGATCGCCGGTGGCGTCCTTGACAGCCTTGACGTGTTCAAGTTCGGCCAGTCGGTCGTAGGTTTCGACCTTGACCTTCAAGCCGGTACGGCCGGGAACATCGTAGACGATGATCGGCTTTTCGGCGGATTCGTCGACGGCCTTGTAGTGGCCGACGATACCGTCCTGCGAGGGGCGGGAATAGTAAGGCATGACGACGAGCACCGCGTCGGCGCCCGCTTCCTGAGTCTGTTCGACCATACGCACGGTGTGTGCGGTGTCGTTGGAGCCGGCGCCGGAAATCACCGGAACGTCGACGACCTCCTTGACGGCCCTGACCAGCTCGACCTTCTCATCCATATGGGTGACGGGCGATTCACCGGTGGTGCCATTGACCACCAGACCATCCGCGCCATCGGCGACGAGGTATTTGGCGAGCTTCTGCGCGGCGGCGAAATCGACGCTGCCGTCGGATTTCATCGGGGTGACCATAGCCGGCAGAATGCGGCCGAAAGGTGCTGGCTCAAGAAGGTGCATGTCATGCTCGCTCATAGTGTTCACCGTACTTCCCATTGTGGACTCTTATACTACGTACCTTGATTGTTGCTGAATGCGTGGCATTATGGCCGGAGCCGGTGGCAATGCCGTGATGCGCGTCCCGGCGCGCTTCCCTGCCTGAAATGCGGGGGCGACTACTGGTCGACTGCGGGTCGATTACAGGTCGAGGAAGTGGTCGAGGCCGATGGTCAGGCCGGCCGGAGCGTCGCCGGCGAGCTTGCGCACGGCAAGCAGGACGCCGGGCATGAAGCTGGTGCGGTCGAAGCTGTCGGCCCGAATGGTCAGCTGCTCGCCGGCGTTGCCGAAGAGCACTTCCTCGTGGGCGTTGAGGCCGCGCAGACGCACGGCGTGCACGTGGATGCCGTCGACCACCTGGCCGCGTGAGCCGCCATCGGTTTCGGTGGCGTCCGGCACGGGGGCGAGTCCTGCGGCCTTGCGCGCTTCGGCGATGCCGTGGGCGGTGTGAATGGCGGTGCCGGAGGGGGCGTCCACCTTGGTGGGGTGGTGCAGTTCGATGACTTCGGCGGATTCGAAGTATTTCGCGGCCTTGGTGGCAAAGTAGTCGGCCAGTACGGCGGAGATCGCGAAGTTAGGTGCGATGAAGACCTTCTGGGTTTCGGGCTTCGGACCGTTGGCGATGGCGGATTTGACCTGGGCGAGTTTCTCGTCGGTCCAGCCGGTGGTGCCGACCACCACGTCCACGCCTTGGCCGATCAGGGTCAGCACGTTGTTCAGGCTGACGGACGGCACGGTGAATTCGACGACCACATCGGTGTTGTCGGTGGTGATCTGGGTCAGGTCGTCGCCGGCATCCAATGCGAGCGCCAGCTGCGTATCCTCGGCGTTGTTCACCGCTTCGACCACGTGCGAGCCCATGCGGCCCTTTGCTCCGACCACCGAAACCTTGATCATGTCTTCTTCCCTGTCTACCCGTACCTGCCCGGCAATGTACCCGGGACGTTTTCCAATCGGCAATCAGCCTATCACCGCAGGCCCCTCACGCCAATACCCCGTCCACAGAATCAAGCTCCCTCTGACGAGCCGAACCGTGAAGTCGAGCTCCCTCTGATGAGCCGAACCGTGAAGAAAACGCCGGAGGCGTTTTTAGGTGAGGGCGAACGACAGTGAGCAATAATTCAGTTGGCTGAAAGCCATCATTAATTGCGTTCGAGCTGGACGCGAAGCGGACTGAGGGAGAGACCCCGGCGAAGCCGCCAACCATCCATCGGGCGTAGCCCGATCCCGTTTCACCCACGCCGCTTGGCCAAGGCCCATCCGGCCAACGCCAATGGCACGGACGCCAGCGTGAAGATGAATGGCAGCATCATGCCCACATGAGGGTTGGAGGCGTCAAGCACAATGCCGGCCACGGACGAGCCGATCGACGTGCCGACCGTGCCTGCGGTGGTTACCCAGCTCAGTCCTTCGGTCAGGGATTCCGCCGGCACCAGATCCTTGACGATGAGGTTGCCGGTGGCGAACGTCGGCGAGACGGTCAGGCCGGCGAGGATTTCGAAGACGCCCAGCAGGATGAGATTGTCCATTGACAACCGGAAGAACACGTAGCCGACGGTCAGCAGCGACAGGAACATCACCATATGCGCCCAATGGGAGCCTTTGAGTTGGCAAGAGCCGAACACCAGCGCGCCGATGCACGAGCCGACCGCGAACATCGCCAATTGCAGACCGAGGAAGGGCTCAAGTCCCATGGATTTCATGGTGGCGGTAATGGACACGTCGAAGGACGTGAAGCTCATATTGAACACGATGAACACGGCGAGCAACGGCAGTACGCCGGCATAGAGCAATACACTCTTGGGCTTGGCACCGCTGCGTTTGAGTTGGCGCAGGGTCAGCTGGTCGGCATCTTCGCTTGCAGCGGGGCTGCCGTCATCGTGCGCGGCCACGCTGACCTGTTCCACGATGACCGGCGGCTGGGTGGATTTCAGCGAGAAGAATATGGTGCCGCCGATGCCGCATGCCACGGTGGGCACGAACAGTTGGGATACCGGATGCACGGAGGTGGCCAGCCAAGCCGCCAGAATCGGCCCCAGAATAAAGACGATCTCGTCAATGGCGGCTTCCATGGCGTAGGCCGTGTTGAGCAGCTGTTCGCCATCTTCCACACCGCGCAACGCATAGGACCAACGGGTTCGGACCAATGCGCCGAATGAGAACTGCGTCAGACCCATGATGATGGCCAGGGCGAACAGCAGCGGAATCGGCACGCGCACCAACGCCGCGAAGGCGAAGGCGAGCATGGCCACGATCTGCACGGCGAGCGCAAGCCGGCCCACGCGGGCTTGGCCGAAACGGTCGAAGGCGCGGGCGTAGAACGGGGTGACGCAGCTCATGGCCAGCACATAGGCGGCGCTCATGGTGCCGGCGATGGTCCAATTGTCGTAGAGATGGTTGAGCGCCAGAACGATGCCGAGACTCATCATGGAAATCGGCAATCGTGCCACCGCACCGGACAGGCAGAACGCCTTGGCTCCGGGCAGCATGAACAGGCGCTGATAGGGCGAGTGGGCAGCGGACGACTTCGAAACCGCGCGAGTCGTGGACACAATAACTCCTTACTGGTGCGTTGTCCGGCACGTGCGCCCGCCCACACGTGCCATCCGAGGGTAGCGGTTCCCCAGCAACGTCACGCGGTGCGTTTCAACCGCGGACCGGTACGTGGCCAGTCGTCCTCATCGTCGGAGATGCCTTGCGATGCATAAGGTCTCTCCACCGGTGAAGGCCGTCCGATGCTGTACAGGTCATGAGCCTTTGGGCTCAGTCGTTGTCAGATTGTTCGGGAATGCCGGAGCTCAACTCGGTAAGGATTTCCTGTTTGGTTTTCGCACGGGCGTGAAGCTCGCGCAAGCCCTCGTCGGGCTCACTGACATAGTAGAGAGTGGCGTCGATACTGTCCAATTCCACACCTTCGACCGCTGCCAGCAGCAGTCGGTACATGTCGAGCTGGGCAAGTTTGCGGGTGATGTCGTCTGGCTTGGTGGGCCGACGACCGGTTTTCCAGTCGACCACGGTAAAGCGTGCGGTGGTGCTGGACGGGTCAAGTCCACCGATGAATACCGCATCGAGTTTGCCATTGACCAGGCCCACGCCCGGCACGTCCACGACAATGGCACGCTCCGTCCACGCCGGGATGCGCTTGGCCCACGATGATTCGGCCAATCTGCGCTGCCACGCCACCAGCTTGGACTCGGTGGCATTGTCGCTACTTATGGAAGTGGCGGAGGCGGCGGATACGGCGGATGCGGATTGTTGAGCCGTGGGCTGTGGGACAGCGGGCTGCCGTGTGGATGGCTTGCGGCATTGCCGCTCCCGTTCGGCCAAATCGGCCAACATGGCTTCCCGGGAAACGAATCCCGCATCCTGACCTGTATGCGGCATACTTGATTCGGCTTCATATGCCAGTACCGCTTCATCCGGCTTACCGGCATTGATGAATTGCTCAGCCCACGCATGGAACTGCGTGCCGGCTTCGGCCGCCGGAGACGATATTCGTGGAATCGGACGGATAATGCTACGCCAGTAGAGGCGCTCCTCCCGTTCGCTCATGCCACCTACGCGGGCTTGCAGGCTTGTCACGTTCTGACGTCCGGCGGCCAGAACGCGTTGCGCCTTGGCTTTGACTGCCTCATCAAGCGACTGGCCGCTGGCGGCATCGGCCATCAAATCGGCGTCGTCCACCAGCAATTGCGCCCGTTGCAGCAGTGGACCGGCGTCTTGGTGCTGCTCAAGTGACGAGGAATCTGCGGCGATAACATCGATGCCACGTGACAGCTGTTCATGCACTGCGTCGCTGAGGGTAGCCGGCCACGGCAATTCGACAGCGGCATCCGTCTGCGTAATCGGCGTCTGCCATGCCTCCCCCACCACGGCGTCACCGTATGCCGCGGCATGCTCTCCGATAAAGAACCCTTCGGGAGGGGCAATCGCTTCGCCTTGCGCCGAGATCAGCATGGGCTTCCCGGCATTGGCGGCTTGCAGCCGTTCCACACAGTCCTGAGCCGATATCGCATGTTCACGGGCTTGGAGCGCGTCATGCACTTCAAGCCAGAAATTGGATGGCTGAGCGGCGCGAGAGCCTTTGGGCACCACTGACGGGTCCCGCCCGGATTCGCCCGTATAGGCGCAATAGGTCATCAGGGCATCTTCTCGCGCACGGGTAAGCGCCACATACATCAATCGACGTTCGTCGGCATGCAGCCGGCGCCCATATTCCTCCGCCTGCGTCAAATACCAGCCGGATGCATCCACTTCTTCCACGCCATCGCCGAATTCGCGCATGGAGCCGAACACTTCATCATCAATAAGCTCCACATCATCCAAAGCCGCCAACGATGCGATGGGGTCGGCTTCCACATCGGTATCATGGGGGAATCGCGGCAGAATGCCGGCATCGGCACGCATAGGCACGGGTACGGCGGTGGGGTTGGTGAGCCAGGAGTCGGCGGTCTCATGATATTCGGGTGCGGTCCAGTGACCTTGCTCGGTGCCTCCCGTATGGTGCTCGTCCAGCACGATCTTGAGATGGTCGCCCTGATTGCTGGGGAATCCGACGGCGGTAAGCCCCACTACCGCAACGGCATCCCATTCCAACCCTTTGGACTGGTGTACGGTCATCAGTTCCACATCCACCGGAGCGTCGGGGAGACTGGCGGCTTCATCCTCCACCGAAGCCAGATGATCCACCCATGTGATGAACCCATGCAACGAGGGAGTTTGCTCAGCGGCAATCTCTTGCGTGTACGTATCCACCAAATCCACAATCGCATCCATAGGCATATGCGCCAAAGCGGGATTGGCGCGGTGCTGCGGATTATGCAGCACACCGGCCAATACGGTGTCGATGTCAAGATCCAACGCTTCTATGCCGGCGCGAATCACGTCGCCCAGTGGCCGCCCGACGGCATCATGCACCTGACGGAGCATCACCGCGGCCCGGGTTATGGCGTTGCGCCCGTGTGCGCTCAACCGTTCAAGCAGTTTTACCAGGTCGCCGCGTAGCAATACGTCTGGCAGGAATACCGCATTGGCCACCTGATCGCGGTACTCACGCACCACAGCCGCCCATTCATTCGCTGGTGTATCCGGTTGGGCAAGGCCGGCCTGCACCAATGCTTGGAAGCGTTGTTCCGTGTTCTGTTCTTCAGCAAAACGGGCCAACATGGTCAAATCCGCTGCGGACATGGTGAATCGTGGCGTGGCCAGCAAGCGCATCAGCGATCCCGTATCGGTGTGGTCGGCGGCCACGTGCAGCAACGCCATCAGATCGCGGATTTCCGGACGTTCCAACAGCGCGGAATAGCCGACCACGAATGTGGTCAGTCCGGCTTGTTCCAATGCCGCCTGATATTCGGGCATATGTGATTTGGACCGAAACAGCACGGCGACCGGCGCTTTCTGTTCGCCCGGCATCTGTTCCTGTTGTTCGGCTGCGGAACGGTGTCGTGCGATGGCCGTCTTGCAGAAACGCACTACGGCGTCGATCTCCTGCCCGGCCGTGGCGAAGCCCAGTACTCCCAATGTTCCTTCGGGGGCATCAGGCATGGGGGCGAGCGATGAGACATCGACCTCACGCATCAATGAGCTGGAAGGACGCGACGGATTGGAGCGCAACGGCAGCGTGAGATTATTGGCGGCTTCGAGCACTATACGGCTGTTTCGCCTGGTGACGGACAGCGGGAATGGCTTGTATCCGGCAGACAGGTGGAAATCTTGCTGGAACATACGGAATGCACCAGGGCTGGCACCACGCCATGCGTAAATCGACTGGAACGGATCACCCACCGCGTTGACGGCGGACCTCTGTGACGCATCCACGTGGAACAGTGCTGCCAGCAGAGCGGCCTGCGTGGTGGAGGTGTCCTGATATTCGTCGAGCAGCACGTGGCTGTACCTGCGGCGCGTACGCTCTCCGATGGAGGGGAAGCGCTCGATAAGCTGATACGCGGCAATGGTGAAGTCGGAGAATTCGGCCATATTGCGTTCCCGCTTGGCTTGGGCATAGGCCTCCACCAGCTGGAGCAGAATATCGCGTTTGCGTGTGGTCTCCAGCAGCGCACCGCAATGATAGGTGCAGCGGGCGTGCAAATGTTCGGCACGGTCATCGAGTTTGGCTTGCCAGCTGGCGTCGGTATCTTTCTTCAGTCGTTTGATCTTGGGGATTTTCGGCTCGTCCTCGGGCATGGGTTCATCTGCAACGGCTTGTTGCAATCGATTGATGAATGCCGAATCCCATTGCCGTACTCGATTGATCGCATCATCGAAGCTGGTGCAGCCGGCACCGATCATGGCACTGCCAATGGCATCCGACAACGCCAGAACACGGTTCGCCAAACTGGAGAAGGCGCCAAAATCCTCACTGAACGCCAGATCCATGTGACTGTCGATGACTTCGGTGGCCAGTTGAAGCGCTCCGGCTGCGCTCAATGGTTGCGTGTTCTGATCGAATCCGACAAGCAGTCCATATTGGCGCACGATGGTCTGGAAGAAGGCGTCATACGTGAAAATGGCCGGCTTGAGGAATGCCCGATCAGACACCGTGGCGGTCGTAGAGCCCGCCATATCACCGGCCACTGCGGCGGAGACGCGTTCCAGCAGTTCGCCTGCGGCCTTGCGTGTGAAGGTCAGGCCCAGGATGCGTTCAGGTGCCACACCTCGATTGATAAGCGCGATGATGCGTTGGGTCATCGTAAAGGTTTTGCCGGAACCGGCACCGGCAACCACCAATACGTCAGCATCGACTGGCGCATCGATGATGGCGGCCTGTTCCGCACTGGGAGTGAACGTGCTCATGCTTGCCTCGTTTCGAAAATCGTGTCGATCTGGCCTGCACAGGCAGGGCAGACGTTCTTCATACGGCAGAATCCGATATGGGTGTCTTGCGGATGGGCCTCGATGATGGCTGATCTGCTGGCCGCCGCGGCATAGAATACGCGGGCGATCATGGTCAGCGACCATAACGTCTGCGTACCGGCGAGCGCGGCGAATTGCGCCCACGCTTCGGCACTCACACCTTCGGGAGGAGTAGCCGGATCTATGGCGGGTATGTCGAAGAAACGGTTGGGGTCTTTATACCAGTATCGGGGCGTGAACGGTTCGGCATTCAACGAGCCATCAGTGAACAGCGGCGGCTGGAAGGCACCTTCCGGAGCGTAGCTTCTGGCTGGTGCCGCATTCTGCCCGACATGGAATAGCACGCTTTGGCTGATATGCGGCATTGCGGCAAGTGCCTTGGCACCGCGCGGCCCGTCTTCGGGGAACACGAGGCCAAGCTGATAGCACACGAGCTGCAAATCATTGAAAATCTGTTTGACCGTGGGCGTTCTGCCTGTTTTGTAGTCAATGAGGCGAATGCATTCGCCGCCGTCTGCGAGTACGCGGGTTTCCATACGGTCGATGCGCCCGGACAGTCTCACGGTCAGATGCTCGTCCATGCCTTCCGGCCACCCTCCGACCAGTGCTCCCATCAGACGGACCAGCGTGTTCCGACCGATTGGGTGCAGGCCGGGCACGGCATTGTATGCGTCGAGTATGTCACGCACATCGAATCGTGCGGCAAACTCCCGTTCGCATTCGGCACCGGCCAATGCGCCAATGCTGAAGTTGCTGGAGTTCTTGCCAAGATACGTTTCCGGATCGGCGTCGCTGCGCACAAAGTAATCGGCGATGTTGCGCAGGGTATCCGCCGCGGACTCGTCCTTACGGGTGGCCTCATAGCGGTTCCGGGTGTCGGCTATGGCATTCGGATCAGGACGTTTGCTCTGATAGATGGCATTAAGCCGTGCCGAGACAGCCTCGATGCGACGTTCCGCGCCGGCCGTGGAGTCCAAGCCCAGTGCGGCCAACGCCTGGGCATTGTGGGAAAGATGGTCCAGCCCTTCCTCGCTGCCTTGCTGCGCAACCGCATGGATGAGGGTTCCGAAACTGGTGGCCACGGAGCTGGGGCGAGGACCGGCGAACCGGTTCTCCAGCATCCAGCACACCGGGCACGCCCATAGGCTGTCGACCGCCGATGGAGATAAGGTGACCATGGGCGCGGCCTGCGCATCCGTCTTGCCTTTCCCTGTTTGGATACCGTCAGGCTGTACACCACCAGATGACGCGCTGTCGGATGAGGCACTGTCAGATGAGGTATCGCCAGATGACGCACCGCCAGATGACGCACCGCCAGATGACGCGCTATCCGATTGGGCCGGCGATTCCACAAACGCCCAGCTCTGCGGATTTGCGGCGCGCACACCATGCTCTAACAGGAGTGTCAACGCAATCGCGGCGTCCTTTGCGGCAGCCTGCTGCGGTTGAGCAGTGGCCAGAACCGCGCGGGCGGCGCTGACCAACCCACGTGGGTCGGCGTCCAATCCGGCCAGATCATATTCGGCGAATCCCGCATGTGCCCCCACTGTGGTGAAAGGCGCCTGTTGCCGGTTGCGCGGATAGTATTCCGGCAGATACCCGAAGAGAAAGTCCGAGGGGCTCATGCTGTCGTTCCATACCGCGCTGATCATGATTCGCCGTGCACGGGTCAGCGCGACCAGGAAACTCTTCTTCTCGCCCGACAATACAGCCGCGAACCGCGGATCATGCCCGGTTTTGTCGCTTTCTTCAAGCGCTCCCCTCAGCACGAGCTCGGCAAGGTCTTCACCACCGAACATGGTGTTGCGCCCGGCGAGGTTCGGCCACACGTCTTGCTGGACCACCGGTATCCACGCATATTCCCAGTGGCGTCCGGCCGCGCCTGCCGGCGTAGTCAATGTCACCGCGTCTTCCACCGGTCCTATGTGGGCCAAGGAATCGGCCTGCACTTCCATGCCCCGAACCTGTGCCATGAATGACGTGATGTCTCGACTGGCGGTGGAATCATCGGCGAACTGGAACAGGCGCATTGCCGCGTCCAGCCGGTCATTGGCCGTACGCCCCTCTGCCGTGTTGAATAATGCCGCACGCTGCCAGACCGGTGCCAGACCGGTGGCGTTCCACGCAACAGACAGCGCATAGCGCGGCTGTACGCGCTGGCTTGCCGCCCGCGCGCCATCCTCGTCA
>OBYK01000520.1_pt1 | contig 18709 bp, 14 predicted proteins | sample 1476721 | NCBI WGS metagenome assembly OBYK01 (sample SAMEA2580191, study PRJEB22360) | human gut metagenome | biome: human gut; feature: human-associated habitat; material: faeces | place: Denmark | collected 2008/2010
GGATCAGCGCAGATGCATCTGGCGAATGCGCTCGGTGTTGCCGCCGTGGAGCACGTCGGCGATCAGCGACTTGCCAAAGCGCATGGGACGCGTGGCCACATAGCGCACGGCGGCGCGGGCCATGCCGGTGACGTCCTCGACCTCGAACTGCGTGAGACAGTTGCTGCAGTTGCCGCAGCCCTCGGGGTCGGCTGCCGGCCCGCCCGCGGCGGGCGTGCTGGCCGCATGCTCGGCCGTGGCCTCGTCGCCAAAGTAGCGCAGCATGTATTCGCGCAGACAGCCGGTGGTATTGCAGTAGCCCTCCATCTGGCTGAGCAGGCGATAACGGTTCTGGAGCGCCCACGCGCGTTGCTCGTCGTCGAGCGCCTCGTCGACCGCATCGCCGCGGTCGATCAAAAAGCGGCGCATACGAAAATCGTTACCGTTCCACAGCAAGTGACAGCTGGCCGGATCGCCATCGCGGCCAGCACGGCCCGCCTCCTGGTAGTAGGCCTCGATGCTCTCGGGCACGTTGTTGTGGATCACGTAGCGCACGTTGGGCTTGTCGATGCCCATGCCAAAGGCGTTGGTGGCAACCATCACCTGAATGTCGTCGTCGATAAAGGCACGCTGGCTCTGGCGGCGGGCGTCGTTGCCCATGCCGGCATGGTAACGGCCCACGCGAATGCCGCTGGAGCCCAGCGCCTCGGCAAGCTCGCCTGCCAGCACATCGACCGTCTTGCGGGTCGAGCAATACACGATGCCGCTCTCGCTCGAATGCGCGATCACGTAGTCGCGCACCCACGCGGTCTTGGCCTTATCGCCCATCTCCTCGCAACCAAAGTAGAGGTTCTTGCGATCGAAGCCCGTCACCACCGTCGCGGGGTTTTGCAGGCCGAGCATCTGCTGAATGTCCGCACGCACGCGCTCGGTCGCCGTGGCAGTAAAGGCCGCCACGATGGGGCGCTGCGGTAGGGAATCGATGAACTCACGAATCTGCAGATAGGCGGGGCGGAAATGGCTCACGCAGTGGGCCTCGTCAATGGCCACGAGCGGCACGCCAATGCCGCCGTCCGCCGCAGCCTCCTGCGCAAAGGCTAAAAAGCGCGGCTCGAGCAGGCGCTCGGGCGCCACGTACATAAGCTGGTAGCGGCCCTCGCGTGCCCGTTTGAGCACGGTATTTTGCTGGGCCGGAGTAAGGCTGGAGTTGAGATAGCTGGGTCGCGCACCCGCCGCGAGCAACGCACGGGTCTGGTCCTCCATAAGCGACAGCAGCGGACTCACCACAAAGGTGATGCCGGGCAGCATGAGCGCGGGCACCTGGTAGCAAATGGACTTGCCGGCGCCTGTGGGCATAACACCCAACGCATCGCGACCGGCAAGAATCGCATCGACCATGCGATCCTGTCCCGGGCGAAACGAGGTGTAGCCAAAATAGGCGCCGAGCGTGTCGAGCGCCATCTGCTGCATGCTATCGATCATGGTTTCCTAACGTCCAAGTCATCTGCCGCCGATTATACGCCGCCACGCGGACAGCAGCACACGGCCGCCGCCCAGACTAGTCGTTGGGGACGTTCTTAAACGACTAGTCAAAGAAGAACGTCCCCAACGACTAGTCATTTAAGAACGTCCCCAATGACTACCCAATGACTAGTCTCTTGACAAGCGCGGAAACGTCGCTGGTTGAGCATAAGTCAGCGAAAACGCCCCTAAGCGAGCAAGGTGACGTGAAAGAGGAGGGAAGCGTACTTCGGTACGCGACCGACGATTGAACGTCAGATTGCCGCTTAGGGGCGTTTGCAGCGTCGAGCCGTTACGCGGTTTGGCAAAACCGCGTAACTTACATCACCATAACGTAGCGCGATCCCACATAGTACTGCTTACCCATCAGGACCGGCTCGCCATTGGGGCCGATAAAGCCGGCACGCAGGTTGAGCAGTGGATCGTGCGGAGCGATGCCCAGCTCGGTCGCCTGCTCGGTATTGGCACGAACGGCCTCGACCGTGCGGTAGCCAACCGAGACAATCGGCGTTCCGCCAACACGCTCAACCTCGGCAAAAATCGACTTGTCCTCAAGATCGGCCGTCAGCAGCTCACGATATGCGTCAAAGGGCACAAAGATATTCTCCTCAAAGATGGGCTCGCCGTCGGCCGTACGCACGCGCTTGATATGCAGCAGCAGCGCATCCTTCTGCAGGCCAAAGAACTCCATCTCGTTTTGGCGCGCCGGAACGATCTGACGATCGACCACGTGCGCACCGGCCTTCATGCCGTTGTCGGCACACAGCGCGGTAAACGTCTGCAGCGTCGAGGCGTGAAACTGGCGATTGATGTGCGGCGTGGAAACAAAGGTGCCGCGGCCCTGCTGCTTAACCAGGTAGCCATCGGAGCACAGCTCCTCGACGGCGCGGCGCACCGTAATTCGGCTCACGTCGTACTGCTCGGCTAGCTCAAGCTCGGACGGAATACGCTCCTTGGGTGCATAAACACCTTTCTCGATCGCATCCTTGATTTCGTCGTAAATCTGCTGGTAAAGCGGTGCATTTTTGGGCGTAGGCATATCTAATCACTCTTATCGAAATATCGAAATAACTAATACGTATATAACGTCTAGTTTCATGTTACCTCATAATGATAAAACGATACACCCTCCCTACCAAAAAGCGACAGCTTCATTTTGGTAGGTTTTATCTGGGCAAACGAAGGCCTCCCGAAAGCAGCGAGGCTTTCGGGAGGCTCAAGCGGACAGGATTGCGCCGTGCCGGCAAAATGCCAACGCTCTACCTGCCGTCGTCCTGCTGCAGGCTGTCCTGCTCGCTGAGGCGCGCCTGCCTGCTGGCCATGCGTGCGGGCTTGTCGGGATCGGGAACGGCCGTGGGCATGGGCTCGTCGACATGACCGCCCCACCAGCCGCCCACAAAGTTGAGCGTGTGGAACACATTGATCACAGCGCCGGGGTCAACATCGCGCACCAGCTTGATAATGTCCTGGCTCTCGTAGGTCGAGACAACAGTGTGCAGCAGACACATCTTTTCGCGGCTGTATCCGCCGATGACCTCGGCGCAGCTAATGCCATGCTGAAAATGGTCAACATAGGCGGTCATGACCTCGTCCGCCTTGCGCGTCGTGATCTGCAGCGTCACGCGGTCGTAGCGACGATAGAAGCTGTCGATGGTCTTGGTCGAAATAAACTGGAACACGATGGAGTACGCCGCCTTGTCCCAGCCAAACATAAAGCCAAAGATCGCCAGGATAAAGCAGTTGAAACCAAAGATGACGCCCCAGATGGTCTTGCCCGTGTGGTTGGAAACCCACAGCGCGATAAAGTCGGTGCCGCCGGTGGATGCGCCGGATTTAAGCGCGATGGCAGCGCCCAGACCCGAGACCACGCCGCCAAAAATGATGAGCATGATCTTGTCGCCCAAAAACGGAGCGAAGTGAAAGACGTTGAGAAACAGCGATGAGAGCACGACCTGCATCATCGAGAAGATGACGAAGCGCTTGCTAATGCCGCTCCAACATAGGAGCGCCACGGGGATGTTGAGCGCGAGCATACCGAGCGAGATGTCGATGTGAACGCCGCCGAGCGAGGTAACGCGATCGAGCAGGACCGCGACGCCGGTAAGACCGCTCGGAAGCAGGTCGGCGGGCTGGATGAACGCCTGGATCAGAAATGTCTGGAGAATGGCGGAAATTGTGACCGCCACGGCGGTAATAGCGCGGCGAACGATGGTGAGACGGCCGAGCATGAGCACGCGGTCCGTGAGCTGATCGATGGCGTTCGCCACGTAGGTTCCTTTCGAAGGCAGATATAGTTGTGGGGCATGCCCGCGATTGTAGCATGGAGCGTGCGAGGGCGCTTCAATTCACCCTCTCTCGACAACCATCAGAAGGACCGCGTAAAACCGCTCAAAAGAAAACGCCGTGAAGAGAGCGATCCCTTCACGGCGAATTCGGCATTTACCCAGATAAAACCTGCCAAAATAAACCTGTCCCTAAATGGCAGGTAGAATGTCAGCCAGATTGTCGATGATAACGTCGGCGGCGGACTGATCCAGGTTGACCCCCTCGTGCGGACGCAGCGCCAGGACGCGGGCGCCGGAGCGCTTGCCGGCCTCGATGCCCAAAGGCGAGTCCTCGATAACCAGGCACTCGGTAGGCTCCACACCCAGCGCCTCCATGGCGCGCAGGTAAATCTCGGGGTCGGGCTTAAACGCACTGCACTCGTGACCGCTGATGGTGTAGTCCAGCACGTCGGCGATGCCGGCAATCTCCACCAGCTCGTCAATGAGCTCGCGATAGGACGAGCTTGCGATGGCGCACTTCACGCCGCGCTCGTGCAGCTCACGCATCACCGGCTCCGTCTGCTCGTTGAGCAGCTCGGCATACGGAACGGGGTGATCCGGGCTGTAGACCTGCTTGTACTCCACGCGCAGGCGCTCGCGCAGATCAATATCGTCGGGCACCAGCGCCTTCCAAATGACGGGCTCGTTAGATCCCGAAAGATCGGGGATCTCGTCAAAGTGAAACCCCTTCTCTTCCATAAACGCCACGCGACGACGGTTGTAGAACCACTCGGTATCGACCAGCACGCCGTCCATGTCAAACAGCACCGCCTTGATCATACGTATCTCCTTTCGATAGCAAAAAAGGGGACGGGGCGCGAACCCCATCCCCTCTCAATCAACCCGTAAGGTCTACTTACTTGTGATTAGTAGGAAAGCTTCCACATGTAGCGACGCATGGTCAGCGGGTGCTGACGGGCCTCGGCGATCTGGTTGCCGTACTCGCGCATAACGGCGAGGTGCAGCAGCGGGTTGAAGTAGGTGACGACGCTCGCGGGCACGGCGTCAGCCAGGCCGTAGTCCTTGGAGTCGATCAGAGCGACCTTGGCGCCCATGCGCTCAAGGAAGGTGAGGGCGCGGGCGTCCATCGGACGGGTGGCGCCATCGGACATGAAGAAGACGTAGGGCTTACCCTCGGTGGAAACCTCGAACGGGCCGTGGAAGTACTCGCCAGTGTTGTAGGCGGCGGCGTCGATCCACTGCATCTCGGTGAACAGGAAGGCGGCGTGAGAATAAGCCATCTTCTCGGAGGCACCGGAAGCCATGAAGTAGATCATCTTGTCGTCCTTGAAGTCCTCGGCGAACTTCTTAGCGAGCTTCTTGCAGTGCTGAGCGGCGTTCTCGCAGAGATCGAAGACGTTGGTGAGGCCGGTGATCATGTCCTCGTAGTGGTCATAGCCCTCGGTCTGCTGAAGGATCTCGAGAGCAAGAGCGATGGCGTAGCCGGGCTTCTCGCACTTGGCAGCGTAGTTGGCGTGGAAGCCGTGAACGATGACGTGGTCGGCGTCGACGGTCAGAGCGGAGCCAGCCTTGTTGGTGAGGGAGACGACCGGGCAGTTGTGCTTCTTGGCGGTCTTGTTGGCCTCGACGGTCTCGGGCGTGGAGCCACCGAGGGAGCAGGTGATCACGAAGGTGTGCTCGTTGACCCAGGAAGGCGTGTCGTAGTTGAACTCGTTAGCGGTGAAGATCTGAACGTTCAGCTTGTCCGTGTTGTTGGCCAGGAAGTACTTGGCGGGGTAAAGGTCGGACATGGAAGCACCGCAGCCGACGAAAGCGACGCTGTGGATCTCGTGGTTGGACAGGACGTCAGCGACGATCTGCTTAGGGAGGTTAAGGTCGATCTCGTACATCTGACACATTCCTTTCAATTTTTGCGGCGCCACATTGCCGGGCGCTCGCAGGGTTACCGTGGTTTGGACCGAGCCGCCGGCCCGTTGAGGATGCGACAAAGGGACTGTCCCTTTGTCGCATTTTGGGGATGGGAGCCTGCCTGGGGTATGGGATGCCAGGCAGGCCCCCGGGGGAAAGCGGTTAGGCGCTTAGTCGCGACTAGGCCAGGATGCCGGCCGCGGAGAGGGCGATGCCGCCCACGATGGCGATCACGAGAAGCCAACCGGTGTTGACGTTCTTCTTGATGAGCCAGTACATAAGGCCGGTGAGGCCAAGGGAGATCATCTGGGGCATCATGCCGTCCAGGATGTCCTGGATAACGACGGTGCCCTCAGCGAACTGCAGCGGGGTGGTGGCGCCGATCAGCGTGGCGATCATGCCGCCCACGGACATAAGACCCACGATGCCGCAGACATACATGAGCTTCTCCATGAGGTCGCCGCCCTGAAGCTTGCTCAGGTACGCGTGGCCGCCCTGATAGCCCATCTTGGCTGCGAACCAAGTGATCAGCACAGAGGGGACGATGGAGATGAGCATGGCCAGGATCGGGCCCATGATGGAGCCCTGCTGAGCCAGCTGAACGCCCAGGCCAAAGGCGATAACGCGGATGGTGCCCTGGAAGAAGGAGTCACCGATGCCGGAAAGCGGACCCATGAGGGAGGTCTTGACCGCGTTGATCGAATCGGGATCGAAGTTCTCGGGATCCTTGGCGTACTCCTCCTCCATGGAGGCGGTGAGGCCCAGGATAAAGGCGCTCGTCTGCGGGGTGCAGTTGTAGAACGCCATGTGACGGTGGTAAGCCTCTTTCTTAGCAGCGAGCTGCTTGGGGTCGGACTCGTCCGGATAGAGGCGGTCGAGCGTGGGAACCATGCCGTAGAGGAAGCCCATGTTCATCTGACGCTCGTAGTTCCAAGAGGCCTGGATGGCCCAGGAGCGCCAGAAGAACTGGCTGACCTTCTTGTTCAGGGACACGTCCTTGGTTGCGGTTGCCATAGTGTGTTCCTCCTTAGTCTTCGTCGTCTTCGAGCGGATCGTAGTCGGAATCGACACCGGCGGCTGCATGGGAACCGTTGAACTTGAAGCCCATGAAGACGACAGCCAGGCACACACCGATCAGAGCGACCGCGATGACGGACAGGTTGAGGTAAGCGGCGAGCAGGAAACCGATGAACAGGAACGGAGTCATACCCTTCTTGATCATCATGGTGAGCAGCAGGGCCAAGCCGTAGGCGGTCATAATCTTGGTCGAAACGTTAAGACCAGTGGACAGCCACTCGGGAACCATGTTGACGATGGCCTGAACCAGGTCGGTGCCAACAAAGACGGCGAGAAAGATCGGCAGGAAGTACATGATGGCATACAGACCGGAGCCGGCGCAGATGTGCATACGGTAGGCGGTCTTGAACTTTCCGTTATCGATCGCGCTATCTGCCACATGGGTGAGGGCGGCGATGATGGAACGGAACACGATGCCGAGGAGCTGACCCAGGACGGCGACCGGGATGGCGATCGTCATGGCGGTCTCGGCGGAAGCATCGGTCAGGCACGCAAAGGCAGCGGCCACGATGCCGCCCAGGACCATATCGGGCGGAACGGCAGCGCCGACCTGCACTAGGCCCATGGACACGAGCTCGACGGCGGCACCGACGGCAAGGCCGGTGGGTACATCGCCCAACAGCAGACCGACGAGCGTAGCGCCAACGAGGGGCTGCTCGAAGTTAAGACGACCGAGCAGGCGGGAGTCCCACATGCAGAACACGCCGACGAGGCCGACGAGCACCGCACTGATGAACGTATTCATACCCTTCTCCTTTCAGTCAGGCAAAAGCCTGGTTGATTACAGCTTGGCGTCGATGTCGACGCTCTGATACGTAGGGGTCTGCTGGACATAGAGCTTGATGCCCATGTCGAGCAGCTGGTTGACGTCGGCCTTCTGGGTGGCGTCGAGGAAGACGGAGCTGTCCTTGCCGCCGATCTGATCGGCACCGTCGTGGTTGGCGGTGGCGCCCAGGTTGATGGCGTCGAGCTTGTAGCCCTGGCAGAACTGCAGCATCTCGGCCGTGTTGCCAAAGACGAACATGACGCGCTCGCCGAGGGTGTTGAGCTTGTCCATCTTGGCGAGGGCACGCTCGACAGTGAAGACGTTCAGACGCACGCCCTGGGGCTTGGCCAGCTTAAGAGCGCCCTTCTTGATGTCATCGTTGGCGGCAGCGTTGTCGACGACGATGATGCGCTCGGCCTGAACCTTGGTGGTCCAGGTAAAGACGACCTGGCCGTGCAGCAGACGGTAGTCAAGACGTGCGAGGACGATCTTGGCGGGACCGGAGCTGTGACGGGACGCCTTGGCCTTCTTGGCGGGAGCCGCGGCGGCCTCGACCGGTGCGTTGGGGTTGGTCAGACCGATGCGAGCCTCGTTGATGAGGGCCGCGAGCTCGGCGCCCTTGACGGGGACGGGGCTCATAGCGAGCGTGAGCGCCAGCGGGATGTTGAAACCGCTGACAACCGTGAACTTCGTGCCGTTCTTGGAAAGCTCGACCATGCTGTTGTTGACCGAGCTGCCGAGCATATCAGTCAGCACATAGACGGTGTCGTCCGCGTTGAACGTGGCGATCATAGCCTCAACCTTATTGGTGATGGGCTCCTTGTCGTCACGAGCAAGCGACACGACGTGGACGTTCGACACGTCGCCGAGAACCATCTCGAGCGTGTCTTTGGCGCCTGCGGCCAGGCCGCCATGAGATGCGAGAATGATCTGATTCATCTTGCCTCCTCCTTTTCGTTATGGTCATTATAACGTCTTATACGTTGCTTATATTGCTAATTAGTATAAAGACCGTTCGCGGGTGAAAATCGACCGTTGACGGGTTTAACGTACTCGAAACGTTGGGCTGGGTAGGCCGGCGCTAGCTGGATAACCCCAGGTCAGACCCTGCGCGCAATCCCCTATCGCACGAAGTACCAGGGGCTTTCCTGTACGGTGGGTTCCAGCGCAATGCCGGTGCGTTCCTTAAACAGATCCATGTCCTGAGATTTTTCGGTCCACCACGCGTTGGGCTTAAAGGTCATGCTCTCAACGACATGACCGACAAACACACTGTTGCGCAGCTTAGAGAAGTCGGTGTTCATGATCAGGATGGACGCGAGCACCAGCACGATGCCCAGGACTTTGATCGTGCCGGCGGGCTCGGCATAGACACAAATGCCTACCAGTACGGTGACGACCGTCTCGAAAGACATTACGACGGGAACTTTCGACGTCTCGAGCCCCATGGACAGACCCTGCATATATAAGATGTAAGCCACGGCTGTGGGGATGAGTCCAAAGCCAAGGAACAGCAGCAGCAGCTGTGGCGACATTGCCACGGCGACATCCGGCCACGGAGCCGCGATAGCAGCCATAACCGCACCGCCAAAAACAAAGCCCCAAAACGTGACAGCCAGCGGGTGGACCGTCTTGGTTGCTATTCGGCTAAACACCGCGAGCGACGCACCGCAAAAGCCTGCAATCACGCCCGACGTGACGCCCCAAACCGAAAAATGAAAACCGGAAAGGTCGCCATTGGTCACTGCAAGCACGCAGCCAACGATGTTAAAGACAATGGCAACGAGCTTGTTGGGGGTCACGTCCTCGCGATAAAGCACGCGGCCGAGCACGACGCCAAACACCGGCGAGGTATAGAGCAGCACCGAGGCCGTGGACATGCCCACCTCGCCCATGCACTCGTAATAGCAGGTGTTGGCGGAGGCCAGACCGACGATACCGACAAGCGCGCAGGGAACAAGCTCTTTAGGGCTTGCCTTGAACAGGGCCAGCGGACCCTGAGCCACGGTAGACCCCTCACCCGGACGGCAGCCCATAAACATCAGGACCGGCGCCAAGATAAGCGCTCCGACCAACAAGCGAAAGGCAGCCATGCTCTGGGACGAAACGCCCATGGCCGAGATGCCGTTTACAAAGATTCCGATGCTGCCCCACATAAGCGCGGCGACCAGCACCAGCACATAGCCCAGATTGCTTTTCTTCAACTCAGCCTCCTCGGTATTGTTTCCAATATGTTTCGTACTACGTTATAGTCGTTATATACATTTTTCAAGACACAAATCGGCGAGCGGAAAAGTGATCCGTTTTCCTCCGTCCCCAGCGGATTACTGGGCGGTTGCGGTGAAATAGTTCCTAAATAGAGGCTTCAAGCCCCCAAACAGGAACTATTCCACCGCAACTTATGAGGAATATTGGGCTGTTAGGCCACTCTATCCCTTAGTAATCAAGCTTCCACATGTAGCGGCGCGTCATGTAGTCCTTGTGGGTGACGGCAGAGAGCGCGCGCATGTACACGTTGTTGAGGATCGGCGCAAAGATCAGGTGGTTGAAGTACTCGCTCACGCTGTCCTTGATGTCGTTGAGGCCGAGCTCCTTGGCGTCGAGCTGATAGACGCGCTCGCCACCGTACTGGTTGACGAAGCGGATGCCGCGCTCGTCGTTGCAGCGGCTGCGGCCGACGCTGATGAGCTGGAACAACGAGGTGCGCTTGTCCAGGATCTCGAAGGGACCATGGAAGAAGTCGCAGGTGTTGATGGTGCAGGAGTCGATCTGCAGCATCTCCTGCACGTTGCAGATGCTAAAGACGTAGGCGGCACCAAAGAGCGGACCCTGAGCCATCACGTTGATGCAGGGCTTGTCGGCGTTCTGCTCGGCCCACTTGGCAGCGAGCGGACGAGCGTACTCGACGGCCTTACGATAGATGGGATCGACCAGGTCGAAGGCTGCCATGGCGGTCTCGTACTCGGCATAGCCCTCGGTCTGCTGCGTAAGCTCCATGGCGATCATGGTCACGACGGCGGAGTTGGTACGGCCCATGCAGGACTCGTCGACGGCCAGGCTGTCGTACTGAATCTTGTAGTCGCAGACCTCGGTGAGGCCGGACTCGTCGACATAGATGGCGATGGTGCTGGCGTCGTGGTCCTTGGCGACCTGGGCGGCGACGATGGTCTCCTTGGTGCCGCGCATGGACACGACGACGGCCAGGGTGTTCTCGTTAACGTAGGCAGGGGTTGCGTGCACGAACTCGTTGCTGGTGTAGCTGGAGCTCACGACCTGCGTGGCCTCGTGCTCCATAAAGTACTGGGCAGGATAGTTGCCGCCGTTGGATCCGCCGGCGCCAATCCACACGACGCGCTTGATGCCGCCCTTGTCTGCCTTGTCAGCCAAAACCTGAGAGACGACGTCCTTAACCTGTTCCTGAGTAGCCATCGTGCATCAGCCTTTCTTCTCGTTTGATGCTCTCGATGGCATACAAGTTACATACATGTTTTGGTTATGTCGACTAGTTGTATGCTATATTTGTCTTAGATAATTTGCTGATACGGTTTTCGATAACTTGCTACCAGCGGTTTTGTTGTTGTATTGAATACATGCTTGATTAGATACGCATACATGTTAGATATAGGTTGATCGCATGAACGCTTCATCTAAAAAGAGACTGACCCAATACGAGCGCTTGGCGGGCATGCTGCGCGACCGCATCGCCTCCGGCACCTACGCGCGCGGAGACAAGCTGCCGTCCGAGATGGAACTCATGGACGAATCGGGGCTGTCGCGTAGCACCGTACGCCACGCCCTTAAGGTACTCGTTGATGAGGGCCTGGTGCGCACCGAGCGCGGGCGTGGCGCCTTTGTGGCCGACACGCCGGCGCTCCACGAGAACAACTTGGTGTTTTCGAGCTACACGACACAGGTCCAGGGTCAGGGTATGAAGCCCACCACGCGCACGGTGGACTCGGGCTTTGCCAAGGCGGCGGGCAATGCGGCCAAGTTCTTCGATGTCGCCGTGGGCAGCAAGCTCGTCAAACTTGTCCGCCTGCGTTATCTGGACGATGCGCCGCTGTGCCTGGAGACCACCTATCTACCACCGAGCTTTGAGGCACTCATCGATCGCGATATCAACGGTTCGCTCTATGCCACGCTACGACAGGAGTTCCATCGCGCGCCGGCACAGGGGCACAAGACCTTTGAGGTATGCTATGCCTCGCAAAACGAGGCGTTTTTGCTCAACGTTGAGCGTGGGCAGGCGCTGATCCTGATCACCGACTACGTCTACGACACCGACGGCCGCCCGCTCCATGTCTCCAAGCGCATCCAACGCACCGACCGCGCCAAATACACCGAGCCCATCGGCTAACCTGCCAAAATTAACCTGTCCCTAAATGGTAGGTTTGGGGAGGTCGGGGAACCAGATTGGTTTGGGTTGGTTGGGAACGCGCTCGGCTAGGACCAACTCCATCCAACACATGTCGTACCAGCGACCGAACTTTTGGGCACAGCGATCGAAGGCGCCCACCAGGCGATACCCCATATGGGCATGGAAATCCTGGCTGTTGTGCGTCAGGTACTCGTCGTCCTTATCGTGCGGCACGGCAATGAGCGCGCACATGTTGGTGATGCCCATCGCGACCAGGCATTGCTTGAGCGCGTCGTGCAGCTTGCGACCCAGCCCACCATGGCGCACATCGCGCGCCAGGTAGATCGACGTCTCGACCGACCAGTCGTATGCCTCGCGGCTGTTGAGCGGACTCACATAGGCATAGCCTACCGGACGCCCGTCCAACTCCATCACCAGATACGGATAGCGCTTGAGCGTACGCTCGATGCGCCCGGCGAACTCCTCAACGCTTGGCACCTCGTATTCGCAGGTAATCGCCGTCTCGCGCACATACGGTTCGTAAATGGCAAGCAACGCCGGCGCGTCATCGGGCGTCGCCAGGCGAACCGTCGGCTCGGACATCTCGGTCATACAACCCTTCTTCCTCAAAAGCAAAGGCCGCCCCACGCCAAACCCAGGCGCGGGGCGGCCCCTTGCCATTACATCAGGCTACAGGACAGCCGCCAACGCGTCGATATCCTCCTGCGTCGTGGCCCAGCTGGTGCAAAAGCGCACCACCGTGTGGGTCTCGTCGTACTTTTCCCAGTACTCGATCGAGGCGTGCTCGCGGATGCGCACCATGTCCTCGTTGGGCAGAATCACGAACTGCTGGTTGGTCGGCGTCTCCAAGAAGAACTGGTAGCCGCGCTCATGCAGCACGCGACGCAGCGCCTGAGCGGTCTCAATCGCCTGGCGACCAATCTCAAAATACAGGCCATCGGTAAAAAGAGCCTCAAACTGCACACCCGTCAGGCGGCCCTTGGCCAGCAGCGCGCCGTGCTGCTTAATGCGCGGCACGGGATGTGCCGGAGCGTGCATGCCGCAGAACACCACGGCCTCACCACACAGAGCGCCGCACTTGGTGCCGCCGATGTAGAACACGTCGCACAGCTGCGCCAGCTCGGGCAGGGTAATGTCGCACTCATCGGCCGCCAGCGCATAGGCCAGGCGGGCGCCATCCACAAACAGCGGAATCTCGTGCTTCTGGCACACCGCATGAATCGCCGCGAGCTCGGCCTTGGAGTACAGCGTGCCGTACTCGGTCGATAGGCTCACGTACACGGCACCCGGGAACACCGTGTGCTCGTAGCTCTCGTTTTCGTAGAACACCTGGATATAGTTCTCGAGGTCCTCGGCGTGTATCTTGCCCTCGTAGCCGGGGATGGTGAGCACCTTGTGGCCGCCAAACTCGATGGCGCCCGCCTCGTGGCAGGCAACGTGGCCGGTCTCGGCGGCAACGACGCCCTCGTACGGCGCGAGCAGCATGTCGATCACCGCCGCGTTGGCCTGCGTGCCGCCCACCAGAAAAAACACGTCGGCGTCAGGCGCCTGGCAGGCCTCGCGAATAAGCTGCTTGGCACGCTCGGTATGTGCATCGGTACCGTAGCCGGGCTGCGGCTCCATATTGGTGTCGACGAGTGCCTGCAGCACCGCCGGATGTGCGCCGTGGGAATAGTCGTTGTTAAACGCGAGCATGGCAATCCTCTCTTACCGGGTATCGGTCAGATGATTCAAACGGAGCTATTGTACGCCGTTGGGATAGGCAATGCGCGCGGCAAGGCACTCAAGCGCCAGCACCAGGGCAAAGCCGCAGCTTACGTCACTCAAAAAGTGCGCCCCGATCACGATACGGCCAAAGGCGACGAGCGCCGCGACCGTGGCAGCGACCCAAAAGACCACACGGCGGCGCGACGGCTTTTCCTTAAAGGCCGCCGCGGGAAGCCCGGCGAGCATAAGGCCGATCGCCGCATGCGCCGTGTGTCCGCTCGCAAACGACTTAAAGCCGTCCTTGATTACGCCGGCCACAATATAGCTCCACTTGTCGGGGTTGCCAATCACCCACCACGGCTGAAAATTGAGCCCCGGCGTGACCTCGATCACGCGCATGCGCGGGCGCGACCACAGCGGCTTGACAATCACGTTGAGGATAATGGCCTGAGCGACCCACACGGCAAGCACCATCAACGCCCAGCGCGTGAGCTCGTCGGGCTCGGTCGTGCGCGTGAGGCGATAGACGATAAGGTTGGCGGCGATGACCAGCACAAATGTCAGCACCAGCTGAACGGCAATGAGTTTACCGCCAACCTTCAGGGACGAGACGATCTCGTAGCCGGCCAGGCCAACGTTGACGAGGATGCCGAGCACGGCGAGCCATTTGCTCTCCCTGGAGTCGGGACGCACCGCGCGTACGAGCATAACGCCCGCGACGCTCGCCGTCAGCTCAAACGGCAGCTCTCCGGCGGCCTCGATAAAGCGACCGTAGATGCTGCCGATATTGAACAGCGCGCTCGAGATCTGATAATCGAAAAAAGACCCGACGAGCAGACAAAAGGCCAGGATGACCGCGATAGCAGCGGCATCTTTCTTATAGATATACCCGAACATGCTTTCCTTTCGATGGGGTCAGATTGCCCAAATGGGGCGTTTGCAGCGTCGACCCGTTAGTCATCATCACTAGCGCCCAGCTGTTGCAGCAGCATGAGTGCCGCGGCCACCGGGCCGGTGCCGTCGTTGGCGTCGAGACCGCGACCCAGGCCGCTGCCCGCACCGGCGCCTGCCTTGTAGGGTACCGACAGCTTGCGGCTCTTGGGGAAGTTCACCGCGCCATAGCGGGTCTTAAGCTCAAAGGCCACCTTCTTAGGCACGTCGACGCCCAAAAACGTGATGCGACCGCCACTGAGCGTGACGCTCTCGAGCCCCAGACGCTCGCCGCGAATGCGGATGCGCGCGCGATTGAACAGGTTGAGTCCCGCCAACGGCAGCTCGCCATGCGCGGCCTCGGTCTCTTCCTGCACCTCGTCGATGCTCTCCAGGTCCTCGGCCGCTGCGAGCTTACGGTACACGAGCACGCGCTGGTCCACCGCCGGCAGGTACTCCTCGGACAAGAAGTAGTCGGCCGGCAGGTTAATACCCACGCTCGCCGCCTCCACGCCGGCGTCGTCATCGCCGCGCGCCTCGGCCACGGCCTGGCCCAGCATCTGCGTAAACAGGTCAAAGCCCACGCTCGACAGGTTGCCGTGCTGTTCGGCTCCCATAAGCGAGCCGGCGCCGCGAATCTCCAGGTCGCGCATGGCGATGCGCATGCCGCTGCCCAGGTCCTGAAACTCGGAAAGTGCGGTCAGGCGCGCCGTTGCCTCCTCGGTGAGCGGCAGCTCGCCCGGGAACATAAAGTACGCGTAGGCCTGCGTGGCAGAGCGACCCACACGACCCTTGAGCTGGTAGAGCTGCGCCAGACCCAGGCGTTGCGAATCCTCGATGATCAGCGTGTTGGCAGTCGCGTTGTCGATGCCGCTCTCCACGATGGTCGTGGCGATGAGCACGTCGATCTTTTTGGTCGCGAACTCGATCATCACGTCCTCGACCTCGCGCGGGCTCATCTTGCCGTGCGCCACGCCCACGCGCGCCTCGGGCGCGGCCTCGTGCACGCGCGCCACGGCGTCGTCGATGGTCTTGACGCGGTTGGACACGTAGTACACCTGACCGCCGCGGCCCACCTCCAGGCGAATCGCCGCACTCACCACGTCGGGGTCGTACTCTCCCACGTGCACGATCACGGGGCGGCGCCCGGTCGGCGGCGTGGTGATCAGGCTCATATCGCGCACGCCGCTCGTGGCCATCTGCATGGTTCGCGGAATCGGCGTTGCCGAAAGCGTGAGCACGTCAATCTGCTCACGCAGGTTCTTGAGCTGCTCCTTGTGCTGCACGCCAAAGCGCTGCTCCTCGTCGATGATCATCAGGCCCAGGTTCTTGGGGTTCACATCGGCCGAAAGCAGGCGGTGGGTGCCGATGAGCACATCGATCGTGCCCTCGGCAAACGCCTTGAGCGCGCGCTTCTGCTGCGCCGGGGTGCGGAAGCGGCTGAGCACTTCGACCTCGAGGCCAAACGGGGCAAAACGCTCAAAGAAGGTCTCGTAGTGCTGCTGGGCCAGAATGGTCGTGGGGCAGAGCACCATGACTTGGCGGCCGGAGTCCACGCACTTAAACGCCGCGCGCAGGGCAACCTCGGTCTTGCCGAAACCCACGTCGCCGCACAGCAGGCGGTCCATGGGCTTGGGCGCCTCCATGTCGGCCTTAATGTCGGCGATGGCCTCCAGCTGATCACGCGTCTCGTCGTAGGGAAAGCTCTCCTCCATCTCGATCTGCTCGGGCGTGTCGGGCGGGCAGGCGATGCCTGCGATCGACGAGCGGCGCGTATACAGGTCGACCAGGTCAAACGCCAGCTTTTTGGCGTTCTTGCGCGCCTTATTGGTGGCACGCGTCCAGTCGGCAGTGTTGAGCCTGGTCAGGCGCGGCTTGTCACCGTCGGGACCGACGTATCGCGTGATACGGTCGACCTGCTCGAGCGGCACGTAGAGCTTGTCGCCGTCGGCATATTCCAGCAAGAAGTAGTCGCGCTCTTTGCCGCCCACTTCCTGGCGCGCGATCTCGCTAAAGAGTGCGATGCCGTGAGTGGCGTGCACCACGTAGTCGCCCGGCTTAAACGGGAACGTGATCTGCGTAATGTCCACCTTGCGGCGGCTGCGCGCGCGATTGGCGTCCATGCGGGCGTTGAGGTCGGCGATCGAGAACACGGCCAGGTTGGCATCGGGCACCACCACGCCCGCGGCGGGGCGGCGTCCACAAAGGTCACGCGCCCGCGCGAGATGGTGGGCACGGCGGCACCGGTGGCGGCCTGTGCGGCGCCCGCCTCCAGAGAGCGGGCGTTGAGCGCATCCGCCTTGCGTTCGCGAATCGAGGCATGGGCCTCCTGGCGGGCGGTGCGATCGGCAGAATCTGCCGCGGCCACGCGCACACGGTCGCCAATAGCGCCGGCGTTTTCGGGCGCCGCGGTCAGCGATTCCTCAAACGTAATGCCCTCATCGCCAAAGGTGAGCTCCATCGACTCGCGCGCGCCACGGTCGGGAATGGCAAACACGCAGGCATAGCGCTTGCCCACGACCTCCTGAATACGCGTCATAAAGCGATTGTCCGAACCCGCGATAGCAGGCTGCTCAATCTTGAGCTCGGCCGTCACCGCACCGCCGGCACGGATGAGGCTCACGTAATTCAGGCGCTGCTGGGCACCAAAGTCGAGCTGCTGGGCGCGCACATACAGGCCGTCCAGGCGGTCGACCCCCGCCTAGCCCGCCCGTGCCCCGATATCCTCGTAGGCGCGCAGGCAATCGTCGAACAGCGAGCGCGGCTCGGACAGCACCACGAGTGCCTTGCCGCTCACATGAGACAGCGGGCTCACGGTCTGGCCGTACATCACCGGCAAAAAGCGGTCGAGTTCGGGCGTGACGATACGCGCATCCACCATCTCGAGCAGCGCCGCCAGTTTGCTGTCGTCCTGGCTGGCGCGATAGAGCGCCACATGCATGTTGTGGACGGCCTCGTCGGTAAGCGCCAGCTCACGGCACGGGAAGATCTCGATACTGTCCTCGTTGCCGATGGTCTGCCCCGTGGAACTTACCATGCGGCGGATGCGGTCAATCTCGTCGCCAAAGAACTCAATGCGCACGGGCGCTTTCTCTTGTGCGGGGAACACCTCGACGGTGTCGCCGTGAACGCGGAACAGACCGGGCGCATCAGCGGCACCGGCATTGGTGTAGCCCATGCCCACCAGGCGATGCGGCACCTCGTCAAAAGGAATCTCCTCGCCCACCGCAAAGGTCGTGGACTCCCAGTAGCGGCTCTCGACCGGCGGCACGCAGCGCAGCAGCGCGCGGGCCGAGGCGACCATGATGCAATTGTCCCCGCGCACGATACGCCCCAGAGCCTCGCAGCGCTGCGCCACCACGGCGTCGTCGGGCGCCTGCTCGCGCCACGGATAGTCCTTACGCTCGGGAAAGCGGCACACGTGCGCCAGGCCCACATAGGCGGCAAGGCTGCGCGCGGCGCGATCAGCCGCATCCTCGCCGCTCACAATGTAGACCGTCGGGCGCGGGCGGCGCGCAAACTGGGCGGCCGCCATAAGCGTGCGGCCCGACTGCGACACAGCCAGCGTCACGTCCTCGCCGGCATCGAGTCCGGCCTCGACGGTCTGCAGTGCCTCGGCAGTGTAGAGCTGCGCGGCTATACGGTGAATGAGCATGCTGTTCCTCCGGCATTGCAACGCCAAAAGCCCGCCGGGGCAAGCTCGGCGGGTATGCGGCGGATTTCATTGCCTGTCATGGTAGCGCATGGAGAGGACTCCGGCTCAAGAGCAAACCCAGCCCCGCAAAAAACGCCAGACGAAGATGCGTTCCGCCCTACCCCGCTACGCGCACGCTGGGGCACAAATCTGCCAGCGGACACTCGTCACACTTGGGTTTGCGGGCGTCGCAGATCTCGCGGCCAAAGGTAATCCACTGGTGGTTGACCGACTCCCAATACTCGTGCGGCAAAATCTTGAGCAGATCCTGCTCGGTCTTGAGCGGCTCCTTGGCATGTGTCTTGGGACTCAGCATCAGGCGATGCGCAATGCGGTTGACGTGCGTGTCCACCGCAATGCCCTCCACGATGCCATACCCCACGTTGAGCACGATGTTCGCCGTTTTGCGTCCCACGCCCGGCAGCTTCACGAGTTCCTTCATGTCGGCAGGTACCTCGCCGCCG
>OBYK01000532.1_pt1 | contig 18427 bp, 19 predicted proteins | sample 1476721 | NCBI WGS metagenome assembly OBYK01 (sample SAMEA2580191, study PRJEB22360) | human gut metagenome | biome: human gut; feature: human-associated habitat; material: faeces | place: Denmark | collected 2008/2010
GGCAGCCGGCCGCAGCAGCGGCGCGAACGTTGTCCTCAAACGAGGCATGTCCGTCCGAAAACGAGGTGTGGGTATGGCAATCGACCAGCGGGCAGGCAGACATGGCGACTCCTTTGCATTTGGCGAATCCGCTCCATTGTAATGGCGCGGCCCTCGATGCGACGAGCGCACCGGTGGCCGAAATCGACTGGAAAGGGTGCGCGGTGCGGCTCTACTCCAATACATGTACATCAGCCTCCAAAAGCTGCAGAAAATGACATGTTTGGAGGCTGATGTACACGTTTGGATAGGGGCGAGGGCGGCGACGGACGAAAGTCACGCCTGTGCCACGTCCGATGTGCTAGCGTTTGGGTGAATAAAACGAGCCCGTGCGGAAAGGATCCGGACCGTATGCAACGTGGAAGTACATCTCCGCTGTCCCGCGAGACCGATGCGCCCGAGACCATCGTCAAACTGGAGTGCGACATCGACGATGCGTCGCCCGAGGTACTCGCCTATGCCGCCGACCGCCTGCGCGAGGCAGGCGCCCGCGAGGTGCACTGGCTGCCTCTCTACTGCAAAAAAGGCCGCCCCGGCTGGCAGCTGCAGGTGATCTGCTCACATGAGGATATCGAACGCCTGCAGACGATTATCTTTTTGGAAACCACGACCAACGGCATTCGTCGCCAGGTCATGGAGCGTGTTTGCTTGCCACGTCGTTTTGAGCAGGTGGCGACGCCTTGGGGCGAGGTAGCCGTCAAGGTGGCCACCCTGCCCGACGGCAGTGAGCGTGCGGCGCCCGAGTACGAGGACTGCGCCCGTCTCGCCCGCGAACATGGCGTGCCGCTCCAACGCGTGATGCGGGCGGCTCAGAGCGCGGCACTTCGATTTGAGTAACGCGGTAGAGGGGCTCCACATCCGCTGGACTTCGTATTCAGCCCCCATCAACCCCACACCGAAAGGACTCCCCATGAAATACCTCATCGCCTCCGACATCCATGGCTCGGCATACTGGGCCGAGCGCCTCTGCACCGCCATCGAATCCGAGGAGCCCGACCGCATCGTGCTGCTGGGCGACCTGCTCTACCACGGTCCGCGCAACGACCTGCCGCGCGACTACGCCCCCAAGCGCGTGATTCCGCTGCTCAACACCCTGGCCGACCGCATCATCGCGGTGCGCGGCAACTGCGACGCCGAGGTCGACCAGATGGTGCTCGACTTCCCCGTCATGGCGGACTACGCCACGCTGTTCGACGAAGCCGGCCGCGAGCTGTTCCTGACACACGGCCACGTCTTTGGCGCCGGCATGCACAACAGCGTCGACCACGCGCCCGCGTTGCCCGAGGGCTCCGCGCTCGTCTACGGTCACACACACATCAAGGTTAACGAGGAGAGCGCCGCGCATCCGGGCCTGTGGCTCTTCAACCCCGGCAGCGTGAGCATCCCCAAGGACGGCACACACAGCTACGGCATCTACGAGGGCGGCGCGTTCCGCCACGTGATCATGGAGGAGGATTAACCATGGCACAGCACATGGCTCAGCAAAATGCCGAGGGCTCGCGCGACCTGTCCACGCTGGTCGACGCGTCGGCCGAGCTGCAGCATCTGGTGCAGACCATCTGGCGCCTACGCCAGCCCGACGGCTGTCCGTGGGACCGCGAGCAGACGCACCGCAGCATTGGCAAGAACATGATCGAGGAGGCCTATGAGGCGCTCGACTGCATCGAGGCCGACGATGCCACGCATCTGTGCGAGGAGCTGGGCGACGTACTCATGCAGGTAGTGCTGCATGCGCAGATTGCGGCGGACGCCGGCGAGTTTACGCTGGCCGATGTGGCACGCGATATCGACGCCAAGCTCATTCGCCGCCACCCGCACGTGTTTGGCGATGCGGATGCCGACAACTCCGATGAGGTGCTCAAGATTTGGGACGAGGTCAAGCTTGCCGAGAAGGCCGCCAAGGACAAGGCTGTGGCGGCGAGCGAGGCTGCGCCCGAAGGCCTGCTCGACGGCGTGCCCACGCACCTGCCGGCGCTGATGCAAGCTCAGAAGGTGTCGCGCAAGGCGGCGGCCGTGGGCTTTGAGTGGGAGACGGTCCAGGATGTGTGGGACGAGGTCGCCGAGGAGCGTGCCGAGTTTGAGGCCGAGGAGCCCGGCTCGCCCGAGCGCGAGATGGAGTTTGGCGACCTGCTCTTTGCCCTAGTCAACGTTGCGCGTAAAGAGGGGATTGACGCCGAGAGCGCCCTGCGCGCGAGCACGGCCAAGTTCCGTCGTCGCTGGGCCGCAATGGAGCAGATGGCGGCCGGTGCTCACGTGGATCTTGCCGAGCTTTCGACCCACGGCCTCAACGACCTGTGGGATGCCGCAAAGGCGGAGGAGTAGGACTGCGGGAACGACGGGCTGACGCGCCTCATCGTTCCCGCTAAATTTTTTTTGATAATCAAGTGTATCCCTCGGCTAACTTAGGGCATAATGCAAAAAGTGCGACATGGCTAACTTATGGAGACGCACCGACGGTGCACGGTCAGCCGGTCGCTTGCATCCACTACGTTTCCAAGTGAGAGGGAGACAACATGAGCGATATTTTGGACGTCTACGGTCGCGAGGTGCTCGACAGCCGCGGCAACCCCACCGTCGAGGTCGAGGTCGTGCTCGAGGACGGCAGCTTTGGCCGCGCAATGGTGCCTTCGGGTGCTTCGACCGGCGCCTTTGAGGCCTGCGAGCTGCGCGATGGCGACAAGGGCCGCTACCTGGGCAAGGGCGTTTCGCAGGCCGTCGAGCACGTCAACAACGAGTGCGCTAACGCCGTCGTGGGCCTCGACGCCTTCGACCAGCGCGCTGTCGATGCCGCGCTGATTGCCGCGGACGGTACCCCCAACAAGACCAAGCTCGGTGCCAACGCCATCCTGGGCGTGTCGCTGGCCGTTGCCCGCGCCGCTGCCGAGTCGGCGGGCCTGTCGCTGTACCAGTACCTGGGTGGCGTCAACGCCCACCTGCTGCCCACGCCTATGATGAACATTCTCAACGGCGGCGTGCATGCCGACAATAACGTCGACTTCCAGGAGTTCATGATCATGCCGGTGGGCGCCCCGAGCTTTGCCGAGGGCCTGCGTTGGTGCGCCGAGGTCTATCACACCCTCAAGGGCGTGCTGCACGAGGCCGGCCTGGGCGGCGGCGTGGGCGACGAGGGCGGCTTTGCGCCCAACCTCAAGACCAATGCCGATCCGTTCGAGTACATCACCAAGGCCGTGGAGAAGGCCGGCTTTAAGCCCGGCGTCGACTTCATGTACGCCATGGACCCGGCCTCGACCGAGTTCTACAACGCCGAGACCGGCATGTACGAGCTCAAGGGCGAGGGCGTGGAGTACACGAGCGCCCAGATGGTTGATTACTGGGAGAAGCTCGTCGACACCTACCCCATCATCTCCATCGAGGACGGCATGGCCGAGGAGGACTGGGACGGCTGGGTCGAGCTTACCCGCCGCATTGGCAACAAGGTGCAGCTGGTGGGCGACGACCTGTTCGTCACTAACACCGAGCGCCTCAAGAAGGGCATCGAGCTGGGTGCCGCCAACGCGATCCTGGTCAAGGTCAACCAGATCGGCACGCTCACCGAGTCGCTCGAGGCCATCGAGACCGCCAAGGAGGCCGGCTACGCCTGCATCGTGAGCCACCGCTCCGGCGAGACCGAGGACTCCACGATCGCCGACCTGGTCGTGGGCGTCAACGTCGGCCAGATCAAGTCGGGCGCCCCGTGCCGCAGCGACCGTATCGCCAAGTACAACCAGCTCATCCGCATCGAGGACGAGCTTGAGGGCAGCGCGCGCTACGCCGGCAAGGCCGCGTTCTACAACATTCGCTAAACGGGCGAATTTGGCGAGGGGGAGGCTGGTTCGGTTTCACCCCGCCTTGGCTGGACGCCGCAAAGCGCTGTGGGCGCTGGGCCATATGGCTCAGCGCCTTTTTTATGTCGAGCAAAGGCTGGCGAAGGCGGTGCGGGATCTCGTGCTATAACTAGAATACTTAGCGCAAACAAACCTCAACCGCACAAGGCGCACATGGATCAGATTTACGACAACAGGTACTATTCCGCCGGTTCGCGTGAGCCGTCGCCTCGCCGTGCGCGCACGGTGCAGCTCGGTGGGTCCACCTACGCCGGCGCCGACCGCTCCACGCAGCGCCCGACAAGTACCTCGCGCCCCAATGCTCAAGTGAATACTTCGGCAGATGGGCCGGTGCGCCCGGCACGTTCGACACATGCGTCGCATCCCTCGGCTCAAACGCACGACAGGTCGAGCAGGCCCTCGAGCCGTCTTTCGGGCTCGGACTTTATGCACTTCGCCAACGACAACGCGGTGGTCAAGGCAATCTATGACTTTACGCATGGCTCTCTGCGTCCGCTGTTTATCGGTATCGTGGTGGCTCTGGCGCTCGTGAGCCTGTATTTCCCCGTGCGCGACCTGTACGTTGCAAAACGCTCGAACGACATCTTGGCCAAGCAGGTCGAGATTCGCGAGCAATACAAAGATGAGATGAAAAAAGACACTGACAAGTGGCTCTCGGAAGAGGGCATTAAGGATCGGGCACGGGAACTGGGCATGGCGATGCCCGGCGAGAAGAGGATTGAAGTGCTGGGCCTGGACGATGATTCGGATTCGTCGTCGGCTGAAAAGAAGTCGTCGAACGCCAAGAAGGCCAGCGAGGTGGCCAAGGAGATCGAAGAGGTCGGCAAGGACGCGCCGTGGTACATTCAGACGCTCGACATGCTGTTTGGATTTAACGGCGTCGAGGGTCAGACGGTCGCGTCCAGCGGCGAGTAGGCGAGTAGCGCCCGGAGGGGAGCCCGCAATGACAAATTGCAAACGATATAAGGTGGCCGCGATTGACCTGGGAACGGTGTCGTCGCGACTGGTGTTGGCGCAGGTCGAGGCAGGGGCGATCGTGGAATCGTCCAAGCATACCGAGATCACCGACTTGGGCGAGGGCGTGGACGCGACGGGGCGCTTTTGCGAGGCGGCCGTTGAGCGCGTGCTCGCTGCGTGCCGCATGTTTGTGGACGAAGCCCGTACCTTTGGGGCCGCGTGCGTCTGTACCACCTGCACGAGTGCAGCGCGCGATGCGTCCAACGCCGCGCTGCTGCTGGACGGTCTGCGCGGGCTGGGGCTCGAACCGCAGGTGATCCCGGGCGAGGTCGAGGCACGCCTGACATTTTTTGGCGTGGCGCACGACTTTGCAGGCGAGCGCATCATCGTCGCCGATTCGGGTGGCGGATCCACGGAGCTCGCGACGGGCGTCTATGAGCCTGAGCGCGGGGTCTTTGCGCTGGAGGGAACGCGCTCACTGGATATCGGTTGCCGCCGCGTGACGGAGCGGTTTTTCTCTGCACTGCCGCCGTCGACGAACGAGCTTGCGGCTGCCGCCGCGTGGGCAGGCGAGCAGTTCTCCGCCTATTTTTGGGGCCTGCCCAGCGACTTTGAGCGCGCCGAGCGCCTCGTTGCGGTGGGCGGTACCGTCACCACGCTCGTGGCGCTGGTCCACGAACTGGAGCCGTACGACTCGAACTTTGTGCACCTGCGCGAGCTTACGATGGAGCAGATCTCGGCCGCCATCGATCGTATGTCTACGCTGGATGTGGAGGGTATCGCCGCGCTACCGGGTGTACAGCCCAAACGCGCGGGCGTGATTCTGGCCGGCGCCGTGGTGATCCGCGAGCTCATGCGTGCCGGCGGCTACAAGACGCTCACCGTAAGCGAGAACAGCCTACTCGCCGGCATGGCCGCCACCATCAACGAGACCCTCGACGGCACAACCCCCACCATCGCCTGGACCCCCAGCCTCAGCGCCCTCTAATCTAAATAAGTTGCGGTGAAATACGGACTAAAATCGCCCTTTCGGGCCCCAAACAGTCCCTATTCCACCGCAACTTAGAGCCCCGCCGGCGTGTAAAAGAAACGAGCCCGCATCCCCGGGGGACGCGAGCTCGTAAAAGCCAAATGGTAGGGGCGGTGGGACATCTGCGTATTTGCTGCGCAAATCCGCACCGGCTTCGGCTGCCTGCCGGCGTCCTCGCCGGCTCGCTACGGACGCTGCGCGTCCGCTTGACGCTCGCCCCCTCGCGGGTTCGAGCCCCACCGGCATCCAAAAGAAACAAGCCCGCATCCCTGGGGGACACGGGCTCGTAAACAATACATGGTAGGGGCGGTGGGACTCGAACCCACAATCCTTGCGGCGAGAGATTTTAAGTCTCCTGCGTATGCCAATTCCGCCACGCCCCCGTAAGACTAGGAGTCTAGCACAAGCCGTTCGTTACGCGTTGACGGCCATCGAGTGCCGGCCCGACTTTTCCAAGTACTCGGCAAACTTGGCCTCGTCGCCCTTGTTCTTGTACTGCAGGGCCAGCAGGTATTCCAGACGGCAGCCCTTAACCTTATCGTCGCCGGCCTCTTCGAGCATGCGCTCCAGCTCGGGAATGTCGTTGTGGCGCTTGAGGATCATCGTGTCGTACATCAGCTGGCATTCGTGTGCGACCGCCTCGGCCTGACCGCCCTCAAAGCCCTTGATTTCGTGCAGCAGCTCCTTGGACTTTTTGCGGTCCTCCTGGCCAACGTAGTAGTTAAAGGCCTTGATCACCAGGTCGACGCGCTGCATTTTGGGCAGATTGAGCCCCAGCAGCAAATCGAACATCTCGTCGGCGCGCTTGTGGTCCTCGCGCAGCAGATAGGAGTTCAGGCGCAGGTAGTCGCGGTTGTAGCGCGGGTACAGCATGCTGGTGAGTTTGCCATCGAGCAAACGATCGAACTCGTCCCACTGCTTGGCAGCCATAAGCTGTTGCAGGCGCTTAAACGTGGTGCGTTTTTTTACGCTAAAGAACACCGATATGGCGATACAAATAATGACGACGGCGGTCCAGAGGGTGCGGGAATCGGGCATATTAGGGTCCTTAGTCGCTCATAAAGCGAGCGGTATGACAACATGTACTCGATGTATTATACGCAGTGCGCAGGCAAACTGGCATAAAAGTGCATCGAGGCCGAGCGCCATCGCTCGCTGCGGTACACTTACCTAAAGTAAACCACGAAGGGAGACATTACCTATGAAGAAGATTGTTTTGGCTTGCGGTGCTGGCGCTGCTACTTCCACGCTCGTTGCCCAGAAGGTCGCCACCATGCTCGACGCCAACGGTTACGCCGACAAGTACGAGATCGTGCAGTGCGCCATCTCCGAGGCCAAGGACGTTTGCGACGAGGGCGCCGATCTGCTGATCGCCACCACCGTTGCCCCCGAGGGCCTTACCTGCCCGTACGTGAGCGGCGTGCCCTTCATGACCGGCATGAACCGCGTCGCTGCCGAGAAGGCCGTTCTTGACGTCATGGCTCAGTAGGCGCTGACTGCATGAGTGAGCAGAACGCCAATCCGGTCGAGCTCTTTGGCATGCGCGTTGCCCATGTGGGCATTAACGCCACCGACCCGGCAGACGCCTTGGAGATCGCGGAGCTGTTCTCGACGATGATGGGTCTGCCCGTTATCGAGACCCCGGTTTCGTACTTTAACGATTCGCTGGTCGAGATCATGAAGCAGAACGGGCGTGGCGCCAAGGGCCACATCGGCTTTGCCGTCAATGACATTGACGCAGCAGAGAAGTGGTTCGTCGAGCGCGGGCTCGAGGTCAACGAGGAGTCGCGCGTGCTGCTGCCCGACGGCGGCACCAAGCTCGTGTACTTTAAGCGCGAGTTCGCCGGCTTCGCCGTGCATCTGTGCCGCGAGTAGTGCACAAGCTGCCATAGCTAACAAAAAGGGATAGGGCCGCGTGGCCCTATCCCTTTATTTATGCCGAGGGGCTTCCTACCGCGGCAGGCGAATCGTAAAGCGGCTGCCGACCCCTTCGACCGAGGTCACACCGATGACGCCGCCGTGGCTGTCGACGATCCACTTGGCGATAGCGAGCCCCAGGCCCGAACCCTGTGCGCCGGCATCGCGCGCGTTGTCAGCGCGGTAGAACCGTTCAAACGCGTGAGCTGCGGATTCCTGGTTCATGCCGATGCCCTCGTCCTCAACACTTATGTCGATCGCGCCCGTGCCCGTATCGGGAGTTATGGCAAATGTGACAGTCGTTCCCGCGTCCGAATACTTGGCGGCATTCTGCACGATTACGCGCAGAGCCTGCTTCACAAGCGCCACGTCAACGGGCGCGTCGCAGCGCGGGTCGCTGGCGAGCGCAGCGTCAAAGGCCAGCCGATACGCGTGCGTGGCATCAATCATCTGCGATTCTTCGCAAACCTCGCCGACCAGTGCGGCCAGGTTGGTATTCGCGCGCCGCAGCACGGTGCGGCCGGCATCGCCGCGCGCCAAAAACAGCAGCTGCTCCACGAGCTCCTGCATATGCTCGCTTTCAGTCTTGAGCGAGGCGATGGACTCTGCTAGCACGTCCGGGTCGTCTTTGCCCCAGCGGTCGAGCATGTTCACGTAGCCCTGAATCACCGCGATGGGCGTACGCAGCTCGTGACTCGCATCGTTGACAAAGCGCATCTGCTGCAGCTTTGCCTCTTGCATCTGGCGCAGCAGGCGGTTGAGCGCGATCTCGATACTCGCCAGGTCGGCGTCGCCGGTGGTGACGCTTGGCGAGTCGACGCTCGCGCGCTCGATGGCCTGCTCGAGTGTTTCCATCTTGCCGCCGGCGAGTTGCATGCGGCCGAGCTCGTCCACGCGCAAGGCCAGGTCGTTGAGCGGCGCCATGGTACGGCGCACGCGCCTCGCGCCGCCGAGCATGTTGAGCACGCTGATGACCTGCCAGCCCGCAACGACAGGATAAAGGGGCCACAGCATGACCAGATCCTGCGCGAGGGGGAAGGTCTTGGTGGTACGCGCAAGCTCGACGGTATAGGTAAGCGTTGTCAGATCCCAGCCGCGTGCTGGCGTCAGCGACATGCCGTGAACGGTGGCACCGGGGATCCATCCTGCGGTAAACGCGCCGTCGGGTAGCGTCTGGTTGTATCCATAGACGAGGATCGCCGCCGCAACAAGCAGCAGTAACAGATCCAGCCAGACGTAGCTTACCAAGCGGCGCCACATGTAGCTCCAGTTGATGGCGCGGGCGATGGAGGTGACGCGCTTGGTCTCGGCGTTACGCGCGGCAGACATAGCCCACCCCGCGCACGGTCTGGAGGATGCGGACGCCGCCAGCGTCCTCGATCTTGGCGCGCAGGTGCGCGATGTGCACGTCGACGTTGTTGGTGTCGCCCACGTATTCGTAGCCCAGCGCCTCGTGCGCGATGCGCTCGCGTGTGAGTACGGTGCCGGCATGTGCCATAAGCAGGGCGAGGACGTCGAACTCACGGGCTGTCAGTACGATGGGCGAGCCACCGACCGTGACTTCGCGGCGGTCGGGATCGAGCGCGACCGAGCCCACGACGAGCGCGGCGGGGGAGGGCGAGGCGGATGCCTGGGCCGAGCCGCCGGCCAGGGGCATCGCAATGGTACCGGCGCCCACGCCGCCCACTACGTTCGCCCCGGCGCTGGCGCCGCCAACGCCCGAAGCCGCCCGCACGGCTTCCGAGCGCTTCAGCGCCACGCGGATCCGTGCGAACAGCTCCTCAATCGCAAACGGTTTGGTCAAGTAATCGTCGGCGCCGGCATCAAGCCCGGCAACCTTGTCCATCACGGCATCGCGCGCGGTGACCATGATCACCGGCACATCCTTGTGCTTGCGGACACGCCGCAAGACCTCCATGCCGTTGAGCTGCGGCAACAGCACATCGAGCAGAATCAGATCGTAGTCGCGCTCCAGCGCCAGGTCCACGGCGGTGCGGCCGTCGGAGGCGTGCTCCACTTGGTAGCCCTCGTGCTCCAGCTCGAGCGTCACAAAGCGGGCGATTTTCTCCTCGTCCTCTACGATCAGGATCCGTGCCATGCGTGCCCCCGTCTGCGATTACTTGTCGTCGTTCAGATTTTGTTTGATGTCGTCCGCGGCATCGGCGGCGTGATTCATAAGGTTGTTGATGCTGCCGGGTACGTCGCCGTCGCTATCGATGCGGTAACGCATGCCAAAGAACAGGCCAATCAGCATCAGCCATATCGTGGCGCCCCAGGCAAACAGCGCGACGATGGGGATCAGGATGGGAATGTTGAGGATGATCGCGTCGCGGCGCGTGGCGATAAACTTGGTGTCCAGGCTCAGGCGGAAGAGCTTTTTGAGGTACTCCCACACGCTGTCCATCTTCTTGGAGAAATCGGTCTTTTCGCTCGACTTTTCGTAGGCGGCCTGTGCGGCGGCCATCTCGGCCGAGGGCTCATCGGCCGGCGCGGACTCGGTGGCGGCGTGCGCCGACGTGGTCTGGGTCTTGCCCTGCGACTCGAGCCAAATGATGGCATCCAGGACGTTGCCGTCGGCGGCGTCGAGCGCCGCCTTGGCATCGGTGTAGCTCACGTTGCACTTGGTGCGGATGGTTTCAACTTTTTCGAGGTCGTCCATGACCTGTCCTTTCGTTCGATGGGCGCGACGCCGGGCGATTTGCCCGGGCGTGAGCGTTGCGTTCGGCGGCCTGCGTTGCGCGGCGCCGCCCCGCCCTTGGTCGAACTCTATAGTGCAGGTTATAGATTAAGCGATTCTTGAGCCAAGATTAATGTTGGATGAGTTTTTGGGTGACGATGGGGGTGGGCAGCCTTTGAGGTAAGCGCAGGCTGAGCGGCTAGAGCCCAGGGGTAAATTTGTGTCCGCACGGCGAGATATACTTATTACAAACGTTGAGGGCGTGACGGTACAAAGTCGCCTGGCGCCCGTGAAATCAGAGGCTCCGCAGCGGCGCACGGGTGCAAACAGGCGAGGCTTCGACGCAAACAGGGGGTCATAAGTGCATATCTACGCTATGAGTGACATTCACGGATGCTTGGACGCCTTTAGAGCGTCGCTTTCCACCATCGACCTCGAGGCCGAGGACTCCAAGCTGGTCCTGTTGGGTGATTACTGCGACCGAGGTCCCGATTCGCTCGAGGTCTTCGAACTCGTTATGGACTTGCAAAAACGTTACGGCGATCGCGTCGTGGCGCTGCGCGGCAACCACGAGGAGATGTTCCTCGAGTACATTGATGAGGTAAACGATTCTGATTTTACGCAGGCATGGATACTTGCCGACAGCAATCTGGCAACGGCCAAGAGCTTCCTAGATGCCGAGGCATTCAAGCACGTTAAGCACCTTTTGAGGCTCAGGGAGTTCGAGGAGGCCTACGGCTTTACGGTTGAGCGTATAAAAGCCGAGCACGCGGACGTCATCGCGTGGGTTCGCAAACTCCCTTACTTTTACGAGAGCCCCTTCGGCCAGGTTTTTGTGCACGCCGGCGTTGACGAGGAGGCCGGCGAGGATTGGAAGCTCGGCACGCCTGATGAGTCGTTTACCATGATGCCGCCCGATTACGTGGGGCATAAGTTCTATCTGGATGTTATCGCCGGGCATATCAACACCGAGGCGGTCTCGGGCATTGCGGGCTACCGCGGTATCTGGCATGACGGCGCCAGCCATTACTACATCGACGGGAACGTCATGAAGAACGGCGAAGTTGCCATGCTGGGCTACGACTCAGAGACAGGGAAGTACAGCGGGCCAGGGCTGGAGTAGGTTTTGCGTGCCTGATGTGTGGCCAGCTTCGTTTACTTGACCTCCTGCTTGACCAGCACATCCTTTATCCAAGTCATCATGGGCTCGGAGGTGTAGTTGGTAACTTTGCCAATCTCTGGTGTAACCTCTAACGACAGGCTACTCTTCAGCTTCAGCTGCATCTTGTTCAAGTCCCCTTTATCGTATGAGCTGAGGTACGGATAGAGGCAATGATATTTGTGGTGTTCACTGTTTAGGGCATGGGCAACATCAAGGAGTGCGAGCAGAGAGATGAGCACATGCCACTGCTGGTCTAAATTGTCGTGCGCGCTGTCGGTAAAGGGCTTTAGGGGGTCGACTTGTGCGATCGTATTGCCGTCAACATCAAACTGGTAGTGGTAATACCCCTGTTCGTCGGGGAAGTCTTCGAGTCTGAGCTTGAGCGCGAAATAGAAGGCGGCGTTTACTGGCAGATCCCGTGAGATGTTGCCCCACCTATTCTTTAGTTCGGGGTAGATCTCCTTGTCGTTGTTGAACCTCTTGCACACTTGCTCGGTCAGCTGATTACGAAGACCCTTTTTGTCCTGAGAAGTGAGATTGTTTACATCGGTATCACCGACCACGGAAACTGAGGTGTCTTCAAGGATGCTGTAGATCTTATCAACTATGTCATCATCAAGCTTTTCCAGCATACACACAGTTTTTCCTAGGTCATCGGCATCATCATCGTTACCTTCCGGCTTGCTATTGCAAGGGTTGTTGCACCAACCAATAAAGTCCTTGATACCTATCGACTCGGTGCAAAAGGTTTCGGAGGCAGAAGTGCTGTGGGAACGGTTGAAAAAGTCCTGAATATCGTTCAAATCGGCGAGCTTGTCTTCGTCCATATCCAGATTCCTTTCTCATCGGGAAGCATGCCTCATTATAGGTGCGTTCGTGGTCGCGGTGACAGGCGGACGTGGGCGCCAGCGTGATTCCAGAGAAGGAAAATGACGGGGCTTCGGAACAGCCAAGAATCAAGGTCTAATATTTTCCCGAGAAGTGAACGAGTGAAATCGCACCCCTGAAGCATCGACACTTTAAAGGCGTCGTTTCCTGCGGTTTTGGCGTTAGAATCCTGCGATTTTGCTACTGGAAAATGCAGATGCTCCAGGGGTTCAAAAACAGCCGTTCACTTCGCGGAAAAGTATTAGATCTCGATAGAGAAGAGCTGTTGCTAAGCAGCAGGGCAGCGGCAGAAAAGGGACAAACAAGGCATGCCGATCATATCGAATCAAAATCACGTTGCAAAAGTCTGAAAATATCCTACAATTGCGACATGAAGTACTTTAGCAACATAACGGCGATAAGCGAGCTTTCCGAGAGTGAGGGCGTGTTCACCACAGCCCAAGCGGCTCGCGTGGACATCTCTCGAGATGCACTGGCGCACTCATGCCGTGCAGGGCGTCTTGAACGGATATGCCACGGTGCTTACCGGATGTCTGGAACACAGCGCCGAGACACCGACGAGCTCAACGCTTTTTGGAAGCTCACCAATCCCTCCCTTTGCGCGTGGGAGAGAAAACGCCAGTGGGATGGTATCGCCGTGAGCGGTACGACGGCGGCGAACCTGCAGCAAATGGGCGATTTCTATCTGTCCCCCTACAGGATGACCGCGCCCATGCGTATCAATACAAGAAACGAATCCTTTACCTTTGTAAAGCGCGAGATCGCTGAGCGGGACATCGTTTGGCTCGACGGCCTGCCGGTAACTAAACCCGAGCGCACGCTTGTCGATCTTTGCCTCGATTGCGAGGACCCCTCATTAATTATCGATGCCTATAACGACGCGCTTGGGCGAGGGCTCGATATACAGCGGCTGAAAGATCTTGTAGAGGAGAACTCTAAAACCGCCAAACGCCGCGAGTTGATGGCGCCTTTGCTGATAGCTCTAGGTTGTGACTGAATCCGCAGGCCTGATGTTGGCTAGTTGCAAGTTGGGGCAATTGTTTGTCCGTGCGACACGTTAATCTAAGTTACCGTTGAAAGGCGTTGCAACAAAGTGTTGCAACTGCCATGAAACGCGTTTAATCTTGATAACGCTGTGTCAATTAGCGGACAGTTCGTCCGTAGTTTGTTCCGATTGGATAGCATGAAAGACGTTAGGGAAGAGATAACTGCCAAACGCAAGGAGCTCGCGCTGACTCAGAAGGAGTTCGCCTCCGCTCTTGGCATGGGACCTAATGGTGATAGAACCGTCCGGCGTTGGGAGTCTGGCGAGACCAGTCCATCTGCTACGGAGCTCACGTTTATACGCTCCCTAGGTTATCAGGCGCCCTTTGCGCAGGGTGATCGGGAGGACGCTCCTTTCACTTACATTGACCTATTTGCTGGTATCGGTGGCATTCGCTTGCCGTTCCAAGAACTTGGTGGCAAGTGCGTTTTTTCTTGTGAGTGGGATAAATATGCACAGAAGACGTACCGCATGAATTACGGTGATCAGCCAGCTGGGGACATTCATGACGTTCGTTCGGACGACATTCCAAAATTTAACGTTTTATTGGCGGGATTTCCGTGCCAGCCATTCTCGCTCGCGGGCGTTTCAAAGAAAAAATCGATGGGACGTGCTACTGGCTTTGAAGACAAGACGCAGGGGACATTATTTTTCGAAGTAGCCCGTATTATTCGCGACAAAAAACCTGATGCTTTCCTGCTGGAAAACGTTAAAAACCTAACGAGTCACGATCGCGGCAAGACCTTCAGGATTATTATGCAGACCCTTAAGGACGAGCTTGGTTACGATGTGCACTACAAGGTTCTTGATAGCAAGAATTGGACTTGCCAGCATCGTGAGCGCATTTACATTGTTGGCTTTAAGAAAAAAACTAATTTTGATTGGGACCAACTAGAGCTTGGGGACGGTGGGCACACCGTCGGGGAGATTCTTGAAGATACTCCTGATGATCGATACGTTCTTTCCGACAAACTGTGGGCTTATTTGCGTGCATATAAGGAAAAGCATCAGGCGGCAGGCAATGGCTTTGGCTATAGCACGGTTGGCCCCAATGACACGACAAGGACGCTTTCAGCACGCTATCACAAGGACGGAAGTGAGATTCTTGTTTCACGTGGCGAGGGGAAGAACCCTCGCAAGCTGACTCCGCGTGAATGTGCCCGACTTCAAGGGTTCCCCGATCAATTCATTATTCCGGTTTCGGATACGCAGGCATATCATCAATTTGGTAATTCTGTCACCGTACCGGCTGTGCGAGCAGTGGCCAAGCTGATGATGGGAGCGTATTTCGATGGACTACGGAGTTCTGAGTAGCTATTTTGACGGCGCGGTTGCGAAGAAACTCGTTGCTGTTGATATTGATAGAAAACGCAGCAACCAGCATGAATTCAACGGAACTGCGGAGCTCCGTTCCCTGTTTGGCGACGATGATATAAGAAATATACCGACGACCTTCGTATTTCTTTGCGACGATGCAGACCCTTTGTTTGATCACGGGTTTACGACTTGGTATGACGCGCGCAGGAAGCATCCGACTAGGACAGAATACAGGCTCTATTACAACGATAGCGAAGCGATACGAGCCTCGAGAATCGGTGACCTGATGGTCATTGCACCTTCAGACGAGCATGGTCTTCTGATCGTATTTGCTAGACAAGGATCAAATGCCGAGTGCCAATTAAGATGGCTTTTCGGTTTGAACGAAGTTGACGACAGTGGTTTTTCGCGGTCAACCGCAGATGACAGGCGAATAGACTCAATCGCCGCATCCATTCTTGAAGCGATTGGCATCGAAGTTTCGCTTCCCACGTCGGCTGTTACGTATTTGGACGAAATGGTCGAAAAGTTCGGAGACTCTTTCCCCAAAGGGATTGAATTTACGAGGTATTCAATTTCGACTTTGGGTGAGCTTGATTGGATAAACGAACCCGATAAGTGCCTTCTTGATTGTTATGAGCGAGAAGAAGTTCTTTTTAAGGTCTTCGAGAGGCATCTCCTTGAGCGTGATTTGGCTCCCTATTTAGGGAACGACCTTGATGTTGATGGCGTGTTGCGGACTACGATGTCGGCTTTCCAGCGAAGGAAATCGCGTGCGGGGACTGCGTTCGAGCATCAGCTTGAGTACTTGTTTAAGGGATGGGGCATAAGCTATTCTGCTCAGCCGTATACTGAGGGCAAATCAAGGCCGGATTTCATTATGCCGTCGATTGATGCCTATAAAAATCCGCTATATCCTGTCGAAAAACTGACTATGCTTGGTGCAAAGACGACTGTAAAAGAACGCTGGCGTCAAGTATTGGAAGAGGCGAATAGAATTGAGAATAAGCATTTAATCACGCTCGATGTGGCGGTGAGCACCGAATATACAGACTCGATGCGTGAACATAATCTTCAACTGGTTGTGCCTCGTCCTGTATTTGGCTCATATACCACTGAACAGCAAAACTGGCTGATGGATGTCGGCGAGTTTTGTCAACTGTTGGTCGAGAAAGAACGTCGGTAGGCAATTCTATACTGAGGTTCTACTTCTTTTGGGCATTGATTATTTGATCGAGTTGCATTAATAATAGGTCACCTTGCCGTCGCTCTGCTGAAGTGAGTGAGCTCGAACTTGGTTTTGTTCTATGTTGGCGAGGTGCTGGAGTGCGCGCCGGCGTTGGCCTTCATCGTCGATATCTATTCCGCCGCGAGCGTGTTAGTGCGCCCGCATTCGCAGTTGCGACATTTGAGTCGTGCCTTGTCGCGCCTCCCTTTAGGATTCCCACTTCGCCATACGGCTGCCATGTTTTATGAAATAACTCACCCTACATTTTCCGATGCTTAAGCAGTCTCTTATTCGCCCGCTTACCAACATCCCCATCTTTACCAAAGAGACTAGCCTTGCGTTCTTGAACTCTCCGACTCTCCTTTTGTAAACGAGATGCTTCACGACAGTTCGTCTAGCGCCTCTGGAGGGGTGACTACGAAGAGCCGGTCTGTGCCGTCAATTACGTTGCCTGCTGCTGGCTGCTGCCTCATTAGAATCCGGCTGCAAATGGACCGCGGTGAGCATGCAAGATCGTGCCATAACGTGAGAAAAACTTGCAAGAATCGCAAGTTCTTATCATCCCATGAGAAAAACTTGCAAATTGGGGCGAGTGATGAACGGCTGGACGGTTCTTGAAAATCGAGATATCTCGAGAAGCTGATTGCCTTTCGTGACATCCAAGTTACAGAGTCGACTGACGAGGAGGCGACGCGCAAGCGCGAGCTGCGTCCATTTGAGCTCAGGTCGCTCGAGAAGATCACCGGTGGTTATGAGAAGATCATTATCGTTCGCCGGGGGAGCCATCCGACCGACATCGACGGCACCAAAATCGTCTCTGCAGTCGACTTCTTGATGGGTGGGCTTTGAGCTTAGGGTGTTCTGTGGGTTTATGGACACTTTGGCAGCGAGATTGCCTGCCTGTAGGCAAATTCCGCCCAGGACCCGATGAGGATAACGTGGTCGATGCACCCTGCTTCCTCGACTAGGTCGAGTACTTTTAAGAAGGCTCGTTGCTGCTCAGTCAACATTCGGCACCCTCCCCAACGCACGTATGATTTGCTTTTGAGATTGCTTCTGTTCTCTGATGGCGGCCGCAAGAGCCCTTCGGCGTTCGATTTTGGCTCGCAGCTCATCAACCTCTTTAGCAGGGACATAGTCACTTTTGACCTTGTCGCCAACTCGATAGTTGAGATAACAGTATTCGTGGCCCTTTATGTTTCGCATGCGGATGCTGCCCTTTGGAAGGAGGCAAATCTCCTGCTCCATGAGGTTGAGGAGGCGCCTCGAACGTGCGTATTCCTCTTCCAGGACATCTTCTAAGACGGACACGATGCCTCCCTTCTGAGTAGTTACCCAACAACATATCAAAATCTTAAAAATGTAGAGTAACTCGGCGGTGTCCGCACGTGTCCGCACGACATGTGACACTTAACCTGCCGCTCACCCTGTCGCGGTGGCAAGAGTCTGAACAACAATCCTCTAAGGAGTTCGATACCAATGAGCGATAACACCAAGCATCTCGCAAAGAAGTGCGTCAAGGACGCGGGGCCGTGCCTTGCGCTGTGCGTAGCCGGTGCAGCGGTCGCGCTGTTGGCTGTTCTGGGGCCATTCGACGTGCTCCGAAGTGCTAGCTCTCTGCACGTTTGCATGGCCCTTGCCGGCGCCATGATGACCGGTGGCGCGCTCGATTTGATCTTTTGGGTGCTCGACCCGTTTGGATGGAAGAACGAGGGGTAGGCCCTAAGGGATGGATACCCCGCAGCAACAGGAGGTCCCCGTGATCTGGTTTACCAGCGATACTCACTTTGGACACGAGAACATGCTACGGCTTAGCGATAGACCTTGGTCGACTGTTGCGCAGATGAACGATGCCATGGTCGCCAACATTAACAGCAAGGTCGCTGCGGATGATGAGCTCTACATCTTGGGCGACTTTAGCTTTAAGATGACGGTCCAAGATGCCCATGAGCTGCGCAAAAGCATTGTCTGTAAACACGTCCACCTACTGCCCGGCAACCACGACAAAGACTGGACGCAGCCTGCCGTAGCGGATGCGTTTATCGTCGAGCCGCTCATTTGCGTGCTCAAGATCGATCGGCAGAAAATCGTGCTGAGCCACTATCCCATGGCCGACTGGCAGGGCATGTCGCACGGCGGCTGGCATTTGCACGGGCATATCCACAGTTGCGGCGGCGCGTACAACAAATTCAACCTCAGACAGGGGCTGTTGCGCTATGACGTGGGCGTGGACGCTAACGGCTACGCCCCGGTAAGTCTGGATGAGCTCAAGTTGTGGTTTGCGCAGGGAGACGAGCCGGGATGTTGCGTTAAATGGCCGGG
>OBYK01000563.1_pt1 | contig 17609 bp, 10 predicted proteins | sample 1476721 | NCBI WGS metagenome assembly OBYK01 (sample SAMEA2580191, study PRJEB22360) | human gut metagenome | biome: human gut; feature: human-associated habitat; material: faeces | place: Denmark | collected 2008/2010
TTTTTTAGTAATAACGGGTTATAGCTGTATATCTGTTCTTGGTCCGTGATTGGTATATTGTCGAACAAAACAAGTGTTTGTGTGGAGAACTTATCCATTTTTTCTGTTAGGACAGAGAAGGTCCGTTTGCCATCCTTTTTACTGACCCTGGCAATAGGAATGAACTCTGTCAATATCTCTTCAATAAAAGGGAAACGCGTATATTCATCCAGGATATAAGACTTATAGGGCTTGGAAAACGTGTGGGGGGGAGCACTTTCTATCCGGTTGATGGAATCACCGGTATAGACTTGCATGACTTGTACTCCCATGCTTCTTTGTAAAAGATACTGATGCCAAGTGGAATCAAGATAGATAGGTTGGTATGTTTTGGAACGATGCAGGGCGAATGGCGATTGTAAATCGATCCGGTATGACTTTTCGGATGTATTCAAAACAACTGTAGCCATCTCTTTTTTCCCATGTGTCAAACCTGTATAAAAAGTGATATGTCCGTTTTTATCGGTTTTCCCGTTGAATATTTGGATATTTTCTCCCGGAAAAGAAAGCAGTCCAACGATACCATATTCTGTAGCCGGCTGATTATTGCTTCGGTCTATAAGCTGTCCTTCATAGATAGGACCTTCGTATTCCGGAATAATTTTTGTAGAGAAACTTATCGGATCTTTCGAAAACAGACTTTCTTTCCATTCCTGGATCGATGGAGTCGTTGTTTGTATTGGGTCTGTACCGGCAACAGAAACAGAAAGGGAGATAGAGTCGGAGGGTAATTCCTGGATACGGATAACCCCTTTATTTCTTGCTTGATATGAAGCTTTGTCTGCCGATACTGTTATGATGTGATTTGGTGTTACCCGGTTAGGCAGCTTGAAAGAATGATTTTCTGTTCCGGGCTGTATCCGGGTTTCCTGAGGTTGATAAGGATTTACGACAGAAATCTTTTTTTCAAAAAATATATCTTCTCCTTCGTTCTGCATGTATCGGGTGTAAGCGACCAACCGATAGTAGCCCGTGGGTAGGGTGACAGGAAGTTCCATCCAGCCATTTCCTGTCCCGTCTGTCAGATCCAAACGGACCTGTATTTCGGGTATGGAGTCATTCAACAATTCAATATAACCGACTTTGCTGAAAGAACTTAATTCCCCTTCAGTATTAGTCGTATATAATTTTAACCAAAGCAATTCACCAGCAATGTAAAATTGTTTGTCGGTTTGAAGATATACCCGTTCTTGGTATGAAGCATATCCGTAGCCTGTCCCGATTAGCAAGAGCAGGATCGGCAGCAGTATTTGTCTGGTTGATATAACTGTTTTCATAAGATACTGTTTTTATTGATGATTGTTTGGCCAGAAATCCGGTTTGTTTTTTGTTCCTCCACGAGATCTACAATCTACGCATCGCCGATTCATACAAAAATAAGTTCCGCTTACTGCTCCTTCCGAAAGGATTGCAAAACCTTGCCCATAGGCTTTTTCTAACTCTCTTCCCGAAAATAGCTGTTTTTCTCTGCAATCATATATATCCGTCATGCCCGGAACATCTTCTGCTTTTATATAAAGGCGATAGGAGGTTTCGGTTGTAGCGTAAATATATCCGATGATGATTTCTTCAGGATTGCTCAAGCAGGTGATGTTTCCTTTTATTTCAGTTGGTTGGGGGGCGAATATTCCCCCTGTCAGTTCGACGTTTTTTCGCATATTTTCGAGGTATTCATATGCTTTCCTGTCGAGTGCTTGTTGCTGGATTGATATGCTGTATAGATAAGAAAAACGGCTGTCTGCGGCTCTCAGGCTTAAAATGGTGTGGTCTTTTATTTTATTCTCAGAAAAATTGTCTGACTTACTTAATAAAATTCGGTTAGATGTTTTACTGGCCCAACAATAATGGACGTTTTCGGGTGAAAACTGGTTCAATTTCTGGATACCGTTTTCATAGCTCCAAGTATATTGAGCGAAATACTCGGAAACGATTTCCCAGTCTTCTTTGTAAGTCCAACGGTAATAGCGTGAAGCGTCCGGATCGTCGTTGTGGGTCGAAACTCTGATGTCGACTTCTTCCAGTTCTTTATACTGATAATTGACTTCATCGATTTCCGGAGTGATCTGCGGCTCTACAAAATCGGATTGATATTCTTTTCCGTTTATCAGGAAGTGGATGGCGTATTTTTCTCCTGGTTTGAACGAAATAGAGTCTGTTATCATGTAAGAACTTCCGGTTGTATTTTGTGCTGTTGCGATTGTCGTGCCTTTATCGGAAATAAGGGTGACTACTGCCTTTTTATTGGTTAGGTTCGGGTCATAAAAACTGCTGGATCCTTCGTTTGTCCGGTTGATGTGGATTATGGTTCCGTAAGGAGCAATGATGGCGCCCTCCACAACCAAAAGGTCGTTGATCCATTCCACGTCGGGTTCGTAGGGAGTGATGCAACTGGTTGCCAAACCGATCATCGTGCAATAAAAAACAAGATATAGTTTTATAGATAACTTTTTCATGATTCAGAATTTTATGTTGTAAGACAAATAAGGAATAGGAGCACCGAATATTGCCATCTTATAACCTTGTAATTTCCCTTCTTCGGATATGTAGTAGACGGAGTAAGCATTCTTTCTTCCGGTTACATTGTATACTCCGATGGAAAACGTACTGTGTGTAAGCAAAGTCAACTTATGGCTCGGTTCGATATTAAACGCGATATCCATCCTGAAGAAATCCGGTATCCTGTATTGGTTACGTTCGGAGTAGTAAACAAATTCTCCTCCTGCGTAACTGAATTTGGAAATCGGCAATGTTACCGGACGTCCTGTACTGTAGTCGCAGTTTAAAGAGAAACTGTATCGTTGCGTAAATTTGTAATTACCGGCAAGTTTCACTTCGTGCGGTTTGTCGTAATCTGCCGGATACCAGTTCCCGTCGTTGATCGGATTGGATATGCGGGCATCATGTTGCCTTAATTGAGTTCGTGAATATGAATAACTGATCCAACCGTTCAGTTTACCCTGTGTCTTTTTCACCATAAACTCCACGCCGTAAGCTTTGCCTTGTGTACTGATTACATCGGTTTCAATGTGATGGTTCATGGTCAGTTGTGCACCGCTTCGGTAATCCAGATAGTCTTTTATAGCTTTGTAATATGCCTCGATCGAAGTCTCGATACTGTTTCCCATAAAATTCTTATATAATCCGGCTGCCACTTGCATCCCTTTTTGTGGTTTGATGTTTGTGTCGCTTAGTTTCCAAGTGTCGGTAGGCGACATGATGGTAGTATTCGACAGTTTGTGTATATTCTGTTGTAAAGTATTGAATCCAGCTTTGACAGAGAAGTCACCACCGAAAGCATAACGGGCGGATAATCTGATTTCTGGGGCATGATAGGTCTTGAAAGCACGAAAAACGTTGATGGTCTTAGTCTCTGTCTCTGTTCCTTCACTGGGTAGTAGAGTAGGATCATAGAGGGAATAGGTACGCGGCCCCATCGAATTGAACATCATGTAACGCAAACCAGCACTAACCGACAGTTGGTCGTTTATCTCCCATCTGTCTGCCAGATAAAGATAGGTCTCTATTGCCTGCTCTGTTTGTAATTTATCTGGTGCGACCAATGATTCCGGATGGTTGGGCAAGTTTTCTCCCGGATTCAACCGGTAGTAAGTCGTTCCACCTCCGAAATCAACTGTATGTTTTTCATTCAAATAATAAGTGAAATCCAACTTTCCGAAAATTTGGTTTATACCGAAACGTAATCTGTAGGCTTCTGCCGGGTTCTCTTCTGTTTTTGTCAGATAATCATAATGATCATATCCACCTGTAAAAGTCCCGGTCATCCGGTTCGGGAAAACATGCCTCCATTTTAAGGAACCGTTGGCATTGGTATAACTATATCGTTCGTTTGAATCGAAGTAGAAATGATCGTGACTGTAATAACCACTGGCATACAGGTTGTCTTTGTCGGAGAACTTATGATCCACTATTAGGTTTACATCGTAAAAACCAGCCTTCCCATCTTTATAACCGCTTTTTTCTGGTAACAGGTTGAGCAGCCAGTCCGAATAGGTTGTTCTGCCTCCGGCAATAAAAGATGTTTTCTTTCCGATTGGTCCCTCCAGTGTGATGCGGCTGGTCAGAAGTCCGAGACTTGCCGATCCTGTAAATTTCTTTTTATTACCTTCTCTTCCGTTAATTTCGAGGACAGATGAGATACGGCCTCCATATTTGGCAGGAATGCTACTTTTATACAGTTCGATATCTTTTACTAAGTCGGCATTGAATGCTGAAAATAGTCCGAATAAATGTGTTGGATTGTAGATTGTACCGTCGTTGAATAGGATCAGGTTCTGGTCGGTCGATCCTCCCCGTACATTGAAGCCGCTGGAGGCTTCGCCTACCGCTTTCACACCCGGCAGCATCATGACAATCCGTATCACGTCTTTTTCCCCGAATACAGTCGGCACATTTTTTATTTCTTTGAGGTTGACTCGTTCTACACCTAATGTATTGCTCCGGACATTCGCTATCCTGTCGGAAGTGATGGTCACCTCTTTCAGCGAATAGACCTGTTCTTCCAATTCAATGTCAAGCTGCCCGTTTGAGTTGAGCATCACTTGTCGTTGAGTATCTTTCAGTCCTATTCCTTTGATCTGTAGATTGTGACGTCCGGCTGGTAAAAGTAGGGTGTAAAAACCGAATGCGTCAGTTGTTGCAGCAATAGTTGGATTTTCGATATAGATGACAGCGCCAACGACCGGCTCCCGCCGGTACGGAAGTCGGTCATGTGGCCGCTTAATTTGATTGTACCGGAACGGGGAGTTGAAGCGTCTCCGATAGTATAAACTTTGTTTTCCGAGGTTGCTTTCTGTTCTTTTTGCTTATTAAGGACAGTTGCGAAATTAGATTTTTCTTCTCCTATCCTGCTACTTTTAAAAAAATTATCAGGGAGGGAGGTTATCAGTTTTTGGTCTTTCAGGACAAATAAATATTTATTGTCAAACGGGAATACTTGCAAATGACTACCTTCCAATATTTGCTGCATGGCTTCGATAGGCTGCGTATCCGTACAGCTGAGGGTGACAATCAGTGAATCGACATTCGCCGGATTGTAATAGATAATTAGTCCGCTTTGTGTGGCTATCTGGCGGAACACTTCTGCCGCCGGTTGTTTCTCGGCATGGATACTGACATTCTGTTGGGAAAACAACGGGGAATGACAGATAATCAATATGATTATAATATATCCGATTTGTGTTGTCCTCATTTGTTTAGTGTTTCATATTGTTTGACAATTGTAACAAAAGCCTGTTCTGGCCACTTTTTGAAGTTCAGCTTCTGTTCCCGGGCGTATCGGCTTAGTTCTTTCTTTTTATCAGGGAAAAGGTTGAGTAGGGCCCGTTTGTTTTTAACGGGATAACATCTATTTTCCTTGACGACATAGAATCGTTCTTTTATTCGGAAAGAGGCTTCGATGGAAAGTCCATTTACTTTTTCCTCGTAAGTGACAATGTATTTTTTGATAACTGGGTAGATACTATCGGATAGTAATACTACATATTCGTCGCCGATCAAGTCTTGCCATCCTCTTACTGACGGGTTGATAATGTGGTAACCGTTTAGTAGGATATAATCGATTCGGTCTTTTTCGGCAACGACAGGATAAAGCTTTTTCGGCGATTGCAAAACGAGCTCGTCTCGGAATAAATCCAACTTCATGAGAAGCCGTGGGTAGAGGGTTTTTCCGGAACTTATTGTTCCTTCCTCGAATTCGGCATTTACCAGATACGGATGATTCGTTGTTTGTTTTTCATATCGTGAATATTCTTTTCCGTTATAAATGAGGGCATATTCTTGTGCTGCGGAAAAGTAGTCCTGCATTAATTTGCCAGGCAATCCCTTGTCTGCATCGGTTTGTTGTCCGTGTAGTATTCCGATGGATAGATATAATAGTAGAATTATAGAAGTTCCTGTTTTCATAAATAGATAATATTTTGATAAAGGATAACAGCGGCAAATATAAGAATAATATTGCATTATGTAATATTATGTGCAATAAATTAGAGAATGTAGATATATCAAAACCGAATATTGGTACATTTCATAAAGAAGAAAAGGAAGAGAATTGCTTCCCTTCCTTTTTCGTAGGAGGTTGAGAGTCGTTATTCCATTCCTGGGTTCTGGACCATTGCTGTGTTACGTTTGATTTCGTCACGACTGATCGGGGCAAAATACATCTTGTTGTCCCACTTGCGCGATTCACGATAAGACAAGTCTGTCACATAATAGGAATAATCCCATTTAGCTTCGTCGCGGACATAAGGTAGATTAGCTGTTTGTCCGGGTTTCAGACGACCGACAACCATAATACCAGTCAGCGGTTTGTTAGCTGTTTTGTCGGCGATCATCCAACGGCGGACATCGTAGTAGCGCGATTCTTCATATGCCAGTTCTGAACGGCGTTCCTGTTGCAGGAACTCGCGAAGTTCATTCTGGATAAATGATTTTCCGCGTATGGCTAATGTGTTTTTAGTGTCCGGGCGACCAATACGTCCACGTAAAGCGTCCAGATAGGTTGCCGCTTCATCCAGCCTATTCAGTTCGATGCAGGCTTCTGCTGCGATCAGATACATTTCGGCCAAACGAATATATGGATAAGGAGTAACTTGAAATATTTGTTCGCTGGCTGCTACCGTTCCATCAATTAGTTTTTTCTCTACGTAACCGGTAAATGAACCGTTCCAGTCCTCGATAGATGATTTTCGGGTGTCAACACCGTATAAACCGTTAAAAGTAACAGTTTGTTTGTTGGGTAATTCAATTTCTACTTTTCCACCATCACTGACTTCATAGTAACCCATTTGCAGATTGCCCAAGGGAGTCGGATCGTAGGCTTTGGAGTCTGTTGGACGTTCACGTCCCCATACTGCTCCGTCATATCCGATTGTAGCATAGAAACGTGGTTCACGATTTGAGTATGGATTAACGGTAGTCGATTCACCGACTTTTGTTAATGGTGTATCATATAGAGATCCATCTTCCATCTCGAATGACATGGCCAAATCTTGTGTAGGTGTTACTCCGGCCCAGTTATGATAGCCATTCGGGCCGTGGCATAAGCCGACACGGTTTCTTACATTCTTGTCTCCACCGTTTTTGTTAATGAACTGTTTGGTAAAGATCATCTCCTTGTTATTGCTAATGATGATATTATGGAATTTTTCAGCAATCTCATTGACGGTATTGGCATTACAATCGATTAGTGAGTATGTGCCGCTTTCAATAACCTCTTTGGCTGTGGCTAAAGCTTGTTCATAAAGCGCGCTCCGATCTCCTTTATATTGGTTACATTCCAATGTATTGATGGTGCGGTCTGCAAAAAGCGGACTGGCAAGATGTAATAGTATACGGGCTTTGAGTGCTTTTGCTGCACCGCTGGTAGCACGTCCTAACTCACTGTCTTTGACAGTTTCAGGTAGTAAGCTGATCGCTGCGTCGATATCTTTCAGGATGAAATCCAAACAATCGCCAACATTACTGCGTGGAATACTGATGTTGGCAGCGCTTGCCATGTCATAGATCTGATTTACAAGAGGAACACCTCCAAAGCCTCTTACTAACTCTGTATAGAGATATGCCCGTAAAAAATGAGCTTCTCCTTTCATGACGTCCAGATTGTAACCTGGAGATTCGGGAACCTTGTCGATATTGGAAAGAACTAGGTTAGCTCTGTAAATCCCAAGGTAGCGGTCTTTCCATCTGAACGGGCAATTTTCATTGTCGAACCATTGCAGGTCACTGCCTGAAACGGCAATTTCATTGATCGCCTTTACGCCGTAGTTGTGGGTGAAATAAGCATCGTCTGTTAATCCGGACGTATTAGCTTCTTCTGCACCGTGCATGACATAGGCATAAATATCATTTACGACAGCTTGTGTCAAACCTGCATCCGACCAAACGTCTGTTTCGTTATATTGGTCGTTTGGAGTCAGGTCCATAAAATCAGAGCAAGAAGACATTGACAGTGTAACACCTATTGCTGCCGATATACATATATTTTTTATCGTTGTTTTCATAAGATTTTAAATATTAGAATGTTGCTTGAACTCCAAAATTGATAATCCTTCTTTGTGGATATGCTTCCAAATTGACGTCTCTTGCTTCGGGGTCGGCGACTTTTACATGATCCAATGTGAAAAGATTTGTTGCATCACCATAAATACGAAGTTTGGAAATACCCGCTTTTTTTAATGCATCGACAGAGAACGTATAACCCAGTTCCACGTTCTTCAGACGCAGATAGTCACCTTTGCGCAAGAAATAAGTATTCTTATTGGAAATCCAGTATTGATCTTCGCGTTCATAAGTACGTGGTCCGTTTGCCGTCGGGTTATCAGGAGTCCAACGTTGGTCGTAATATTCTTTCAGGAAATTACCGATCGTACCGGACCAGGTTTGAATATATACCTGACCTCCTGTTGCTCCCTGGAACAGGGCCATCAAATCCCAATTTTTCCAATTTAACCCTAATGTCAAACCTGCGACGAAACGAGGTTCTTCGTTTTTGTCTGAACGGATGCGGTCATCTGCATCGATTTTGCCGTCGTTGTTGATATCTTTAAAACGTATGTCGCCAGGTTGTGCACCTTCCCAGTGTGGGTAGGCATCGATTTCCGCCTGGTTGTGGAAGATACCGTCAGCAACATAGTACAGGCTTGTGCTCACTGGCAATCCTGTTGAAACCTGCCATGCGGGAGCTCCCGGAGTTTCATCCCAGAATAAAATTTTATTACGGGCATAGGTCGCATTTAATGATACATTATATTGCACATCACCGATATTGTCATTCCAACCTACCAACATGTCAAAACCACGGTTTTTCATTTCACCGATATTTTCTCGTGGTAATGTGATACCTGTGATTTCCGACAGAGATGCGTTACGGGAAATCAACATGTTTGTACGTTTATGATAAAATGCATCAGTTTCGACACTTAACCGGTTTTGTAAAAATTTGAAGTCAAGGCCGACATTGTAAGTTGTACCGACTTCCCATGTGATGTTAGGGTTCGGAGTGCGTACGGCGTACAGACGTTTACTTTCTTCACCGCCGAATACAACTCCATGTTCTGTAAATCCGTATGTATTCAGGTATTGGATGGAACGGTCGTATTCATTGTCCGAATTTAATAAAGCGTCGTTACCTGTCTGTGAAATGGATGCACGTAGTTTAAAGTAGTCGATAAAACGGACATTTTCTTTCCACCAGTTTTCTTCAGAAACGCGCCATGCGACAGATGCACCCGGGAAGAATCCGTAGCGTTTGTTTTTGGGGAATCTGTAAGAACCGTCAGCACGCCATACAAATTCAAACAAATAGCGCTCCAAGTAATTGTAGGATACACGTCCAAAATAGTTCAAGCGAGCTTCTTCCCATGAATAACCAGTGTTTTTCATACCGACGTCGCTACCCAGATTTAATTCCGGTTTAGTATCGGATATGAAACCTTGGCGGAATGCACTCGTAAAATCATAATCTTTTTTCTGGGCTTCAATACCGAACGTAACTCCTAAATTGTGCTGGCCGAATGTACGGTTGTAATCGATCAGTCCGTTTACCATCCAGGATGTAGCATCACTGTGCTCACGTGATAACTGCGCATTGTCCACATAACGTTTGGCAGCAGTCAGGCCGGAGCTGTTTTTATTAACGCCGTCCCAAGAATATAACAGGATTGGTTTTTCGAATTTTTTCCTGTTATAGAAATGCTTGTCATAAGAACCGTTTCCTCTTATGGTTAAACCTTCAATCCAAGGAATTTTAATATTGACTGATAAGTTATTTTGGATATAGTAATTTTTCTGGTTGTCGAAACCTGCTATATCTGTGGAGGTTACTGCGGGATTATCGCCACGTTCCAAGTCTGGACCCGGCTCGCCTGTTGGCCAATATGCATTTTGAGTTGGTTTTCCACGACGGATACCGGAAAAAATACTACTTGCCGATTTCATCGGGTATTTCGTATTCTCTAGACGGGCGATGCTACCCAACTGGAAACTTACATATTTACTTGTGTTGATATCTAAGTTCATACGCAAGCTATATTGATCATATCGGTTTGCCGAGTTTTTATAAATACCATCCTCGCCGTTAGCTGCGAAGTTGACATAGTATTTCATCTTTTCAGATCCTCCCTGTACACCTACGTCGGCACGATACATTGGAGACGCATTCTTGATTGTTGTGTCAAACCAGTCTGTATCTGGATGTCCCCAAGGATCGGAACCGTCTTGAAATAAACGTAAGTCTTCGTCTGTCCATGTTCCCGGATTGATTTCGTTGACCATTGTGGCATATTCGAATGCATTGGCCATTTTAGGAAGGCGTGTCGGCTGTGAAAACCCGCCGCTGGCATTGAATGTTACAGTGGCTTTTCCTTCTTTACCGCGTTTGGTCGTAATAAGGATTACACCGTTTGCGGCACGTGCACCGTAAATTGCGGCAGATGCGTCTTTTAATACGGAAATAGATTCGATTTCGGTCGGGTTCAAACGGTTAAAACCACCGTCGCGATCCGGAATACCGTCGATTACAACGAGGGGATCGTTGCTTCCCAATGAGTTTGTACCGCGTACTCGTATTGTAGTTCCACCGCCACCCGGTTCATCTGATTTTTGGAAACCGATGACCCCCGGCATACGGCCTACCATACCGTTTGACAAGTTGGTTGTCGGCGAAGCTTTCAGTTCTTCACCAGATACACTGGCAACAGAACCGGTCACAGTCACTTTCTTTTGTGTGCCGTAACCGACTACTACTACTTCTTCCAGTTTTTGAGTGTCTTCTTTTAAAGTTACATTGATCGTTGATTGGTTACCAACTGGAACTTCTTGAGCTTGATAGCCGATGTAAGAGAAAACAATAGTTGACTTGGAGGGTACCTCCAATGTATAATTACCGTCGATGTCGGTAATTATACCGATTGTAGTTCCTTTTACTGCGACGTTAACACCGATTAGGGGTTCACCAGTTACATCCACTACGGTACCTTTTATGGTTTTTTGCTGTGCAAATGCCGTAGCTGTAAACATGACGCAAAGTAGAAAACAACCGAGCGTCCTGAATAAATGGTTTAAAGAATATCTTTCCATGTTTTAGAGATATTAAATGAATATAAGGTTAAAAACATTAATGGATAATGGTTTATCCGTTTGGGAATGGATGTTGAGCTATGTTTTCATAGGCAATAGTAGTTTAATTAGACGTATGTTTGTAAAGAATAATTGCATTGAAGAATTTTCACCTGGTCGCATATAATTTAACTTTTAGGTTAACATTGAGTTTTTTACGGAAATATTTCTATAATGAAATGCAAGCCCTGTTAACAATTACGAACTTATTTCGGGACAAAAGTGGGTAAAAAGGAGATTAAATCAAAATGAATGTATAAAAATGTTTTGTCTTGTGATTGTTTATTGCGTTGTGTAATTATTCTGTGTTTTTTTAGAACTGATAAAATCAACATATTGAGATATTTGTTGATTTATATATGATTATTTCTTTACATTAATTGCAATAATGTTTTTGTCTGTCTATCTTGAATCAAGACGAAAAAGGACAGTAGATTACCTACTGTCCTTATAAAGAGTGAAAATCTAAATCAAATTAGTCACTATATCCCGGATTTTGAATCAGATTTTTGTTACTGTTCATTTCATCTCGCATTATAGGCAGGTAGTAGCATTTGTCGACAAACTGGCGGGCTTCTTCTGCTAAATCGATAACCTGATATTTCATATCCCATTTAGTCGGATCTGCATTATATTTGGTTTGTGCTCCGATTCCAGGTTTTAACCATGCTGTTACACGGATACCTTTCAAGCTATTTAGACCTGGTGCATCCGGCGCAATCATCCAACGGCGCAAATCCCAATAACGGATTTCTTCGTAGCAAAATTCCAAACGGCGTTCGTTCTGATAGATTTTACGAAGTTCTGCTTGGTCGTTTGTCGTTACAGCCGGAAGATTGACATTGGCACGATATTCATTCAAATACTTTTTCGCTTCATCCAGTTCGCCCAATTCTATGCAAGCTTCGATATAGCAAAAATAAATTTCAGACAAACGAATGAATGGGAAGATTGCGTTGATCTTGTTGCGATGATCGCCATCGGCAGGGTTGATGTATTTTTTCAAATAATAACCGGTGTAAGTTGCGTTCCAACTTTCGCCGCCTCCTGCACGTGTGTCCATGCCTGAATAAAATTTAGACTCGTCTGTTACGGAAGGGTCTAATTGATAATAGCCTGTTTGAATTTTACCAGTGGGTTCGATCGTTGCATAGTCGGATGGGCGTTGTATCCATTGCATACCATCATACATGATAGTGGCATAAAAACGAGGTTCACGACCGCTATAAGGAGCTGCTGCATGTTGTGCGTTACTCCAGTCGAATTTGCTGCCGTCTTCCATAGCAAAAGCATCTACTAAATCTTGTACAGGAGTGTTTCCTCCCCAAGCATGGTAACCGGAAGGTCCATTGAATACTGGCATTTTTGTACCGCTTTCGTCTTTGGTATCAATAAAATATCGGGAGAAAATGTGGTCGGCACTTTCTGTCAGGAAAAAGTTCCAAATAGCTTCTGCTTTTTCTTCAGTGGAGAGTCCTGGTCCGCCGTAGGTCGGTATTGCATGCCCCATCGGATTATCCAGTAGCTCTTTGGCAGCAGCCTTGGCAGCTCTCCAGCGATCGGCTTTTGTTCCTTCAGTATAGAAAATAAGTTCCGGATGGTCGTATGAACCTAACAAAGACGACTTGGCAGAGGCTGTCGCTTGATCATGCAGGTCGCTGGCGGCATCAGTTAAAACACGTACTTTTAAAGCCTTTACTGCAGCTAATGTGGCCCGTCCTTTTTGTGTGTTGGCAAATGTCCGGTCTTTCAAGCATTCTGCAGCGTTTTCTATGTCGCTCAGTATTTGTTTGATACAATCGGTGTAAGAAGAACGAGATAGCAAGAATGACTCTTGCGGGTCTGTCAGTTGTGTTACTCTTAACTGAAGGGGAACGCCTCCGAATGCTCTTGTTAACCGATGAGTAAAATAGGCCCGAAGGAAATAGGCCTCGCCTTTTAGTTGCTGTTTGGATTCGTCAGCAAAAGTAGCATCGTCTACATTTTCAATGAAGTCGTTACAAGAACGGATGTTCAAGTACAAACGTTGCCACTGATGTCCGCTCTGAGTCTTAGAGAACCATCCTAAATTTACATCCGTTACGGCTCCGGCATTTGTCTCGCGGAATTCACGCCCGTGTGTAAATAAAGCTTCATCACAAGCAGAAGCTTGTAACTCTTCTGTGAAACCAGCATCTTGGAAGGCAAAATATATGTCATACATATACGCTTCGGCCAAATTCTTTTCTTTCCAGATATCCTCTGCCATGATCTCTGTTTGGGATTTCGTATTCAGGAAATCCGTGCTACAGGATGCTGTTATTAGAGCAGCAGACAGTAAACATAATATATTCGCTTTTTTCATTTTATTCTAATTTAGAAAGTTACTGTGAAACCGACATTGATAATTTTTGACTGTGGATAATTGGTTGCATTGGAACTTGTACTTTCCGGATCTATATCTTTGCAGGGTGAGAATGTTAGTAAATTTACACCGTTTACATAGATACGTGCATAAGAGATCAATTTGGTCTGAGATAACCAAGCTTTTGGCAATGTCCAACCGATCTCCAAGTTTTTCAGACGGATATAATTTGTATTGACCATCCAGTAGGTATTACTGCCAGCGGCTGTTCCATCCCAATAATAAGCAGAACGTTCATTTACACGTGGATACAGGCTGGACGGATTTTCGATAGACCAATGTTTGTCATAGACGTATTTCGGGTAATTACCGATATCTCCTGCTTCCCAATAAACTTTGGTCCATGAATCGGCTGCCCCTTGGAACAGTACGCTTAAATCGAAGTTTTTCCATTGCAGGTTACCTGTGATACCGTATGTCCATTTAGGTTCATTGGTGCGGTCGGAGCGGTAGCGGTCGTCCGGCGTGATTTTACCGTCCCCGTCCAAGTCTTTGAATTTCATATCACCAGGACGTAAATCAGCATCTTTAGTGATACCATCGTAATTCGGACGATTGGCGATATCATTAATTTCGTCCCAATCTTTGAATACTCCGTCATATTCATAATATAAGCTTGTATTCATCGGATGGCCGGTCGATTTTTGCCATTCCGGAGCACCTGGAGCTTCATCCCAGAATTTGATTGTATTTTTTGCGTAACCACCGGTTGCAGAAATGCTATAATGCCAGTCTTTGCCAATATTGTCGCTCCATTCGATTTTGAAGTCGAAACCTGTATTGTCTACTTTACCGATATTTTCAGCCGGGAGGGTCAAGCCGGATGTCGTTGGAATGGAAGCGTTTCTACGCCACAAGATGTTGGAACGTTTGTTGTAAAAATAGTCGGCTTCCAAATATAAACGATTGTCAAATGTACGTGTTTCGATACCGATATTAAAGTTGTTTGCACGTTCCCAAGTAATGTTTGGATTCGGGAATCGGCTGATTCTTAAACCTTTTTCATCGGCGTTGTCAATAATGTAACCCCATTCGTAGTAGTATGTCGGAGAAAACTGATATTCTCTTAAAGAATTGTCGAAATAGACTTGGTCATTACCCATCTGGCCCCAAGATGCACGAATTTTGAAGTAGTCAATGAAAGAAAGGTTCTCTTTCCAGAAATCTTCTTCAGAAATACGATATCCCAATAATACACCAGGGAAGAAACCAAAGCGGTTACCTTCTGCGAACATGTAAGAACCGTCATAACGCCAAACGAATTCAGCCAGATATTTTTCTTTATAATTATAAGCCATACGTCCAAAGTAATTCATACGGGCACGTTCCCAATTATCTCCATCGCTTTTAGCATTTTTTTCTTTGTCACCCCCAGCATTAAAATGATGCAAAGCGTTTGACAGGAAATAACGGCGGTAAGCATTGAATGATTCAGCATTCGACCAATCTCGCTCCATACCAATTAAGAAGTTAACACCATGATCGCCAAAGTTGCGATCGTATGTCAAGATACCACTCAATATGGTGTTGGTTTGATCGGTTGATTCCATGGATAAATCAGGATCTTCATGGCTTGGATAACTTAACATTGGAGTTAGTTTCGGAGTTTTTCCATCTGCTTCGTAACTAACCTTATCCCAGTCATATAATGTCCAAGGCTGGAACCATGTTTTACTTTGTTTTAAATATTTGTCATATGAGACGGAAGCTGTTAATTTTAAACCTTCGATCCAGGGTTGGGTGATTTCAACTTTTGCATTACTCTGAATGTAGTAACGCTTGTCATGTGTGTAGCCGGTTTCGTCCGTGCAAGCTACAACCGGATTACGTCCGTATTCCTGTGCTGGTCCAGGCAGTCCGTTTGGCCAGTAAGCTTGATCGGTTGGGCGTCCGCGGGAAGTGAACCACAATAAATCTCCCGCACCTTGACTTGGAAAATTACGATTTTCCTGACGTCCCATCAATTGTGCACCCACCTTAATATAGTCATTAAACTGTGCATCGACGTTCATGCGGAGATTGAATTGCTTGTAATTGTTTGCTGATTTGTGATACAAACCATCCGTATATTTATGACCGAAGTTTACGAAATACTGATATTTGTCCGAACCTCCTTCCAGTGATGCATTATGTACACGCTGTGGTGACCAATTTTTGAAAGTGGCTGCATACCAGTCTGTGTTTGGATATCTCCAAGGGTCGTTACCATTACGATAAAGCTCTATCTCTTCCGGAGTTCTGAACAATGTATATTCGCCCATGGTCTGGCCATTATTTTTAGCAGGGTTAAGCATGGCTTTGTTCATATACAGTTCATTCATCAATTCAGAATATTCGACAGCGTCACACATTTCCGGTAAGTTGGTTGGTTTAGACCAGCCTTGGTTAAAAGAGTAAGTGAATTCAGGTTTTTTCCCTGCGCGTCCCTTTTTAGTCGTGATCAATATTACACCATTGGCAGCACGTGCTCCGTAAATGGCAGCGGAAGCATCTTTCAATACGGACATTGTTTCGATTTCGTTCGGGTCCAAACGTTCCAAACCTCCGGCCCTTGCAGCTACTCCATCGATAACAATCAACGGGTCATTGTTTCCAAGCGTATTTGAACCGCGGATTCGGATCGTTGCTCCGTCATAGCCCGGTTCTCCTGATCGTTGGTAGGTTACAACACCAGACATTTTACCTGCGATGGCATTTGATAAGTTGGCAACTGGCGATTTAACCAAATCATCACCTTTTAGTGTAGAAACGGAACCGGTAACGGTTTCTTTTTTTTGAACACCATACCCGACAACGACAACTTCATCGATGTTTTGAGTATCTTCTTGCATGGTAATGTTGATTGTTGTTTGATTCCCAACAGAAAGTTCTTGCGTTCTATATCCTATATAAGAAAACACAAGAGTCGCGTTTGTCGGAACTTCTAAAGTGTATTTACCATCAATATCAGTAATGATACCAATAGTCGTGCCTTTTACAGATACGTTTACACCGATAAGAGGTTCACCTGTAGCATCGACAACTATACCTTTGATAGTTTTTTGTTGTGCAAAAACAACTGTTGTACATAGTACAAAAAGTGATAAGGTTAACATTCGGAAGAGGCTATTAATGACACCGCTTCGTTGTGAATGTGTTTTCAAAGAAAAGTCTTTCATGTTCTTTCTTTATTAAATGAATATAAGGTTAAAAAAACAATAAGGATATTGCTATCCAGCTTAAAAAAATAGAATTCGAATACTATTTAGATCATAGGCAATATGAATTAAATGAAACATGTATTTTGGTAAAATTGATTATGCTGTATGAAAGAAAATTACGATAGAGTGGTGGCTATTACAGATCATCAAGCCATTTTTTGAAAAATGCTCTGCGATATAAGTTTTCGATAGATTGTGTTGTACCTTCCTTGAACTGTGTTCGAATGATTGTTGGTCTCATAATGAATACTTTTAAGTTAACAATCTATTAGGAGGCCGATCATTTACTTAAAGTAAACACTGACCTTGTTAATAGATTTAAATTATATCTGCGGCAAAGATATTGCAAAATGTTATATATACAAAAATAAATGCAATAAAATATTACAGGGCACACTTATTTTGTTCTGGGACTATTGTTAATTTGGTTACATGAACAGTATATTAGAAAATATAGATACAATTCGAAGGAATAAAGGCTATTCGCAGGAATACATAGCGACTCAAATAGGAATGAAGCAAGCTGGGTTTAGTTTGATTATGTCTGGAGAGAGGGAATTGAAATATAATACCTTATTGCAAATTGCAAAGGTGTTGCAGGTCTCTGTAATAGATCTTATAACATTTCCGGAGAAGTATGTTCCATCCAAAGGGGGAGGCATGTCGACCGAAGCCGTTCTGCAAATTAAATTAGACAGCGATAAAAAGGATCAGATATTGAATATTGTGTTTGGGGAGCAGATTGCGGAATTGTTGAAATCGAGATGATTTCCTTATTGGCACGGAAGGAGAGGCTCGAACTCCCGACACCTGGTTTTGGAGACCAGTGCTCT
>OBYK01000586.1_pt1 | contig 16982 bp, 18 predicted proteins | sample 1476721 | NCBI WGS metagenome assembly OBYK01 (sample SAMEA2580191, study PRJEB22360) | human gut metagenome | biome: human gut; feature: human-associated habitat; material: faeces | place: Denmark | collected 2008/2010
TTGCTATTTCACCTTAGTTTTTTTAATAAAAACTTTTTTCTTTGTAAATCAAGTCATTTTAATAAGTATAACTTTATATTTTTTATCACTTTTACACAATTTATTTTTCTTTTTTCGACAATCAAATCATGGAAACCTGTTTATTTTAGACAAATTCCGACATTATACGGATTTGCGGATATTTTGTTTCTTATTCTTCACTTCCGGTCAACAGACGGATGGGTTCTTTTTTTAGGTTTTGCCAATAATTTCTCCACTTTTTCCACATTTGGTCTGGCTGATTTCACAGAAAGAAACGCCTGTACTGCATTCTGCACCGGATTGTTGATACTGGAAAGTAAGTATAAAATACTCAGCATTGCATTTGCAGATACTTTTCCTTTTGCAGCCGTCCAGGCACAGAATAAAATCTGAAAAAACAACGTCCCATATGTCAATGAGAGAGCAAACACTTCACCGCTGCTCGCACAGAAGCGAGAGTGATAACGAGACTCTTCCACATCCTTTACACAACTTCCAAACAACTCTTCCGTTTCTTTTCCAATTTGAAAGCTTTGGATCACTTCAAATCCGCCAAAGAAATCTTTCAGTTTCCCTGTGTATCGCTCCAGACTTCGATAAAACCTTCCCTCTGCTTCTGAGATTCGTTTTCCAAATAGAAACGGTACTGCAACGGGTATCCAGACGGTCAAAAGAACCATACCTGCTACCCGGCCATCGTAACAAAAAAGCACTGCCAGACAGCCCAGAAAAATAAAGCTCTGCTGAATAATCTCCGGAATTTTCGCAAAATAATTGTTCTCCAGATTCGTTACGTCATTGTTTAGCACCGAGAGATATGTCCCACTATTGTTACTCGTAAACTGGATCATATCCTGATCCAGCACTGCATCAAACACATCCCTCTTCAACTGTATATTGATCCGTTTTAGAAACGTCCTTCGAAAGTAGGCACAGGCATTCTGACTGACCGCATAATAAAAAACAGTAAACAAAAGAATCCCTGCCAGTCTCAAAACCGCTGCCTTGGTCATATCTCCCGGCAGTTCTCCGATTTTCTGAAACACAAATGCCCACATCGTTTCCCCCATTCCCGCCAGAATAGAGCATAAGATCACACCTGCCAGATGTCCCTTATTTCTTTGAAAATAAACATGAATCGAACCTGTTTTCTGTATCATAATGTCCTCCCCTGCTAATGATTCACGGTATAGAGGCTATAGAAAAATTGCTTTTTCTTCATCAACTCTTCAAATGTCCCCATCTCCACAATCTTTCCCTGATGCATGGTCAAAATGCAGTCATACTGTCTCAAAATCGACTCATGAAATCGATGTGTTACATTCAATATGGTGGTCTCTTTTTGACTTAAGATCAACTGCTCGATCTGCATGGAAAGTTCTGCATCCAGACTGGACGTTGCCTCATCCAGCAATAACACTTCTGCCCTGGTTAAAATTGCCCTTGCAATCGCGATCCGCTGTTTTTCCCCACCTGAAAAATTATTACCATTTTCGCAAACCATCTGCTCCATCCCCAATGGATTGTCTTCTACGATTTTCTCAAGCCCCGCCTTTTTTACTGCAGCTTTGATCTCCTCATCCGGATACTCCTGAAACATCGTGATGTTTGCCCGCAATGTATTTTCAAACAAAAACACATTCTGGTGGATCATAGCCATTTTTCGACTCAAACTTTTTCTGTCTATCGTCCGAAGCTCCTGTTTCCCTATGAGAATTTCTCCCCCATAGTCTTCATAATAGTTCGCCAGCAGCTTCAACAACGTTGATTTTCCGCATCCGCTGCTTCCCACAATGGCATACTTTTTCCCTTTCTCAAAGCACATATTCACCCCATGTAAGACCTCTTTTGCTTTCGTGTAGCCAAATCGTACGTCTTTCAACTCCAACGGCATGACTGATTTTACCGATTCCCCTGTTTTTTTCGATTCTTCCGGTCTTTCCTTGAAAAGCGTCTCCACCTTTCTTGCATTTGGAATTGCTGCCTTGACATCCAAAAGCAGATATGCAATCTCCCGGATGGGATTGTTGACACTGGAGATCAAATAAAAAATACTCAGCAGCATCCGCTCTGAAATACTTCCGGTAAATACCAGATACGCTGAGACAAATAACTGTATACTCAAGATCAGATACGTCAGCAATAACGTCAATATTCCGTATCGATTCTGATATCGTCTTCCCTCATAACGCCGTTTCTCCACATCTTCCACACTTTTCGCAAACCGGTTTTTCACTTCGTCCTCAACCTGAAAACTATGAATCACTTCAAAACCACCCATCCAGTCTTTCAGCTTCCGATTGTAATTCTCAAGTTCTTCATACAATGCTTTGCTCTTCTGTGATAATTTCTCTCCGATCAAAAATGGAACCGCTACAGGAAGCAACGCCGTCAAAATCACCAGACACACGATCCGGACATCATAATAGCAAAGCACGCCCGCACAAGTCAGAAATACAAATCCATTTTGTAAAATCTCCGGAATCTTCGCAAAATAGTTGTTCTCCAGATTTGTTACATCATTGTTTAACACAGACAGATATACCGCGCTGTTTTTCTCCGTAAACTTTGCCACACCTTTTTTCATCAGCGCATGGAATACATCCTGTTTCAATTGTGTATTGATCTGTTTTAACAACCTTCTCTGAAAATAAAACATCAGCTGTTGACTGACCACAAAATACAGCAGACACAATCCTGCAGACAGACATAATTGCTGGATGGAAGTGTCTACCGTTCCTCCTGCAAATCCACTGGCCTGTTCAAATAAAAATGACCAGAGCATGTAAGAGGTCCCATTCATGATTGAAAAAATAACAAATCCTGTAAGGATCCCCTTATTTCTTTCGAAGTAGCCATGTACGAAAATCTGTTCTTGCATATCACATTTCCCCTTTCACAGTTCTCATTATCAAAGAAAATGCAAAAAAATCCCATGACGTAATCGAAAAACATCTTTCCCGATTTCGTCATGGAATTCTTTCTTATTGTATGTTAATGTATCTTTTCATTCGATGGCCAGTTTTTCTGTATATAATATTTCAAAGAATTTTGCAATTCCAGATCACCGAACATTTCACTCAAAGCATATGCCTGTTCAAATTGCTCTTTTCTCACATCCTGCCCGGCCTCTTTCATGGCATAGATCCGGTTTGCAAACAGCATATCTAATGGTCCCTGTCCTTTTTCCAAAACCATTCGGATTCCCTGATCTGCCAGTGCAATTCCTTCTTTGGTTTTTCCAACATCAGGAAGTGTGTTTGCCAGATTGCTCCAGATCAGCATCACTTCTTTGAAATGATTTTCCATCCTGATCCTACTTCTTCCATAATCCTTCAAAAGCAGCTCCCAGATTTCTACTGCTTTCTCTTTTTCACCACGGATTTTTTCTGCAAGAGCAATCTGCTGCAAAAGTATTGTCTCTGTATTTGTAAATACATGTGCACGCTCTTCACAAAACATCCGTTGTTCCATCGGTTCTTTCCGTGTGTAAGACAATGTTTTTCTATGCCGTCTGACCCATTCATCTTCTAAAAACTTTCCCTTTTGGTACTCCAGACAGGTTCTGTATCCTTCCGTATACTGTCTGTTAATCTTTTTACTCAAATCCAGTTTTTCTTCCAGCCTTTGCTGGCACATCTCCCAGGCTTTCAGATTGGAAGCCGACACCGCTGCTCTTAGTTCTTGCACCAACTCCAGCACCGCAAAATCCTCAGTCCACACCTCTCCCATATAGTACTCCGACCGTATTTTCAACCTGGACTTCAATGCTTCCAGATTTTTCAGACTCGGACTTCGCTTTCCTGTTTCGATTCTGGAATACGTCTCCGGCGTACAGATTCCTTCGCTGATTTCTTCCTGAGACGCTCCTTGCTCCACTCTGGCTGAAAGCAAAAAATTTCAGGTATTAAAAAAAGATTCTGCGGGATCTCAATTCCCCATTCTGCCTGCGGAATTTCCACGCCATATTCCTGATACATCGCTTCCAAAATCTTTTTCCAAACTTGATAAGAAACAGCCTCGAACTCTTTTCCCAGACAGATTGCATCCTTCCTCATATACCCAAGCAATTCCACCGTATACTCAAACCTCTGATCTTTTCTGCTGTTTTCAAATGCTTCTCTGCACAACAAATACCGTTTCTGTGCATTTGCCTCTCCAGTCACATACCGACAATATAGACACACCGCTCGCGGAAAAATCTGATTTTTTGCCTGAATATCCGTCATATGTTCCTGAATATAACTTAGAACATCTTCCAGCAATTTGGCACCCTGTCCTGCCCGCGTTTCCATCTGACGCTGTGCATATAAAAGCAGAAGTTCTAATTCTTGTATACTAAACAATCCCTCAGCAGCAATCCTTCCTGTAAAATCTGGATTTGTCAACCGGATCGCCTCCTCCAGAGAAGAAATCTCCCCCTCTTTCCCATTGACGATTTCCTGTATATACTGATAAAACTGCTCCTGCAAAACCAGGTTGACACTTGCGTCCCGTGCTTCTTTTCTCAAAATGAGTTCCTGTACCAGAGCAATATTTTTCTTTCTTAAAGTCTCTTTTACCTTGCTTTTCCACTCAAAATACGCATACTCCTGACAGGAAATCATCGTAACTAACTTATCGGATGATCTTCCCAAACGTTCAATCAGCGTATTCATCAACAGCCGATCCGGTATCCGCTCTCCATTTTCATAACGCGAAAGAGCGGAAACAGCACACACTCCTCTGCATAACCGCTCTTGACTGATCCCCCGCTTTTCCCGCTCTTTTCTCAGAAATCCTGAAAACATATTTTCCATTTTCCTAAATTCTCATCCCTTTTTCTAATTCCAACAGATATCGCTTTACCTCTACTCCACAAGCAAATCCTGAAATATCTCCGCTCTTATGAATTACTCTGTGACATGGGATAATCAGCAAAATCGGATTCTTATTATTGGCCTGCCCTACAGCACGTACTGCCTTCTCATTTCCGATTGCAGCCGCAATCTCCTGATAGCTTCTCGTCTCTCCATACGGTATCTTCTGCAGCTCCTGCCAGACACTCTGTTGGAATTGCGTTCCCTGATATTTCAACGGCACATCGAATTGCTTCCTTCTACCCGTCAAATATTCATTCACCTGCGTATAGACCTCATACAGAAAATCGGAATGCAATTCATTCTTCATGGTTTGCACAGAATTTGCTTCCCAAAAGAGCTTTGTCAGCTTCTTTTCTTCTTCCCGTATGGTAAGAAAACCAATCGGGGTGTTGAATGTATATGAATCCGTCATATCCTGTTCCTCCTACTGCTCATCACATTTTCAAAAAAGCACAACAACCGATTTCATCTACCTTTTTCAGTCCCAACGACTGATAAAATAAAATCGTCTTTTCTGTATTGTCTGTCATCAGTTCAATCTGATACACATCCTCACATCTCTCTAAAACCGCACGCATTAGTTGACTCCCGATGCCCTTTCGTTGATATTCCGGATGCACCAGTAAATCCTGAATTAAAATGACCGATGCACCATCCCCAACAACTCTGACCATGCCGATCAATTGCTTTCCTTCAAAAGCAGCAATCTTTAAAAATGAATTCTCATATGCACGCTCCAGCATTTGAGGATTCCTTGTATAATTTTCCCAGCCAACACTGGTGTAAAGTGATAAAATTTCTTCCTGATTGAAATCTGTGTATTCCCGTAGTTCCATGCAAATTCCTCCTGTTGGTATCCATTTTATAATCAATTCAGCTTTGCTCAAAGAACAGCTTTTGCGGTATGATTTTTGGGGTAAAATCCGGATTTTCCACTGTGTCCGTGTGGTTTTTAGGAATTTTGTTATCAATCAAAAAGTCTTGTGATATCCTGATATCGGTTGACTACACGATAAATCTCTACGTACTCGTTACCAATCTTGTAGATAATCACATATTCTTCCCATATCGCATATTTATAGTCTGTCCGAAAGCTGACTCGTTTGGAGAGATTCGATCCCATTTCCGGAAACATCTGAAGATTCTCAAATTTACCATAAAGCTCTTTTATAGTCTTCGTAGCATATTCTTCGTTATCTTCGGCAATATAATCCCTGATATTCTTCAGATCTCTTACAACAATCGGATTAATCCGCAGTTTTAACATTTCATTCCCCCATCAGTACCTTCAATTCATCTAGATTCAACCAACCATCTCCATCTTTCACTGCTTCTTCAGCTTCCTGTAACTTCATCAGAAGCTTTTTCTCTGCTCGATCACGTTCATAATCTTCAATATCCATGACTACAAAACGTCCTCTGCCATTCTTAGTCAAATATACCGGCTCTCCTTTATGACAGTTTTTCAGGACTTCATTATAATTTCTCAAATCAGATACTGGTAAAATATTTGCCATATTCTTTCAACCCCTTCCTTTGATTTTAAATTGTTTCTGATACTTCTATTATACACAATAAGCTGTAAAATTCAACGTAGATTTTTACAGCTTTTGTCTCATGGTTGATAGGGCTTTCTTTTTCAATTGAATAAATCCAGAAACTTTCCCCCTGGTTTTATCATGGTCTTACACACTTTCCTGACATTGATTTCATCAAAAACAGAAAAACCCCAGAAACCTTACGGTTTCCGGGGCATCTTATATTTGAACACAATGTCATCTTGCGATAACAAATCTATATTCAGATTGTATTACTCGATGATTGTAGCAACCTTTCCAGATCCTACTGTACGTCCACCTTCACGGATAGCGAATCCAAGACCCTCTTCCATAGCTACTGGGTGGATCAGTTCAACTGTCATTGTTACGTGATCTCCAGGCATGCACATTTCTGTTCCTTCTGGAAGCTCGCAAACACCTGTTACGTCAGTTGTTCTGAAGTAGAACTGTGGTCTGTAGTTGTTGAAGAATGGTGTATGACGTCCACCTTCATCTTTTGTCAGAACGTAAACCTGAGCTGTGAATTTTTTGTGGCATGTTACGCTGCCTGGTTTGATGAGAACCTGTCCTCTTTCGATTTCTGTTCTCTGAACACCACGAAGCAGAGCTCCGATGTTGTCTCCAGCCTGTGCTTCGTCAAGAAGTTTACGGAACATTTCGATTCCTGTAACAACTGTTTTCTTAACGTCTTCGTGGATACCAACGATTTCAACTTCGTCAGATACGTGAAGAACACCACGCTCAACTCTACCTGTAGCAACTGTACCACGTCCTGTGATAGAGAATACGTCCTCTACTGGCATCAGGAATGGTTTGTCAGTGTCACGCTGTGGGTCTGGAATCCACTCATCAACAGCGTCCATAAGTTCCATGATCTTATCTCCCCACTCTCCGTTTGGATCTTCAAGAGCTTTCAGAGCAGATCCCTGGATAACTGGAGTGTCATCTCCTGGGAATTCGTACTCGTTCAGGAGTTCACGGATTTCCATTTCTACTAATTCAAGAAGTTCTTCATCGTCTACCATGTCACATTTGTTCATGAATACTACGATGTAAGGTACACCTACCTGACGAGACAGAAGGATGTGCTCTTTTGTCTGAGCCATAACTCCGTCAGTAGCAGCTACAACAAGGATAGCTCCGTCCATCTGAGCAGCACCTGTGATCATGTTCTTTACATAGTCAGCATGTCCTGGGCAGTCAACGTGTGCATAGTGACGTTTCTCTGTTTCGTACTCAACGTGAGCTGTAGAGATTGTGATTCCACGCTCTCTCTCTTCTGGAGCTTTGTCGATGTTTTCGAAATCAACTGCTGCGTTTCCTTCTACTCTTACAGAAAGAGTTTTTGTAATAGCAGCTGTTAATGTTGTTTTACCATGGTCAACGTGACCGATAGTACCAATATTAGCATGTGGTTTTGTTCTTTCAAATTTAGCTTTAGCCATTTTGAATATCCTCCTTAAATCTGTCGCCTGAAACGGCAATTTTATTGGTTTCGCTTTTAAATCGGCTAATTCTGATTATATTTCAAAATCAGCCGAATAGCAAGCATTTTTGCGATTTTTACGCATTTTTATTGGATAATACTTTTTCCTGTACAGACTTCGGTACCTGCTCATAGCTGTCGAAGAACATAGAGTAGTTACCACGTCCCTGTGTTCTGGAACGAAGATCTGTAGAATATCCAAACATTTCGGACAATGGAACGAATGCACGAACGATCTTACCACCGCCAAGGTCATCCATACCTTCAATACGTCCACGACGGGAGTTGATATCTCCAATGATATCTCCCATGTATTCCTCAGGCATTGTTACCTCTACCTTCATGATCGGCTCAAGAAGTACAGGAGAAGCCTGCTTCATAGCATCCTTGAATGCCAGAGATCCGGCAATGTGGAATGCCATTTCATTGGAATCGACTTCATGGTAAGAACCATCGTATACATTAGCATGTACACCGACAACCGGGAATCCTCCAAGGATACCAGATTTCATTGCCTCTTCGATACCTTCGCCAACTGCTGGGATGTATTCTTTCGGAATTGCACCACCGACAACAGTAGATTCAAATTTGTATACTTCCTCACCGTTGACATCCATTGGCTCGAATTTAACTTTACAGTGTCCGTACTGTCCACGTCCACCAGACTGTTTTGCATATTTGCTGTCGATATCCACTGCTTTTGTGATGGATTCTTTGTAAGCAACCTGTGGAGCACCTACGTTCGCTTCTACTTTGAATTCACGCAGAAGTCTGTCTACGATGATCTCAAGGTGAAGCTCACCCATACCGGCAATGATTGTCTGACCAGTTTCCTGATCTGTATGCGCACGGAATGTTGGATCTTCTTCTGCAAGTTTTGCAAGAGATTCTCCAAGTTTACCCTGAGAAGCTTTTGTCTTAGGCTCGATCGCGAGCTCGATAACTGGCTCTGGGAATTCCATGGACTCTAAGATAACCGGATGCTGCTCGTCACAGATTGTATCTCCAGTTGTAGAGTATTTAAATCCGATTGCAGCTGCGATATCTCCTGAATAAACTTTATCAAGTTCTTCGCGCTTGTTGGCATGCATCTGAAGGATACGTCCAACACGCTCTTTTTTCTCTTTTGTTGCATTCAGAACATAAGAACCTGAGTTCATTGTTCCTGAGTACACTCTGAAGTATGCCAGTTTTCCAACGAATGGGTCTGTCATAATCTTGAATACGAGAGCAGAGAATGGTTCGTCGTCTGAAGAATGTCTCTCTACTTCGTTTCCATCTTCATCCACACCTGTGATAGCCGGGATGTCTAATGGAGATGGCATGAATTCGATAACTGCATCCAGAAGTTTCTGAACACCTTTATTTCTGTAAGCTGTACCACAGCAAACCGGAATCGCATCACATGTACATGTAGCTTTTCTCAGTGCCGCTTTCAGTTCGTCTACAGAAGGCTCTTCTCCTTCCAGATATGCCATCATCAGATCGTCATCTAATTCACAGATCTTTTCAACCAGCTCTGTATGATACAGTTCTGCATCTTCCTGCATCTCTTCCGGGATATCAATGATAGAAATATCATCACCTTTATCATCGTTGTAGATATATGCTTTCATTTCAAAAAGGTCGATGATTCCTTTGAATTCATCTTCTTTTCCAATTGGAAGCTGAATGCAGATTGCATTTTTACCAAGTCTTGTCTTGATCTGTTCTACTGTTCCGTAGAAGTTTGCACCTAAGATGTCCATCTTGTTGATGAATGCCATTCTTGGTACATTGTAAGTGTCTGCCTGACGCCATACGTTTTCAGACTGTGGCTCAACACCACCCTTTGCACAGAAAACGCCGACAGCGCCGTCCAGTACACGAAGGGAACGCTCAACTTCTACTGTAAAGTCAACGTGTCCCGGAGTATCAATGATGTTGATACGGTGCTCTAAAGCGCCCTCTTTTGGTTTGCAGTTTTCCTGCAGAGTCCAGTGGCAAGTTGTAGCCGCAGAAGTAATTGTAATACCTCTTTCCTGTTCCTGCTCCATCCAGTCCATGGTAGCATTACCTTCATGAGTATTACCAATCTTATGATTAACACCGGTATAGTAAAGAATACGCTCTGTTGTTGTAGTTTTACCTGCATCAATATGAGCCATAATACCGATATTTCTGGTTCTCTCTAATGGATATTCTCTTCCAGCCAAGGTTTTTTCCTCCTAATATATTGTAGTTCCCCGAAACAAAAAGTCCCGGAGAACATGCCATTCGCTTAAGCCGCCAATCTGCGGCTGCCGCTTTGGCTCTTAGAAACGGTAGTGAGCAAACGCTTTGTTTGCTTCTGCCATTTTGTGCATATCTTCTTTTTTCTTTACAGATGCTCCTGTGTTGTTAGCAGCATCCAGGATTTCGTTAGCTAATCTTTCTTCCATTGTCTTCTCGCCTCTCTGACGGGAGTACAATGTGATCCAGCGAAGTGCAAGAGCCTGTCTTCTGTCAGCTCTAACTTCGATCGGCACCTGATAAGTAGCTCCACCGATACGTCTTGCTTTTACTTCAAGTACTGGCATGATGTTGTTCATAGCCTCTTCGAATACTTCGATCGCCGGTTTTTCAGCTTTTGCTTCAACTCTTTCAAATGCTCCGTATACAATCTTCTGTGCTACACCTTTCTTACCATCTAACATGATGTTGTTGATAAGTTTGGTAACAACTTTATTGTTGTATATTGGATCCGCTAATACGTCTCTTTTCTGAGTATGTCCTTTACGTGGCACGGTCCTTCCCTCCTTAATCATGATTTCCGGATTCTTTCCGGGATTAATTCATCGGTACTCACATGTGTCTTTCTATGGAATCACAATTCATGTGTCGCGGCCGCGGGACGATTGTATCTAAATCCGCAGCCCTAACTTATTGAACGTATCGTCCAATAAGGTACGATAATCATAGTTCTGTTTGTGATACGATTTAACTATTTAGTTACTTCTTTGCTAAGCGCTCTGTTTCTTATTTAGCGTCTTTTGGTCTCTTAGCGCCGTATTTAGAACGAGCCTGTCTTCTCTTAGCAACACCTGCTGTATCAAGTGTACCTCTGACGATGTGGTATCTTGTACCTGGCAGGTCCTTAACTCTTCCTCCACGGATCAGAACAACGCTATGCTCCTGAAGGTTGTGTCCTTCTCCTGGGATGTAGCTTGTTACTTCGATTCCGTTAGAAAGACGAACTCTGGCGATTTTTCTCAGAGCTGAGTTAGGCTTCTTAGGTGTAGCTGTCTTAACTGCTGTACAAACACCTCTCTTCTGTGGTGCAGATACATCAGTTGCACGCTTCTGAAGGGAGTTCCATCCTTTCTGAAGTGCCGGTGCTGTAGATTTCTTTTCAGAAGTCTGACGTCCTTTTCTAACTAACTGGTTAAATGTTGGCATTCTTTTTCACCTCCTATGATTTCACTCGTTGTCTTCCGGCTTATGCCGAAAGGGCTGCAGATAATGGTTCATTATCTGATATTTGCGCACAAAAACAGAGATTCTCCTGTGCACGCTAAATTAGTGTATTACGTTTTTTCCCGAAAGTCAAGGGATTTTCTAAGATTTTCTGCAACTATTCTCTCTTTTTTATCCCAGGAGCCAGCACCATATCGGAAGTGTGAATAATGACAGGATGGTCGTGACAAAGATCATTCCTGTTGCATATCCCTCATTTCCATGATATTTTGCAGACAAAAGCGCTGTCGTCACCGGTGCCGGCATCCCCGCAATAATAACCGTAATCCCTCGAAGCAATGCAGGAATCGGAAGCAGTGCGGTAAGCCCGAATAAAATTGCCGGGATCAGGATCAGTCGGACAATGGTGTAAAGCACCATTGTTCCATCCAGTATTCCTTTCGGATTCATCTCTGCCAGCATCATGCCCACCAACATCATACTAAGGGGTGTATTACAGCTGCTGATCCCGGAAATCGTATTTTCCACACTTACCGGAAAGGAAATCCCTGCGATCATGACGAAAAGTCCCAGATAGATGGCCACAATACATGGATGTGTCAGCACCTTTTTTACCAGACTTTCACTTTTTTCTTTCATAAAACAGGATGTTCCCACACTCCACATAACGATCCTCACCGGAAGCATAAACACGGAAGCATAAAACAATCCGTTCGTTCCATAAATCCCTTCGATCACAGGATTTCCGAGAAAACCGCCATTTGAAACGATTGTTCCATATCGAAGCGGCTTTCTCTTATCCGGTTCAGCCTTTCTGTAAAAGATACAGCTCATTATTATAGAAAGAATACAATACCCTGTCGCAAGAAACAGAACCTGGGCAAAGCTTTTGAGCATGCTCCACTCCCATTCCATCTGAAAGGAATGGAAGATATTAAACGGCAGTGTAACATACAGACAGAAATTGACCATGTCTTTGCGTCCTGTCTCTCCAATGATATTCTTTTTTCTCACCAGGAATCCGACTGCAACCAACAGAAACATCATCAGCTGCATGTTCACCATATTCTGAAATGCCATTTTTAGTACGCTTTACCCCAATATACCATGTGCTTCGCCGGTTTTCCACAGCATACACACACATCTGAAATCTGTTCCTGTTCCTCTGGAATACATCTGGATGTCACTCCGCCTGTCTGTGCTTTGATTTCTTCTTCACAGGCATCATCTCCACACCACATTGCTTTGATAAATCCGATCTCTTCCTGTGCCACTTTCACCATCTCATCCATATTTGCTGCTGTGTGGATATGAGAATCAAGGAATGCTTTCGCTCTCTCAAACATATCTTTCTGAATTGTCTCCAGGATTTCGGACAGTTTTTCTGTCAGCTCATCCATTGCCACTACAATTTTTTCTCTTGTGTCACGGCGAACGACAACAACCTGACCATTTTCAATATCTTTTGGTCCGATTTCGATACGTGTCGGGATTCCGACCATTTCCTGCTCGCTGAATTTCCATCCCGGGCTCTTTTCAGAATCATCGATGGAAGCTCTGTATCCTGCTGCCTTCAATGCTGCAAGCAGTTCATTAGCTTTATCAAGCACACCTTCTTTGTGCTGTGCGATCGGGATCACTCTTGTCTGAACTGGCGCAATGTGCGGAGGAAGTACCAGACCACTGTCATCTCCATGCACCATGATGATAGCTCCGATGATACGTGTGGACAGTCCCCAGGATGTCTCATATACGCTGTGCAGTTTGTTTTCTTTATCAGAATAGCTGATTCCGTACGCATCCGCAAACGCATTTCCGAAGAAATGACTGGTTCCTGACTGGAGTGCTTTTCCGTCATGCATCAGCGCTTCAATTGTATACGTATCCTGTGCTCCTGCAAATTTCTCACTTGGTGTCTTTCTTCCTGTCACAAGCGGAATTGCCAGATCGTCTTCTACGAAACTCTTGTATACATCACGCATCAAAAGTGTTCTTTCTTCTGCTTCTTCATATGTTGCGTGGATCGTATGACCTTCCTGCCATAAAAATTCTCTGGAACGAAGGAACGGTCTTGTTGTCTTTTCCCATCTCAGCACAGAGCACCACTGATTCCAAACTTTTGGAAGATCTCTATAAGACTGTACTGTTTTGCTCCACAGATCGCAGAATAAAGTCTCAGATGTCGGACGGATACAGAATCTCTCCTGCAGTTCTTCCATTCCTCCATGTGTTACCCACGCTACTTCCGGTGCAAATCCTTCGATATGATCTTTTTCTTTCTGAAGCAGATTTTCCGGAATCAATACCGGAAGATACACGTTTTCTACACCTGTCTCTTTAAAACGTTTGTCCAGATTTGCCTGAATATTCTCCCAGATCGCATATCCGTTCGGAAGATAATTCAAACATCCTTTTACTCCTGAATAATCACACAATTTTGCTTCGCGCACCACATCTGTGTACCACTGTGCAAAATCTACTTCTCTGGCCGTAATGGATTCTACCAGTTTTTTTTCTTTTGCCATAATGTTCTCCTCTTCTTTCTTCTCTGTTTTTGTTTCTTCTGGGAAGTATCCTGCCCTGTATTTTTTCGTAAAAAAGCCGAGCCTTCCTTCCCGATAAGGGACCGAAAGACTCGGCGGTACCACCCTGATTAACCACAGTATCTCTGTGATTCTCTCTTACACCGTTAACGCCGGTTCTACGCCGCATTTTCATACGAAAGCTCCCAGGCCGGTTCTATACCCTTTCCGCAGAAGCCTCTCACCTGACTGCTTCTTCTCTGTGCCGTTCTCTGATATATACTAATCCTGTTCTTCACCCATCTAACATATTCATCGTGAATTCTAACTGAATTTCTCACGATTGTCAAGCAATCAGCGCACCTGCAGCAATTTCTGTTTCAATTCATTTTCCAGACGCTGCATCTCTGCCTCTGCTTCCTGACGTTTTTGCCTTCCTTCCTGCTGAATCTGCATCACTTCATCCAACGTAGAGATTAAGGATTCATTTGTCGCTTTTAGTGTTTCCATATCCACGATTCCACGCTCAGATTCTCTTGCAGTTTCCAGCGTCGCCATCTTCAATGTATCCGCATTCTTTTTCAGCAGTTCGTTTGTCATATCCGTCACTTCCCTCTGAGCTGCTGCCGCCTGTGCAGAATGCGCCACACCGAGCGCCAGTACCATCTGGCTCTTCCACAGCGGAATTGTATTCACGATCGTGGACTGGATCTTTTCCACCATCACGGTATCATTGTTCTGTACCAGTCGGATCTGCGGTGCTGTCTGGATGGAGATCATTCTCGTCAGTTCCAGATCATGAACCTTCTTTTCAAATCTTCCGCACATCGCCTCCAGATCTCTTGCTGCCTGTGCATCCTCTGCAAGTCCGCTGGTCTGCGCTTTCATCAGGAGTTCTTTCAACTGTCCCTCCTGCACTTCTTTCAGCTTTTTCTTTCCTGCCAGAATATACATCGTCAGCTCTTTAAAATATGTCAGGTTCAATTCATACATCTTATCCAGAATCGCGACATCTTTCATCAGCTGTACCTGATGTCCCTCCAGAGCCTGGCAGATCTGGTTGATATTCGTCTCCGCCTTGGCATATTTTGTTTTCAGTGCCTGAATCTTATTTGCCTGCTTTTTGAAGATTCCGAAAAACCCTTTTTCTTCTTCCTCGTCAAAATTTTTCAGCTCCTTCACAACATTCCCGAGAAGTTCTCCCACTTCCCCCAAGTCCTTCGTCTTTACATTTTCCAGTGCAGTCTCTGAAAAATCCGCCATCTTGCTCTGAGTTCCCGCACCATACTGCAGGATCATGGCAGAATTGGTCAGGTCGATCTGATTTGCAAACTGATCTGCCATCTTTCTCTCTTCTTCTGACAGAACATTTTCATCCATCAGAGGCTCTTCTTTTTTCACTTCCGGCTGTGCTTTTTCTTCCTCCGCAAATGGATTCAGTGTCAGTGTCGGTGCTGTCTGAAAATCTTTCAATTCTTCGCTCATCATTTTCCTCCTGTTGAAAAGTCATTTTTCGTAAGTCCTTCCTGCGCCAGCATTGTCTTCAGCACAGAAATATCAGAAGACACATCCCACGCTGTCTCCTGAAACAGATCATCCAGAAGCTTTTCAAATGCGATATTCAATGTATCCAGTGTATCCTCAATCTCCTTTTTCGAAGAAAGAATATTCTCCCCCTGCACAGGCTGTGCATCCAACTCCTCATATGCCTCTAAAAGCTTGACTGCCGTCGGAAGATAATATTCCATCAGCCTGCGAATATCGGTCACCACTTCCGGGTTCTGTTCTACCCGCGCAAAGATCCGTTTTGTCAAAAGCTCCATTCGGGACATCTTTTCTGATACCACTTCTCCCGGAATTGCATCATTACATTCCCGGATTTTGCGGATATATGCATTTCCCGCTTCAATCACTTCCTGTACTTTCGGATCCAGACCTGCTCTTCTGTCAGCGTCTGCTTTTTGTCTCTCTTTTGACTCCTGCTCTCTGGCTTTCTGTTGCCTTGCCTGTGCCATCAGTTCCTGATACTGCTCAAATGCTTCCCTGCTGGTCATCAGACACGCTTTCTGCTCATCCAGATGCCCCTGAAGAAACCATCCTTTTCTGATCATAGTTTCCAGATCTTTTACTACAAATTTTTCTTTTTTCTGTACCCTCAGCGCCAGATCTTTCACATTTCCATATTCTCTGCCCTGCAGCTCTTCTATATAAGTCTGAAACCGCTTCACCCTGCTTAAAAGTTTTGTCCCGGTGATTCCAAGCGCGGTAAATACTGCCAGAAGGATCACCTGTATACTAAGTGCGACGGATACGCCGACTCCCGCTCCAAGCAGCATCCCGGTCACACCTGTGATCATTCCGCCGATCAAAAGACATCCTGCAATCGTATAACCTGTGATCGTCATCGTCAGTCCTGCTGCTTTTTTCGCTCTCGTCCCAGCATACAATGTGGGGCGTTTTAACTGATTCAAATCCAGATTCTGCCAGGCACCCTTTGTCCTGTCCTTTTGCCTCCCGGTACCATAGTCCGCTTTCTGATACTGATATCCTCCGCGGGGGTTTCTCATCCCGTCTGTAAATTCATGAAAGGCACTGTTTACTGTATCTGTAATGGTCTGATTCAATCTCCGAAAATCTCTGGAGTCCACTGCATCCTGCACGGTCCGTCTGATATCCTCACCGAACTGTTCCCACTCCCAATTTGTCCTCATATCTTCAACCTCCTGCCGCCAGTCAATTCTTAAAGTATCCTGTCTCTGATTTCCAGCAGATCACTCTATGTAACTCAGTTTAGAGATGTTTTCTGTAAAAGTCAAGAATCCCTTGACCACACTTTTATTTTATATGATAATTGTAGCAGATTTCACAAGAGGAGCGTATCAAAATGAAGCCACATATTTTATATGAAGACCAGGACATCATCGTATGTCTGAAACCCGCCGGTATCCCGACTCAGACAAGCCGCCCCGGGCTTCCGGATATGGTCAGCATTTTAAAAAATCATATCTATCAGAACAGCGCACACAAAAAACAACCTTACCTTGCAGTAATCCATCGGCTGGGACAGCCGGTAGAAGAGCTGCTTGACACATGAATC
>OBYK01000591.1_pt1 | contig 16945 bp, 18 predicted proteins | sample 1476721 | NCBI WGS metagenome assembly OBYK01 (sample SAMEA2580191, study PRJEB22360) | human gut metagenome | biome: human gut; feature: human-associated habitat; material: faeces | place: Denmark | collected 2008/2010
TGTTCAAAAAATAATATATATTAGCCTGATAAAATATCTTTTACGTGGTATTATAAGCAATATATAATTATGAAAAACAAAAGAATGATTCAGAAAATATGTGTGTACTGCGTTGAAGGCATACTATTTGGCGTTACATGGGTGATATTGGACAAAAATGTTTGGCATGGCAATCATTCTGCTTTAGCATCGTTTTTGTATGGAATTTCTCTTTATATTGGTGCAAGAATAATGATATTTTTTTACTTCAAAATCAAAAAAACTCTTGATAACTAAAAGCATAGTACAAAAGTTACATCTAAAAAATGAATAGCACAATTTTATGTACCGTATAAAAGCAGAGATTTATTATAATACAAAACTTATAAACTATGGCTTACATTGATTATTATCAAGTCTTTGGAGAATACAAAATGGCATCTCAGGATGACATTAAGAAGGCGTTCTGTAAGTTGGCGCGCAAATTCATGAGTTGCGCAGTCAGTTGAGTCTGTTCAGATGATATCTGTTGTGGATTAGTTAACTCTTCTGTTTCCCTCCTTTCCGATCGGTAATGAGCTTAGTTCTATTGAAATGCCGATTTTCTATATGAGTATCTTTTTTCCGAAGAAGAAAGGAGAAAGGCGTGCTTTATCCAAACAGAATGCGATGAAAATGCTACCGTACAGAGTGATGACTGTTGCGGTACAGAGAAAGCATATCCCTGTCGGGTCGAACGAAAAGAAAGGCAGAAAGAGTTTGGACAGTGCGGTAAAGACGGGGGAGAAAAGAAGAATAGGCAATGTGTTCTTTCCGATGAACAGTGAAGCTTGTTTCACAGTATGGGGAAGATGTTTGTAGATGTACAGCGAAAGGCTGATGACCAATCCGGTAATTAATATGCCTCCTAAAGTGCCTCTGTTCAGATTCTCCGGCTGGCTGCACAGAAAAACCAGAGGGATAATGGCAAGAAAAGAAGCGGGGAAACAAGATAGGAACGGACGTTTTCCCAGATGGATAGCAGTGCCTGCCATGAAATAGAAAGCATTGGCAAATGTCAGCAAATGAAAGATGTAAGAGAAAAGTAAAAGAAGACTGCTTGTTACCAGTAGGCGGATAAATGGAGTCGAACTGAGATAAGTATGCACGAAATAATAGGTGGTGCCACATAATATGAATGTGTGCAGATACCAGTACGGCCCAATAGGATCAAGCAATACTTTGCCGAGCAGAACTGAGGCATTGATTTCTTTTATCCCGTCCCAAACGGGAAATAGCATAGACATGCAGGCATAACTGATTTCCATAATGGTGTATGGAATGAATATCCATGCCATCGCTTTCAGAAAAATTTCCGGCTTTTTATGCACGTTAATCAGATAACCCGAAATCAACAGGAAGGCGGGCATATGGAAAGTATATACGATACTTTTGGCATACGGATACTTACTTCCTATATGGCTCAGGTGAAAGATGATCATGAGTATGATAAACAGGCATTTCAGATAGTCCAGTTCATGGATACGGTTCCTCATGATTGTATCAGATAAAAGCATGAGGTACAGAAAAAATTGCGCAGATGCGGTATCGAACCGATGAGACGTGGCAATTTACGCGGTTTAAGGTGAAATTTTTGTTCGTAATGCGGATTGATAAACCAGAATTGTTTGTGAAAAATCCGATAGTGGGAAGTGCAGAGAAGTTTCTCGAATAGTTCGATACTTGTCCGGCATTTCCGTATGTCGAGAAGTTCATCGATGCGTGCCTGGCTTTCGCCAAAGTGGTGTAATAAACTGCTGTAGATGCCTGCGGGCAATAAATGAATGAAAGGCAGGCGTGAAACATATTTGTTCCGGCAAATCTGCTGATGCCCTCCAAAAGGCATTTGCCAGGGAGGGAAGCTGATAAAGAGTAGTCCACCGGGAGTGAGGAAGCGTTTGATATGTTCTAAAAGGCGGTATTTTTCGGAGATATGCTCTATAACATCGTGAATCAGTATGATGTCGAATGCTTCTTCCAATTGTATGATTTGAAAAATATCCGAGGCTATGAAAGTGGCGGGCAGTCTTTCTTCCTGGAAGAACTGGCGGGCTTGCCGGATGCGGTTTTCGGATAAATCAATGCCTGTAACCCGGCAGCCGATGCGGGCAAAGGGTACCAGATTGCCACCTTCGCCACAACCGATTTCAAGAATCCGGCTTTGGGGAGTGACAGAAGTGAATCGGTGAATGTAGGGAAGGAAATGAAGTTCACTGGTCGTTGCCAGTTCCTGAAAGTAAGTCTTTCTGTTTTCGTGTCTTTGCTGCATACGTTTGGTTGTGTTTTAGATTCATTTTCAAAGAAAATCCTTGAAAGAAATAAGGGTATAAATAATAATTGTATATTGAGTGAAAAGTAACTTTTTTTTTAGTTAATATTTGCGATTTCTATATCCGGCTTCATCTGATTAATGGTTGACGAATCTTGTTTTGGATACAGAGTTAGGGTGTATAAAAAGCAAACGGACACCGGAACTGATAAAGTTCCGGTGTCCGCTGCATTTTCTATCTATACGTCTTTACTTGCGATAGCTTTCCAACTCTTCCGCCTTGAACTTACGGATGAAGTTGAAATGCTTCTCTATTTCAGACTCGGCATAGTTTACGTACACCAGCGCCGACTTGGCAAACATTTCGGGAGCTGTTGTCGCATCCTGAATCAGCAAGTGAGACATTACGCACACGGCAGCCATTTCGTAAAGACGGCGAGCCACGAAGTCCAGCAATTCCTGATTGCCGCTTTCCTTAACGGCATTGGTGCAGGCTTCGAACTTATTCGTCATTTCTTTTACGCGGTCCAACAGCGGTTGCATTTCCTCGCTGCACGGAATCAGCTCATAGTCGCGCAGGGTAGCGGCATAAGAACCGTTGGTGACGTAGCGGATGGCGGCTACCGTCTGCAACTGTGTAGTACCTTCGTAGATGCTGGTGATACGTGCATCGCGATAAATGCGCTGACAGGCATATTCCAGCATGAAGCCGGAACCGCCGTGAATCTGGATACTGTCGTAAGCATTCTGGTTGGCGTATTCGGAGTTCATACCTTTTGCCAGCGGTGTGAAAGAATCGGCCAGTTTGGCATATTTCTTCTGTTCCTGACGTTCTTCCGGAGTCAGTTTGCGTTCGCGGGCGATGTCGTCCAGTGCCTTGTAGATGTCTACGTAGCGTGAAGTCTGGTACAGCAGGGCACGGCCGGCATCCAGTTTGGCTTTCATGATAGCCAGCATATCGTACACGGCGGGGAACTCGATGATGGCTTTGCCGAACTGTTTGCGGTCTTTGGCATAAGCCAGCCCTTCGTTATAGGCAGCCTGTGACAGACCTACGGACTGAGCGGCGATACCCAGACGGGCGCCGTTCATCAGCGCCATTACGTATTTAATCAAACCGAGCTTGCGGTCGCCGCAAAGTTCGCACTTCGCATTCTTGTAGACCAGTTCGCAAGTGGGCGAACCGTGGATACCCAGCTTGTTTTCGATGCGGCGCACGTTTACACCTCCGTCACGCTTGTCGTAGATGAACATGGACAGACCGCGACCATCCTTTGTTCCCTCTTCCGAGCGTGCCAGCACGAGGTGCAGGTCGGCATCGCCGTTCGTGATGAAACGCTTCACGCCGTTCAGGCGCCAGCAGTTGTTGGCTTCATCGTAAGTGGCTTTCAGCATCACGCTCTGCAGGTCGGAACCGGCATCGGGTTCGGTCAGGTCCATGGACATGGTTTCACCGGCGCAGATGCGGGGAATGAAACGGCTGTGCTGGTCTTCGTTACCGAACTCGTAAAGAGTCTCGATACAGTCTTGCAAAGACCAGATGTTGCCAAAGCCGGCATCGGCGGCAGCTACGATTTCCGCGCACATGGTGTACGGGGTAATCGGGAAGTTCAGTCCGCCGAAACGGCGCGGCATGGTCATACCGTTCAGTCCGGCCTTTACCATGGCGTCGAGGTTCTGTTTGGTGCCGCTGGCATATTCCACACGGCCGTTGGCGCAATGAGGGCCTTCTTCGTCCACACCTTCGGCATTGGGCGCGATAATCTCACCCGTAATCTCACCGGTGATTTCGAGCACCTTGTCGTAGGAGTCGATTGCATCCGCATAATCCTGCGGTGCATAATCGAACTTGTCTTTATCTTCGTAGCCACGTTCTTTCAGTTCGCAGATACGCTGCATCATCGGATTGTTCAAGTGATACTTGAGTTCCGGAATATCTGTATAAAAATTAGCCATATTGTTTTTCCCTTTAGGAGTTAGCGGAGTTAACTCCTTATTTACTATTCTGTTTGTAATACTTAATCATCTTCGGAATAACCTCTTCTACCGTACCGTTGATAACGTAGTCGGCAATGGCATTGATAGGAGCGTTCTCGTCATTGTTCACGGAGATGATGATGCCGCTCTCCTGCATTCCGGCGATGTGCTGGATTTGTCCTGAGATGCCGCAGGCGATATAGAGTTTCGGACGGACGGTTACACCCGTCTGACCTATCTGACGGTCGTGGTCGGCATAGCCCGCATCGACGGCGGCGCGGCTGGCGCCTACTTCGGCGTGAAGCTCCTTGGCGAGGTCGAACAGCATGTCGAAGTTCTCGCGGCTGCCCATGCCGTAACCGCCGGCAATGACGATGGGAGCACCTTTCAAGTTGTGTTTCGCCTTTTCTACGTGGCGGTCGATAACCTTCACTACATAGTCCGTTTCGGGAACGTACTTGGCAACGTCGTGGCGGATTACTTCACCCTTGTAGTCGGCATCCAGAATCTCTTTCTTCATCACGCCCTCGCGCACGGTCGCCATTTGCGGACGGTGTTCGGGGTTCACAATCGTTGCCACGATGTTGCCGCCGAATGCGGGACGGATTTGGTACAACAGATTTTCGTAGGTCTTGCCCTCTTTCTTATCCTCATGGTTGCCGATTTCGAGTGAGGTACAGTCGGCGGTCAGTCCGCTGGTCAGTGCGGAAGATACGCGCGGGCCGAGGTCGCGGCCGATAACGGTTGCACCCATCAGGCAGATTTGCGGCTGTTCTTCCTTGAACAGGTTGATGAGGACGGAAGAGTGGGGAAGGGAAGTGTATGGAAACAGGCCCGGAGCGTCGAATACGTGCAGTTTGTCAACGCCGAAAGGCAATACCTGCTTTTCAATGCCTGCCAGATTGCTGCCGGCAGCAACTGCTTCCAGTTGGCAGCCCAACTGATTAGCCAATTTACGACCTTTGGTCAGGAGTTCGAGACTGACATCGGCTACCGTAGTGCCTTCTATCTCCAAATATACAAATACGTTATTCATAATCTTATCCTATCGTGTGGTTAGCTAACAGTTCAACAATCAAATCTTCTACATCCCGGTCGCTGCCCGTGAGCGTTTTGCTTTCTTTGGCCTGGAATGAAATATTCTGAATGGTTTTCACCTTGGTGGGCGAGCCGCTCAGACCGCATTGTGCGAGGTCGCCGTTGACGTCGGCCACACTCCATTCCGTGATGTTCAGATAAGGGTATTTCTCGTAAAGGGCTGCATACGGCAGTTCGGCGCCTTCTTTTTCAATGGCGGCTTTCTCCTGCGCACCGAGGGCGCGTTTGTATTTCTGCACCAGTTTGGCATTGCGCGGACGGCAGGGAGCGGCGCTTCCGTTAACGGTGATAACGATGGGCAGCGGACCTTCCACAGTCTCCACACCGCCGTCGATATGGCGTTTTACGGTAATCTTTCCGGCTGCTTTGTCCACATTCAGAATCTCTTCCGCATAAGTAACCTGCGTCAATCCCAACTTCTCAGCCACTTGCGGGCCTACCTGTGCCGTATCGCCGTCGATGGCCTGGCGGCCGCCGATGATGATGTCATAATCGCCTATCTTCCTGATGGCGGTGGCAAGGGCGTAGGAAGTGGCCAGCGTATCGGCTCCGGCAAAAGCGCGGTCGGTCAGCAGATAGCCGTTGTCGGCGCCGCGGTAAAGTCCTTCACGGATAACTTCGGCTGCGCGTCCCGGTCCCATGGTCAGGATGGTTACGGTGGAGCCCGGATGTGCATCTTTCAGCCGGAGAGCTTGCTCAAGGGCATTCAGGTCTTCGGGGTTGAAGATGGCGGGGAGTGCCGCGCGGTTAATGGTTCCGTCGGCTTTCATGGCATCTTTCCCAACGTTGCGTGTGTCGGGAACTTGTTTTGCCAGTACAACGATTTTCAAACTCATGTTATTAATTATTAGTATTAGTATTCCATACGTCAGTACCGGGAATAGGAGTAGTAGAGTCCTGCTACTGAAATTGTCCGGTTAACTATCAGCTTGCAAATTTACGCAAAGAGTTGGGTTTGACAAGAAAACAAGGTAAAAAATGCACATCCGGGGAGATTTTGAGCAAAAACGCAAACCGTAAAAAGGGTAACGCAAACCGTAATCCGTCTACCTTCCGAATGTTCTCTCCGGTGTATTTTTGCAGCGTCGGACATATCGGTAAATCATTTTTATGCTATCCGTCGTTTTTAAATAAACCATCTATTTATAAATAAAGCTATGTATATAGAAAAGATTAACGGGCCTGCCGACGTGAAGCGGCTTTCGGCAGGCGAACTGGAAACATTGAGTGAAGAAGTGCGCGGCGTATTGCTGAAGAAGCTGAGTGAGCACGGCGGTCATGTAGGCCCGAATCTGGGTATGGTAGAGGCTACCGTTGCCTTGCACTATGTGTTCAATTCGCCGGCAGACAAGATTGTCTACGACGTTTCCCACCAAAGTTATGCACACAAAATACTCACAGGGCGCAAGGCGGCATTTATGGACGCTGCCGCATACGATGAAGTGTCGGGCTACACCGAACCCTCGGAAAGCGAACATGACTTCTTCGTTATCGGACATACGTCGACTTCCGTCAGCCTTGCCACCGGACTTGCCAAAGCGCGCGACCTGAAAGGCGGTACGGGCAATGTGATAGCCGTAATTGGCGATGGCTCTTTAAGCGGTGGCGAGGCTTTTGAAGGGTTGAACAATGCAGCCGAACTGGGAACGAACTTCATCGTGATTGTGAACGACAACCAAATGTCCATTGCCGAAAATCACGGCGGTTTGTATCGCAACCTGCAACTGCTGCGCGAAACCGACGGTCAGGCGCCTTGCAACTTCTTTACCGCCATGGGACTGGATTATCTGTACGTGAAAGACGGCAATAACGTGCAGGCATTGATAGATGCTTTCCGAAAGGTGAAAGATATCGCCCACCCGGTTGCGGTACACATCAATACCCTCAAAGGTAAAGGCTACCGCCTTGCCGAGCAGCAGGAACGTTTCCATTACAGTGCTCCGTTCTGCCTGGAGACGGGCAGCCCGGCGGTTGACTCCGGCAATGAGGAAGATTACGGCGACCTTACGGCAAGGTATCTGCTGCAAGAGATGAAGAAAGACCGTACCGTTGTCGGCATCACAGCGGGCACACCCACCGTATTCGGCTTTACGCCAGAGCGTCGCGAAGAGGCGGGGCGTCAGTTTGTCGATGTGGGCATTGCCGAGGAGCACGCCGTTGCCATGGCGTCTGCCATTGCCGCCGGTGGCGGGAAACCGGTATTCGGGGTGTACAGCACTTTCATCCAGCGCGCCTACGACCAGTTGTCGCAGGACCTCTGCATCAACAACAATCCCGCATTGATTCTCGTCTTTTGGGGTGGCGCTTCGACAATGAACGATGTCACTCACCTTTGCCTGTTCGATATTCCGGTCATCGGCAACATTCCGAACATGGTTTATCTGGCTCCTACTTGCCGTGAGGAGTATTTTGCCATGTTGGAGTGGGGGATTCATCAGACGGAGCATCCCGTAGCCATTCGTGTTCCCGCCAACGGAGTCCTTTCGCGCGGCATCGAACCGGAGAAGGATTACGGCAAGCTGCTGAACCGTTATGAAGTGGCGTACCGTGGCGGGCAGGTTGCCGTTCTTGGGCTTGGCTCTTTCTTTCAATTGGGCGAAGAAGTGGTTGGAAAGCTGAAAGAAGAAACCGGAGTGGATGCAACACTCGTCAATCCCCGTTTCATTACCGGAGTGGATGAGGCTTTGCTCGAAGATTTGAAACGCGACCACACGTTGGTGGTAACTCTCGAAGACGGTGTGCTCGACGGTGGTTTTGGCGAGAAGATTGCCCGCTATTACGGCACATCGGGCATGAAAGTGCTGAACTATGGCATCCGTAAAGAGTTTGCAGACCGTTATGATGCAGGCGAGTTGCTGCGGGACAACCGGCTGACAGTGCCGCAGATCGTGGAAGATATAAAAAAAGTAAGGTGAGAAACGTGGGAAACACCTGTTGTTTTTCTTGTTTCATACCGTCTTTTTCCCGCTTGTATATGGTGTAAAATACCGTTCGGAACGGTGTAAAACTTCGTTTCTCAATTGCGGGCTGTCCGGTTTCCGGTTGCGGGCCGTGCGGTTGCCAACTGCGGGCTCTTCGGTTGCCAATTGCAAAACGAAGAAAAGAAACAGGTATAACGACATTATGTATGAAGCTTTGCGGCATTATATATAAGGCATTGTTGTATTTTGTATCGGAGATAACCGGAGTGAAATGTGGCAAAAAACAAAGAAAACAAGGCATAATCAATTTTCTGTCCGTAAATGACAAGTATTTGTAATACAGATAGTTGGTGCGGAAGGCTGCAAAAAAAGAGTGACGACCGATATTCGGTCGTCACTCTTATAATTTTGTCGTCACTCTCTGTATACCCGATGAATAGGGGTATGCAGGGATTTGGTGATGAGTGATGACAACTAATGCGTTTTTCTTTTTCTGTTCCGGTTTCGGAAAGATGTTATTTAATACCCAGTTTCTTGGCGATGTCTTTGGGCAGTGCATCCTTATGAACAAGGATATTCATGGTTTTGTAAGCAACGAAAGCTTTGGAAGCATACCAGATGCCTTTATACTTGCCGCTCAGTCCCCAGGAATTCTTTACCATGAAATATTCTTTTCCGTTCTGGTCTTTGGCAATGCCGTAGATAACCATGCCGTGGTCGTCGGTTGTTTCCCAGTTGTCGAAAGCAGTCTGACGCATTTCCTGAGTAACGTTGACTTCCGGCAGCGGTTTGCCGGTCAGCTCTTTGCGCTTGTCGGCAGCGGTAAGGCCTGTCCAACGAGCCATGTCCGAACCGGTGAGTTCTGCGCCGCGGGCTGCATCCGGCATAACGGCAATACCGTCGCGGGTGAAACCTTGTTCGCTCACGTCACTACCCCATGCAAAGGTGTAACCGTTCTTAATGGCATTGTCCATAACAGCCATCAGCTCGTCGATAGGCAGGTTCCAGGAAAGGCCGTTGCGCCAGTTGTCCTGAATTTCGATGGCAAACTGGGTGTAGAACGGGTGGTGTGTATACGAAGTCAGCGATACATAATCGTCCGGATTGATTCCGAGTGATTCGCCGAAAGTCTTCGGTGTGTATTCTTTTCCTTTGTAAGTGAACTTTTCAGGGCATTTGCCGAGGTAAGTGTCGTAAATGGCGTTCAGACCGTTTTTCCATACGGGAGTCAGCTTGGTGAGTCTGCCTTTGGCGATGGCATCTACGTATGCGCCTGCCACGGCATCCAGTTCGTTGTGTACAGGCAGCGAATCACCGTACATAATGCCCGGCATGGCTTCCTGCGGCACGAGTCCGTAGTTCTTCAGGCAGAACATGATGTCATAAAAACTTCCGCCCGGTGAGAAAGAACTGTCGCCGTGATAGCGTACGTAGTTCTGTCCGCGGTCTACCATGGTGTGGTGTACGACGAACATCTCGGAAAGGTCGTATTCTCCTTTGCCCATGCGCAACAGCTCGCTTTCCAGGAAACCGAGGCTGGAGAAGCTCCAGCACGTACTGGAACGGTTCTGGTTCTTGATGGACGTAATCGGGTTTTCTTTTACGGTAGTAAAGACGAATCCCTCTTCTTTGGGGGCGTCTTGTGCCATTGTATTCAGACTGAACAGTCCTAAGGCGGCAATTAATACAGACTTTTTCATCATGATTAAATTGTTATTAATTTATAGTTATGTGTGCAAATATAAACAGAATATCGTAAACAAAAGCTATCTTTGGTGCGTTAATTCTGACACTTATGGAGAAAATAATACATATAGACAATCGGAGCGGCCTGATTCTGGAGGGTGGAGGCATGCGAGGCGTATTCACCTGCGGCGTGTTGGACAATTTCATGGACCGGGGCATCCGCTTTCCTTATACGATTGGTGTCAGCGCGGGTGCATGCAACGGATTGTCGTACATGTCGGGGCAGCGGGGACGTGCCAGGTACAGCAATATCGACCTGCTGGAGAAGTATAATTATATCGGACTGAAATATCTGTTGAAGAAACGTAACATCATGGATTTCGACCTGTTGTTCCGTGAGTTTCCCGAGCATATCCTGCCGTATGATTATGATGCTTATTTCAGTTGCCCGGAGCGTTTTGTCATGGTAACCACCAACTGCCTGACCGGAGAAGCCGACTATTTTGAGGAAAAGAAGAACAAGGAGCGTGTCATCGATATTGTGCGCGCTTCGAGCAGTCTGCCTTTTGTTTGCCCCGTTACGTATGTGGATAATATTCCGATGCTGGACGGCGGCATTGCGGACAGCATTCCCCTGATGCGTGCCCGCCGCGACGGTTACGACCGCAATGTAGTGGTGCTTACGCGTAACCGGGGGTATCGGAAAGATATTCAAGGGACTAAAGTCCCATCTTTTATTTATAAGAAATATCCTCACCTGCGCGAGGCTATCAACCGGCGCAGCAGTGTTTACAACGAACAGTTGGAACTGGTGGAACGGCTGGAAGATGCGGGAGAGATTACCGTGATACGTCCGCAAAAACCGATAGTGGTGGACCGCATCGAAAGGGACATAAGCAAGCTTACCGACCTGTACGAGGAAGGGTATGCGTGTGCGGCTGCTTTCAGTTTCTCTTCTGATAATATAAAATAAACACGTAGCGAAAAAGTAAATTTGGACAAAGCGTAGCGAATTAGCTGATAGAGCGTTCGTTACGTTTTATTTTTCTATGGGCAGAGCCAACGAAATACCATCTCGAAGCCAAGGGAAAGCCGTTGGAGTATGCAGGGGAACTCTATTCGGAGGGACACGGAAGGAAATTCACGACAGAAAAGGCAGGGTTTCAAGTGGTGAAAGACCCCACGGACGGGACGAGATTAGTTCTTGCCATTGACCGAAAGCCCATTGCCGAGTGGTTCAAGGAACAGTTCGAGAAGTTAAGGCAGAACATACGCCGACCCATGCAGCCGCAACATAAAGGGATAAAACTGTAATTACCTTATTACATTGAAGTACAAAAAGTATCGTTCATACAAGGCTTGTGAATGGTACTTTTCGTATCTTTGCGACCAAAAAATAAGACTAATACACGTTAAAAATGGACTATAAAATTATTGCTTAGATTATGAAATTGATTTTATCTTTTGCTTTGTTCTGTATTGCATTCTGTTTGAACAGCAATGCGCAGGCGGACTTTTATTCTTTGCAGGCACTGGGAGACAGATACATCTATAATTCCAAATATTTTAATGAACCACGTGAAATTCAAGTATATCGAAGTGGAGTAAACGCTACTTTAGAAAGTGATTCCTTGTTAACCATTTATGTATTTGATGCTCAATATCCACCTACATTCAATCTGTTTTGTTCTACCTTCGAGTTGATATATCCCAATGTGCCTTGTGTCATAGTTGGTGTTTCCAATCCTAATAGGCAGAGTGAACTGACACCTCCTTATACCGATTTTGATTCAGTGAGCGGATATGATAATCCCGGCAAGGCAGATTCTTTGTTATTATCATTGAAAAACGAAGTAATTCCTTTCATAAAGAGTAAATATGGTACTTCTTCACGAATTCTTTTAGCTGGGCATTCTTTAGGAGGAACTTTCGTGACATATGCTATGCTTGTTAACCCTGATTTATTTCGGTGCATTTTAGCTGTTTCTCCTAACTATGTGTATAGCCAGCGGATGATGATTGACCGAATTACCTGTTTCGCAGATGAATGTCATGAGAACTGTTCACTTTATATTTATCTGGCAAATGGGAAGAAAGACAAGATGGAAGAATCTTTCACCCCCGAAATAAAGAAAGCTGCCGATATATTTTCAAATTGTTCGGAGATAGTTCTGAACTATGATTCATTGAACATAGAAAAACATAGCCATACCATTTTTGAAGGATATTACAGAGGGTTGCTGAAATTGGACAACTATATAAAACAAGCTAATTAGTTTGAAAAGAATATTTGCCCGATTATCTAACTTTAATTATGTGTTTATTAAGTACAATTTATAAAAACAGAAGAGATAAAATGCAACTTCATAATAAATTGGGATATTAGTAACTCATAGATAAAAATCGGAATAGCTTTTTTATGATACTCGTAAAAATCACCGTAGATAGTTCGTACTTTCGAAAAAAGATGTTATATTTGTAAATGAAAGAGTTATTTGACAGCATAGCAACGCAAAATGCTGAAATTCGCACAGTTGCTAAATCGTTACCTCTATTTCTCAAATAATTCGTTAAAAGTTTATTTATCAATTGGTTAAGTTAAACCGATAAAAATCTAAAATAAGATGTAAAATTGCCGGGATTAAGAACCGTAATAAGGAAATTTATTCGTATCTTTGCAGAAGAGAAAGCGGAAAGGAAAGAAAAAAGATATATTGTTTATCTCTTTTTTATCCCTCAAAAATCAGAAATGATACGTTTTCTTTTGATTTTCTGTTTGTTATGAAGTCATGGGGTTGACTGGATTTGACAGCGGGCAGAAATGGTAAGTAAGCATGCAGTGCGTCGTTGATTTGCACTTAAATCTCAGTCTTCAAAATTTTATCTGGCGAAAGACAATTTGCTCTTGCTGCTTAATCGAAGTATAGTAGATTAGCTTAATCCCGACACAAGGTGTTGGGACGAGACATCACTCGGAAGCTGTTGCTCCGAAGCATTCCGGTCAAGTGGTGCAGTCAAATCGGGGATAGTTCGTGTCAGCCTCGTGGCTCGGATGAAACTTTAGAGGATAAGGCAACGGTTGATGGCTTTGGTTCTGCCGTTGCACGAAAAATCAGGCAAAGATAAGCATGTAGAAAGCTTATGATTTCCTCGTTTGGACGAGGGTTCGATTCCCTCCAGCTCCACAGTAAATACTGATAATCAGTAATTTAAAAGAAATGCACCCGATTTTACACCCGGTAATGTAAAATCGGGTGTTTTTGTATTATTTAAGAATTGGGCTGTAAAAAAATAATGCTTGCGAAATGACTATACTCTTTTTCGCAAGCATTTATTGTAAATTGTTTGCTTTACTTACTATTTGGACTGTGCTTTTGATGATAGTAGTCTGTATTGCTACTTTGGTTTAGCTGTTGTTTCTTAATAAACTAGAGTTGGAATCATTCTATAATTTCTTCCTCACCGACGAAAGGTAGCTTCCTCAGTGAGGAAGAGGGCGTTCCTCACCGAGGAACACCCCGTTGGTTTTAAATAAACAAATATATTATTGGTGAGAAAAAGTGCATATATCAATTGAATTATGCAATATTCTTGCCTATTCTTGCATGTTTTTGCATAAATTTATGTACTATATTCTCTAGTTTGTGATGTTTGAATGAACTCTTTCTTTGCCAAATCTTAAAAATGGAACATTCATTGCTTAACGTTTATCAGCGTTAAGTGAGTACGTAACCACACGACTGTTAGGAAGGTCTGGGATATACAACATTTCATCCACTATGGTAATATCTGCCGGACCGACTAAAGGTTGAGTCAGTTGAATATTCAGAGGAATAATCTTTTTTGTCTGACAGTCGATTGCTGCTATCTGTGCCGGTGACCAATTGGTGATATACATTGTTTTTTTATCCTTAGACAAAGCAATTCCGTCATATTGTCCGGGAGTGGTGACAAATTTCTCCGGTATAGGATTTGACAAATCAGAGATTTGATAAATTACATTTGCGTCTGTTGTATTTCCATCTGCCGGATAAGATGCAACATACATTGTATCATTGTCTATAATCAGTCCGTTTGGGCCGGGGATATTCACCCATTCTACAGGTGTTCCCACAGTTTCAGGCTTACTGATATCGAGCGCGAATATTTTGTTGCTGTTTGTCACTGAAGCATACAGTGTGTCGCCATTGGCTGCCAAATCGTTTACAAAAAGGTTGCCTTCAGGAAAGTGGATGATTTGAGGAGCTTCGTCACGTGCCTGTAAGTTATATACAACCAGCTTGTTGACGTCGCAAATAAAAAGATAGTTATCACGTACAAACATCCCTTTCGGTGCGGAAAGATTGCCGTCAGTAGAAATTAAGGTATGGACATTGCCATCTTTATAAAATGAGATATATCCTTTCCCTTCGGTATTGAGCGGATTGAGTTGCTCTGTTCCAAAGCTGGCTATTAACAAACCGTCTTGATAAGGATAAGTGCTTTCACAAAAACGAAGACCATCGGTTACGACGGCCTTTACCGATTGTGAAGACTGCGTTTCATCTTTTGACTGAGGCTTTTTTAGTTGGCAGGATGTCATTACAAATGCAAAGATGGTAATTGCCATTGTAGAGAAAATCTGTTTTTTCATAACTCAACAGTGTTTTTTGTTTTTACTTCTATTTCTTTGGGCAAAAATACGCGTTTCATAACTAAAGAGTACTATCTGTTTGGCTCATAATGTTGCCTGTTCGGCTTATTGGGCTTTTTTTCGTATCCGATATTCGGTAGGTGTAGCTCCAAACTGTATTTTAAATAACCGCGCGAAATGTGAACCGGTCACAAATCCGCTATTTTCGGCAATTTCTTCAATTGTATAGTCTGTTGTGCCAAGCAGGTAGGCGGCATGTGTTAATTTTTTGCTTCTTATCCATGTTTGTGGTGCTTCTCCGTATTCCCGGGAAAATTCGCGTTTGAAACTAGATAAACTTCTTCCCGATAATCGGGCTAATTCTTTAATTGTGACAGGAGTATAGAGATATTTGTCGAGAACAGTGGATAATTCAGGGTTTTCGCTAAGAGCAGCATCAAATAAAAATGAACTGATAAGCTTTTGGTATGGGCTGTCAAGCAAGAGATATATCAATTCTAGGAATTTCAGCCGGATGAGTTCGAATGTAAAGGAACTATTACCGGTACTGTATGCGGCGAGCGAGGAAAATAATCTTTCTATATCTTCATTATGAGGTATAATTTTGACAGCTACTTTGGGCGTTGAAGATAGAACGGACGGATAAGCTGCAAAACGAGTGTTGAGTTGTTCTACCAAGTCTTGTGCTACTTTTTTGCTGAAAAAGAGCATAATGCTTTGAAAACCACTCTCTCCTGCAATATATTCGGACATGACATACTCGCCGCGCGGAATGAGAAGTAATTCACCGGGATGAATATTGAATTGACTTTGTGCTGTTTTTATCTGTTTCATTCCTGTGAGTATATAGACCAATGCATGGTGGGTAAGAAAAGCATCGAAGTTCTCCTGGCCGGTAGCATTGACATACTGTAACAAACGAATATTTTTATCAGTAGTTCCGGGATAAATGATGTCATCGGGAACAAAAAGTCGTTTTGTTGGCATAGCGTTGAAATGTTGTTTCTTAGTGATTCGTTGTGTAGAATGTTAGTACAAAGGTAATTATTTAAATAGAACCTCATGCCTTTATTCTATATAAATTTGTAACATAACGATATTTAAGAGCCTGATAGACTGCTACAATACCAAAGATTTTATTTACATTTGTCCTTGTAAACAAAATCTAAGTAGAAAACATGAGAAAACAACTATCAGTCACATTCGTTTGTTTCCTTTTTGTTTCGGCTGCGACATTCGCTCAAAGCTGGAAACCTTATGAAAAGATTGCGGAGGAAAAGACTTACAAGAAATCCGATTGCGTGACATTATTGGACAGCACGCTGGTATCTGTCCAACCTACCGGGCAAGGTTCTTTTGCTGTGTGTAAAGTTATCAAGGTACAGACTCCGAAAGGAGCGGTGGCTAACCGGATAATTAAATATGACTATGATCCGCTAACTGCTTATGCCGAATTCAAACATGTAACCATTTATCGTGCGGATGGTCGGGTAGAAGAACTCGATGTGAAGAAAACTTGTGATTATGCTGCTCCCGCACGGGCGATTTATTGGGGAGCGAGACAGATAATGCTTGAGGTAGGTGCTCTGCACCCCGGTGATATCGTAGATTACGAAATTGCCAAAAAAGGTTTTACCTATGCTTTGCTCGGTGTCCACATAGAGTATTTTCCGCTTGTTTTCGGGCAGTTCAGCCGTGTAGCTTAGTACCGTCCCGTTTTTCAGCGCAGCCGCCACGATTGCGGAGACGTTGAACGTCTTCTTGCTCTTGGCTTTTCCGATTGACGCGCTGAAATTCCCCAGCGTACCGATGACGGAGCCTCGCACTTTCAGGATTTCGGGTGCCTTCTCGTAGTCTTCCGAAAGGTCGAGCCGTGAGGCTTGCCATAGGATTACCGCCTCTTCGGGCGTGATGTTTCTTTCCTTGTTGTCCATACCGCACCTCCCTATCTGCGTAATGGCTCTGTCTATCCTCCCGCTTTTCTTGATGCGGTTTGCTGTGGGTATGCTGCACCCGAACAGCCGGGCTATGCCGCCTATCCCGTACACGTATTTCTTGTCCTTGTCGGCTGCTGGCTGGGCTGGCTTCGTTCCGCTTCCCTGCAAGGCATGGCGGTTCAGGAATATGAACTCTTCGCCCGTCATCTGCCATACGGGCTTTGATAAAAGGTCTCTAATTTCCATATCAAAATGAAATTAACGTTTGTACTGCAAGCCCTGTGCATGGGCTTTTTACTTCGTTCGAACAGTGCAAAGTTACTTCCGGGTACGGGTGGTAAGGATGTGGATGAGGTTGTGTCAAAATGCTGACACAGCCTTTTTTTATGCGCAAAGCCCAGACTTT
>OBYK01000597.1_pt1 | contig 16727 bp, 9 predicted proteins | sample 1476721 | NCBI WGS metagenome assembly OBYK01 (sample SAMEA2580191, study PRJEB22360) | human gut metagenome | biome: human gut; feature: human-associated habitat; material: faeces | place: Denmark | collected 2008/2010
CCGGCGCAGCCGAAGCTGCGCCAATTGTTAAAGCTGCAGCCATCGAGCAAATTGCGCTCAGCGTATGGAGCTTTTCCATCATCATCCTCATTTCGAGCACGATTCTTACCGGCTGGCCTTCAAAGAACCGAGACTTTCCCAGGGCATGCCGGAAACGAGACGGACGGCCGCTCCGCCCTCCTGCGCAGCCGCAGCAACTTCCGGGTTGAGGCGGTAGCTCGCAGACGCTTCCTTATAGTCGCCCACGCCGTCCTTCAAGGCCTGCGTGCCGTAAAGCCCCTGCAGCACTGCGCCGTCGGCGATGATACGGTCCTGCGCGCCGATGGCTTCAGCGAGTCCCGAAATGGACTGATCGGCAACCTCAGCGGGTACCGTATCAAAGCCCGCGGCTTGATAGATGGCATCCTGAGCGTTAAGCATTTCGGCATAGCTCAGATCACGCGTGCGTTTGGCGAGCAGCGTTTCAACCTTCGTGCGCACCGCTTCGAGCTTCGTTTCGCTTCGGCTCTTCACGGCATTTTCAACCTGCTTGTCGATGGAATTCTGTACGCGCGAGAGTTCGTCAGCTCGACGGAAGGCCTTTTCAGCCGCAAAACGCTGATGCCAGGCAACGTGCACCTGGGAGAGAACCGTCATGCGGATAGCCTGACGACGAAGCGGAGCGAGTTCTTCGCGAAGCTCTCCGCCCTTCAAAATCTTCGGTGCAGTGAAGAGGCTCATCAGGTTCCAGCTCACCTGGGTGCCCACGTCCGCCCAGTCATTGTTCGCCAAGTACTTATTGCTGTCGTAGTTGAGACCCGCAAAAAGCTGAACATTCGGGAAGAGCTTCAGGAGCGACATGCGGGTTTCGAGCACAGCATTGCGCGCGAGATAGCTTTCTTCGCGAATCTCAGGGCGGCGCACCATGGCGAGCACTTCGAGGTCACTAAGCTTATAGGGTACGGCCGGAACGGCTTCAGCATCCGTCGAGGGAACGGCGAGCTGGAACGGCGTCCCCGGCTGCAGGTTCATGAGGGTCGCGAGCTTGGCTTTGCTCTTCACCAATTCGTCTTCGAGCGTTTCGAGCTGACGAACCATGTTGAGAAGGTCACGCTGATAGCGAAGCGCATCGAGCGGCTTCACGAGACCTCGGCCGCCCGCTTCCTTGGACTGAGCCAGAGCCTTCGAAGCGTCGTCAAGCGCATCAGCAACTTCGTCGCGCAGACGCTCGGCGCTGACGGCCGAGAGCCAGGCCGCACGGGTCTGACGGGCGATATCGGCCACCACGCGGCGGCGGCGTTCTTCGGAGGCATAGGACTTGTTGGTCGAAGCCTGGGCTTCAAAGTAGCTCAGACCGAAATCGAGCACATTCCACGAGAGTTCCAGATCGGCCGTCCTGCCGTCGCGTTCGCTGCTCTTAGAGGGCACGAGCGACTCCTTGCCGGTTGCGAGCGATTCGCTCGAGCTCGCCAGTTCGTTGGAGCGGTCGCGGTAGCCTGCCGACGCCGTGAGCTTGGGCAAGAGGCTCATGCTCTGCACATCAGCGATGTTTTCCTGCACCGCACGCTCCATCATGGCCAGGCGGTGTTCGAGGTTGTACTTGAGCGCACGGGCAACAGCCTCTTCCATCGTAATGGGAGCCGTGACGGGTTCCTGCGCAGCGAACATCAGCTGCTGGTCGACATTGGCAAGACGCATAAGATCGTCGCTCGAAAGCTTTTCGGGCGCGATGACCGAGCAGCCGGCGAGCATCAGCGCTGCGGCGACGGACGTAGAAACAAGAGTAAGGCGGATCATCCGAGAGGCTTTCATCTGAGACATGATTGGAAATCCTGAAATAGGCAAGAGAATGAGTAGGTTCGGCGGCACGGACTGCCAGAGTGAGCGTCCGTGCCGAATAAGTGAGTTGTCAGCGATCAGCTCGCAGCGAGATCATCGGATTTGGCAAAGATGCCTTCGCGGGCATAGACCGTATGGCGTTCAATGGCAGCGGTGAGACTCGTGTCAGCGACCTCGCTCTGCTCGGGCGTCTCTGCGTCGAGCAGCGCGGCTAAACCCTTTTGAGCAACGTCATTCAAGTCAGCTGACGGCAATTCCGCTGCGCTCTCATTGAGCGTCACGCGTGCTGCGGATTTGTCTGAGCGCTCGACCTTTTCAACAGCGCGCTCTACCGCCCGGTCACGGCGAACCTCTTCGGTATGAAGCTTGGCGTCGCGTTCATCATCGACGGTCTGCTTATAAAGCGCGAAGAGGCGCTCTGAGGCCGAGGGTTCTTCCAGAGGCGCAGCCGGCTTGCCGAAGATCGGTTCGAAGACCGGGTGATCCGCCGCCAGTACCGTAGGTCTGAAGTCCTCGCGCTCGAGCCCTCGTCCGAGTCCCGTGTCGCGCAGAAGGTCAAGACCGCGGCCAAATGCCGGGTTGGCAACGCCCGCATCCGCACTGGTGACGGGCGCAATTTGCGTCCCGATCCAAATGGTGCGGGTGGTCGAAGCGCCATAGGCATCCGTGGCCTTCACCGTCACCGCCAAGCCGTTTTCGAAATTCGCGTCCGCCTTTAAGATGCCGGTATCGGCATCAAAAGAGACACCCTCAGGGAGTTCTGCGGGTTCGGTGATCTCCACTCTGAATCCGTCGCCCTCGGCATCCTTGAAGAGCGTATTGAGATCAGCTCTGATCCCGCCGGCCGTATCGCCGAAGACCGCCGGCAGCCCTTCATGAGTCGATCCCGCGCCGACAAACTCGGGCGCGGAATTGGTGCGAACACCCACCGTCACTTCGAACGTATTCGAAAGGCCGTAGCTGTCCGTCGCGGTAATCGTGAGCTTAAAGGGTTCAGTCACCGTCGCCGTGCCGTAGATGCGGCCCGTGTCAGCATCAAAGCTCAGCCCGCTGTTATCGGGCAGCCCGTCAACCCTGAAGGTCAAATCGTCGCCATCAGGATCCTTGATGAAGTCCTTGAGCTCAAACGAATTATTGCCCCCGACCACAACGCTCGGAGCGGTATCCGGTACAGCCTGCGGGGCTTGATTGCCGCGAACAGTGAGCTTAAAGGTGTACTCCACCGGAGCATTCTTGCCGTCCGAGGCCGTGATCGTCACCGAGAACGCACCGACCTCCTGAGGCGTGCCGGAAATCGTCCCTGTCTTTGCGTCGATAGTCAGACCATCGGGGAGCCCCTTCACTGCCGTGAAGGTCAGCTCATCGGCCTCATTCGGGTCTTTGAACCAATCCTTGACACTGAAGTTCGTCTCGTGATTGAAGACGACTTCGGGCACCTTGACATTTCCATCAACAACGACCGGCGGCTGATTTTCCATGATGGTCAGCGTGACATCACGGCTCGCCGTCAGACCGCTCTCGTCTGTCGCAGTGATTCGCAGCTGATAGGCACCCGTCTTCGAAACCGTGCCGGAGAGTTTGCCATTCTCAAACTTCAGCCCCAGCTTCTGAAGACCATTTTCGATAACGTTCCCGTTCTCATCGAGAAGTTCCACGGTGACGGTCGCCACTTTGACGTCATCCGTAAAGAGGTCTGAGGGCAGCGTAATAGAACCCGCTGAACCGCCGAGCGCAACATCCAAGGTACCGCTCAAAGCGTAGTCCGGATACTTCGTTTCGTTAAATTCGGGACCATCGTTAATCTGCAGCGTCACCGCATTGTCAATCAGCAGCGAATCGCTGCTGCCGCTCGAGGACGTAAAGCCAATGCTTAAATCGACCGACAGATCTGCACCTGGCTCAGCACCCGAGGCGGTGAAGGTGATTGCCTTCAAAAGCGCCTCGGCTTTGTCTGCATCAACGCCCTGCTCGAGTGTGATGGAAAGCGTTCCTTCGCGGGCAGACCATGCACCGAGCTTCACGTCACCGCTGTAGACGTAGCCGTCATCCTTGAGCGTCAGACCAGAATCTGCACTGAGCCCAAAGGTGCCGTTCGGATAGTCGACATTTACCGTGATCGAAGCCGCGTGTCCAAGGATGGAATCTTTGATGCCCGAGAAATCAACATTCGCGAGAAAGTCGGTCGGCTGCTCGGGATCCGGGACATGAATGGTCTCTTCGTCGGGCGTCTCAATAGAGCCGTCAGTGGCTTTGACGCTGAAGATCTGAGCGTCGGACTTGCCGACATTGTCAATCATGGTGACCTTCAGCACGACTTCACCGGCAACGTCGGACGGCACGTCATATTTCACCGCCCCAAGCACCGTGTTGAAGACATCGTGATTGAGCGACCCCGTGAATGTAATCGTCAGCTTGCCGCCCTCGACACTGTAAGAACCGAGCTGAGTGCCGTCAGCTCCGGTAATCACTCCGTCCGCAAAGGTATAACCAATAGTCTTGGCAAAACTAAAGCCGTCTGAAGTATTCGCCCCGCCGTTGCGCTCGATCGTAATGCTGAAATCTTGGTAATCCTCAACATCCGCATCGACGCCAGACAGATATTTGCCTACTTCGGCGGAATTGCCGGTGTAGGGAATCTGAGGCAATGCCGACGCAGAATAAACGCCCTGAGATCCACTGTTAAAGTAGATATTTTTACCGTCTGAAGAAACAATAAATTTCCCAAAACCTTCTGTACCCGCATCAATGGATCCGGCTTTTGTCAAGAAGCCAGAAAGTGCATCTACAGTATATTCAACCATCTTTCCATCCTCAGTTGAGGCAAACAGAAGCTTGCCGTCGGAGGAAAGATGCATTTCTTGAATACTGATCGATTCGCCTTCGAATCCATAATCCGCACCAACAGTTAATGACTGCACGAGAGTCATCGTACCGTCATCATTTTTCTCAAAAGTCAGTACGTAGCGGCTCCCAATGGCAGATGCGGAGTAAACGTAGAGATGTTGACCATCCGCCGATGAAACAACACTCCCAACCTTCCACAGCATAAATTCATCATCGACTTTGACCCCAGACTCATCCGCATTGATGGTCTCGTAATTCAATGATTGAACAAGATTAAGCGATCCGCCTTCACCCACTGCGACAACGGCAATTCCGCTCTTATCGCCCATACTGTCTTTTTGAACATATATGGATTTGCCGTCACCGGAAAATTTAATGGCCGTTAGATTCTGATCCGCAAAATTCATTTCATCCCGCGTGAACTGCGAGATCAATTTCAAACTGCCGTCAGCATCAACTGTATAAAGGTACAAAGTATCTTCGGTGAGCGCCGCAAAGTACTTGCCGGAAGGATCTAAGGAGATGTCCTGCCACGAATCAGACTCAGAGGTCAGATCAATGCCTTCAATAGGAGACCAAGTCCCGTCGGCATCTGCCATGAATCCATGAACGCCTATAACAAAAGAGTTTTCACCGGAAATTGCCTTGACATAAACAGAGCTGCCGTCGGCGGAAACAACGATGCTCCCAGGATATCCACCTGGAGATGATCCAAGTTCAAAAGCGTTTTTGAGTGTTAATGCGCCATCATCACCGCGGCTGTAAATGTAGAACGTGTACGTCCCGGAGCCATCGCTGCCGGAAGACGACATCACGAAAACCGTCTTGCCGTCCGGAGTCTGTGCTAGATCGTTGACGTAATAATCAGCCCCTGTTATGACGCCGTCATGCATGAAGATTGTGTCTGAGGTTTCAGGCGCATCAACACTTACATCCGGATCGACGCTGAGATGCACACGAATAGTCGCCGTGACATCATCAATAATTGATGAATCAGCCCCGCCGTTATCGGTGCCGCCGTTATCGGTCACTTTAGTCAGAGCGAAAACACGCTCACTAACCTGAGCCTCGGCATTCTCGTTGACATATGTCATCGAATTGACAACGTTTTGAGCGGCCCCAGTCTTAATGCCACCATCAAAACTAATGGTCAGCACGCCTTTTCCGTCAGCGACTACATACTGATAGGCGTATCCGCTCTTCGTAGTGCCGTCTGATGAGCTATTCAGAGGAATACGCACTCCGTCGACCACCCAATATTCACCTTCAGCAAAATCACCCGAAGCCGTGAGCTCCATCGAGGATACTTTCTGATTGAGTTCACCGACATTGATCGCCACATCTTTGAAGATAGGCGATGACATGCCTGTCGTGTTGTAATACTCATTTTCTACAGCAGAAGAACCGGATGCTGAAGGAGCCTGATTGGCAGAGAATTCGTATTGAATCGTTTTCTCAACGGATTGGTCTTTATCCGTTACGGTCGTCTTGACGGAAACGCTGCCGTCTGCAGCTGCAGACTGGACTGTAAAGGAAACCTGCTTGACAACTGCGGCCACATCGGCTGTTGTTGCGCCATCCTTAAATGTCAGAACGATTTTCCCATCAGCTTTCTCAACCGCAGCAATCGTACGGTCTCCGTTCTTGATGACACCATTTTCGAGCGTATAACCGTCTGCTCCCGTCCATTCAAACGCTGTTGAAGGTTTGGCTTCATCATTCGTTTCGAAGGTGACAGAAACGTTACCGTAGTTGCCGCTGCCGGAATTGGCAGCATCGCGATCGGCATCGGTAATGGAAAGCGACCCGCCGACATTAACCGACTCCCCTAAGGTAGCGTTATGAACTTCCGCCTCTTCATAAGAAAGCACCTGTCCGCCCGCGGCAATCCCAACCTTTCCTGAGTCAAACACAACGAGTCCGGCTGCATCACCACCTACTGCAGGTGTTGTTTTAATCGGGGTAAGACCTTCTTGCGTCACGCGAAATTCTGAAAGCGTCCCAGAGTCATTGCTTGAAAGGACATAAAGACGATCTCCAGCTGGAGAGAGCGCAATATCCACAACGTTAGAACTATCAGTTTCCGCTATTTTAGAAAAAGTTTTTTCAGCAAAATTAGCCTGATAAATTTGAATCTTACCGCCAAATTGAACAGCTATTAGCCCGTTATCTGATGCCGTAATATTAAGAACACCATCACCCTCTTCTATTCCATCAAGATCTTGAGAGAATAACTCTTCACCGTCAGCACCATATACTTTAAGTTCTGGGCCATAGGCAAACTCATGATTGCGGAATTTAATGACATAGTCTCCGCAGCTGACAAAATCCATTGAAGCATTTTCGCCAATATCCGAATCGTTCCATTGACCGTTCTCATAAGATATTTTTGTACCGCCGTATGAACTCCCCCAACCATAATCAGCAAAATAGCCGATATAACAGGTAGTACCATCAGAACTTACAGCAATTGATGTGCCAGTTCCTGATATTTCCTTTTGACCTTCAGTGGTTAAATCACCATTATCTGCCACTTGGAAACGAAATACATTATTACCGCTCACAGCATAAAGGACACGGCCATCAGCGCTAGATGCAATATCCGTAATGCTTCCAAGCCCATCAACACTTGAATGATCAAAAGTCTGCAGATAAGAAAGCTTCCCGTCAGTCACTTTAAAGACAGCAATATCGCCGTCTTTGTCGCCTACAAAGGCAAAATTCCCGTTGTCTGACAGAAAGATCTTTGTGGCATTCTCGATGCCGGGTGCATTTGTAAGACCGGACAGTTCTGTTCCGCCAACATTCACTTCCGGCGCAAAGTTGTAGCTGCTCTCGATTTTCACGGTTCGATCTATATCCAGATCAGCCGTGCCTCCATCATTCATATAAGAAAGCGCATCGATCTTGACGGTCACATCCGCTGAAGTTTGGGCAGTGCCGTCTGCAACCTTCAGTGCAAGACCGTCAATAAGCGTTTGGAGCTGGTCAGCATTCTGAGTAGACCCGATTTTGATGACCACCGTTGCCGTGCCGTCCGCACCGACCGTCACCGTTGCATAGCGGTCAGCGTCTGGATCACCGATCTGAACCTTGTTGCCCTGCGTGAGGAGTACTTCCTTTCCATCAACAATAAGGGCCAGTCCTTTGCCGCTTTCAGAAACCTGAAGCGTCAGCGAGTCGTAAGTCTTACCGTCAGCAAGCGGCTCAGCCTGGACATTGCCGAAGAGATCGACCTGAGCACCCGGATTGCCGTTTTGATCCACGGTGATGTCGCCAGCGGAAGGATCCGCTGAAACTGGCGGATTGGCATCCGCCTGAGCATCCGCCGCCACTTCTGCCGCCGTAGCCGCAGCCGCCGCGTCAAACATCATTCGCGGCTCAAGCGCAAGCTCAAGGCTTCCGTAGGAGAGATTCGCTGTAGTCATTTTGTGCTTCTTCCCTTTTGGGTTGGGTTTCAAACTTATTCAATAAGCCGCGCAAAGCTGCTCTTACTTTCAAGATCCGATGCAATACGCTTCAAACTGTCGATCACCGTCTCTTTGCCTTCTGCGAAGCTCGTTGTCTCAACTTCAGACACATCGCCGGAATTGCGTCCGCAGGCGAGGAGCGTGGGCTTAAGCTCGTTGTAGCGGCGAAGCCCGGATTCATTTGTTGAGGGCGGAACGATGAGCATGTAGAAATAGAAGTCCTGATGCGACTTGAAGCTGTCGCACAAATCTTCAATTCGCTGCCGGACAAAATCTCGGTCTCCGGTATCGGCATAGCCGCCCAAGCTCTCAAGATCGAGATAAAAGTTGTTGGCATCCATGTCGATGTCAATCAGCGGACCATTCAAATTGGCCAGCATGACGATCGCCTTGACGGTGGACTTGCCGTCTTCGCTGAAGTCACGCGGGTGGTCGAGATCTCCCCAGCCGTCAATACCGCGGAACCCCGGCGAAAGCGCCATTGCCCCCCAGCCCATTGCAATATTCATGTTGATGGCGTGATTGATTTCTTCATGATCGCCAATCATTTTTTGCAGACGTGCCGTAAATTTTTCACGCTCATCCGTGAGCGGCAGGAGTGCTGTGAGCGGCACAGTCCCGTCAGCCGCAATCCAGCGCTGATCAGTCGGGCCGGTTAATCCGCTGCCCGCAGAAGGAATCACCGGTCCCCGCCACGTGATGTAAGGCCACCCTCCGGGATAGTTCGACATAATGCAGTTGCCGCCGTAACAGGTTTCAGCGCTGATTTCAAAAGATCCTGCCGGAGGTTCAGTCCAATCGAAGAGCTCTCCGCCAAGCATTCCCCGACGAACATGAAGAATCTTCTTGCGGACATCGGGCATATCGGGAGAGGCCATATTGGAGACGCCCGCCCCCTGCTTGATATAGCGGAACCACTGCGGCTCAATACGATCCGGCATCGCCCAGCTGCGGATACGCGAAACGCCCTTGGCATCGTCCCAAACATTGACGCCGTCTGAATAAGGCACTAAGGCCATCCAGCGGTCAGCCCGTCCGTCAATGACTTCGTCATAAAAGGCCTCACCGATGTCGCGGATCGCCTGCATGTCTCGCTGCGTCTCGTTGATCGTGGAAGGAGCAACAAAAGCAATTTCGAGCGGGTTGTAAATCGCCACCGCAGCACTGGCCACCTCAACGGTTTTCCCCGGGCCGCCTAAAAGTGACGGCAGCGCCCGAAAGCTTGCTGAGACGCGATAGCCTTCATAGTCGTTCCAGGTCACCGGCTCTACCGCAACGCTCAAGTCACGCGAGAGCTGCTCTTTATCCAAACCCAGATTGACGGCAACATAGCGCTGAGCCATCCCGAGCACATCCGTCTCGGAGTCCTTCGCCGCCTCCATCGCCACAGCCTGTGCAGCCGCATCAGTCGCCTGCTTGAGGCGAGCCCCGTCGGCACTCACGCGCGTTGCGTCCACCACAAAGGCCGTGAGCGCAATGCCGCCGATCAGGAAAAAGACCACATTGACCGCAGCCGAACCAGATTCTTCACGGAGAACACGGGCCAAAAGCGACTGGGCACGTTTGCAAAGAAGAGAAATCATGCGTTGCTCCCTTCGCCATCATCGTCCGACGGCATCAGATTTTCTTCTTCAAGCGCTTCGTCGAGCTTGATTTCGCGGTTGTTGGAGCGGTAGATGTTCTCCACCTGAATCACTCGGGGAAGACGCAGGTGCTTGCCCAATTCAAAGCCTGCCGTACGGCGGCAGACATCCACCACAATCATCGACATCGTGCTGCCGTCCACATCGCTCTCGTCATTGCCTTCGCCGGAAATTTCCGGCGGATCCACCGGCAGTTCGCCCGTGAAGTACTTCCCCTCGACATTGAGTTCGCAGAGCATCGCCCCGTCGCCGCGGCGAATCATCCACTGCACGGCGCCGGACTGCAGCACATTCATGATGATGACTTCGGTGTCACGGGTTTCGGTCTCGAGCGATGCGTCAACGAGCGCATTGAGCCCGTACTGCGTGAGCTTAGGCTGCTGCGCAGCATTTACAGCAATGCTGCCAGCGCCTGCCTCAAGGCGTTCCCGCTCAATGCCGATCTGGTGCATATCCGAAAGAATCACGGCAGTGCTCACCAAAAATGTGATGCCGAGCGCTGTTTCCACGGCAATCGACCCGGATTCTCGATGCAGCCCGGCAGCGGCCGCCGCAATCTTCTTGAAAAAGGAACTCTTAATCATTTCACGCCCCTTCACTTTCTTCAATGCGGGGGTAGTAGGCGATGACGCGTTCGTAGCGATAAGTGAAATCTTTGCGGTTCGTCAGAATGAGGCGCGGAAGCGGCGTAATGAAGTCCTTGGTGATCACGACGACCACCTTCCAGGCGGGATAGCTGCTGTCCGCTTCTGCGGTGCCTTCCTCATCGTCCTCGCCCGCGCCGTTCGTTCCGCCCGGGTTGCCGAGCGCGTCCAGCGACTCATAGGCCTCAACGGTTACGCGGGAGACATTCGAGGGCTTGAGGTAGCCAAATGAATAGGCTGCAATACCCTGACGAATGTCATTTTCGGCGGACGCCCCCAGCTCACCGGCATCGCGAAAGCGCAGAAGCGCGCTCGAGACTGCGCTTTCACCAACCTGAATCGTGAGCGCCATATTGGCAAATTCCACAATGATGAAGAACGCAGCCAGAATCACCGGAAAAGCAAAAGCCGTCTCAACCGCGGAGACGCCGCGCCCGTCGCGCAGAAAAGCACGGCCGGCGGCAAAGATTCGCGAACGGAAGATCCCGACAGTCATTTAGGGCTTGCTCCCGTTTTGACCAGCGCTGCCCTTTTTCAGCGCCTCAAGCGCAGCTGCGGCTTCGGGGCTGCCCTTCGGGAACGTCTGGGCATGGGAAGAAAGACCGGCAGCGTCCTTTGTTTCGATCGTCTTCACGGGCTCGACGACAAGCGGCACTTCATAGCCGTAGTCCGAATCATCCGCAGATTTCGGGCGAATTTCGATCATCTTCTCGGCCGCCCGCAGGCACTCATCGGCGAGCGTAGATTCGCCGGCATCAATGCGGCTTTTCATGGCCGCAAACTTTTTGAGAGCATCCTCGGTCTGTTCATTCGTCATAAAACTCTGAAGCGTCTCACGCGAACGATCAGCCGACCCCGTCATGAACTGCACAAAGGCGAGATTCATTTTGGGCGTCAGAACCCCGGAAGCGTCCGACGAGCTGAAGTTCTCAGCGTCGCCGAGCACCTTCAAGGCCCCCTTGGCATCGTTCATGCCGAGTTTGGCGAGCGCCAAATTGTTAAGCACCTGCACGTTCGTCGGTGACTGGGCAAGCGCCTTGTCAAAGTACTTGACGGCTTCCTCGTGCTCACCCGCAGCATCGAGAACAATGCCGTAAGCATTGAGCGCAGAAACGTTCTTGTCGTCGAGCTCAACGGCCCGCGCGAGTGCGCTTCGCGCATCGCTCATGCGGGCTGAAGCCATATAAGCACGGCCTAAACCAGTGAGGAGCCCCGCTTCTTCAGCCGGAGCAAATTTCACTTTTTCAGCTTCTGCAAGGGCTTTGGTTCTGGTAAACAAAGTCAAGGTAGCTCGCGGCGGTTCAATGAGCGACGCGATCCCTGCATATTCCAAAAGGGTCTTAGCATCCATGCCGCCTCGGCGGTCGAGTTCAGCATAAACGCCGAGCGCCCCTTCGTAGCGTCCCTGAGCCACCAGCATGCGCGCAAGGCGCAGCGCCGAGTCACGATCCTTCTTGGGCGCTGTTACGACTTCTGAAGGCGTGCGCTCCTTGATGGTGCGCTCAGGCATCGGGCTGTCCGACCCCGCGCCGGCGAGGGACGCACACCCCGAAAGCATCAGCGCAGCTGCCGAAAAGGCAAAGAGCATAGCGGCCTTCATGGCCGGACGCGGGCGTCGGCAGGAACTGTGAACAGAAGTAGTCATGATCGAAAAAAAATCAGGTGAGGAGACTGCGGATGACGCGCATCAGTGCGGGTGCGGCCACGATCGCTACGACGGGCGGCAGAATCAATGTCATCAGCGGCAAAGAGAGACGGGCGGGGAGCTTCCCGGCACGTTCTTCGAGCGTCAAAATCAAGGTCGACCGAGATTCGGCGGCAATGTTGTGGAGCGCCTGCGCCAGAGGCGTACCGAACTGTTCGGCTTGAATAAGCGTTGAAACCATGCCTTCAATAGACGGCACGCGCGTACGCTCGGCGAGATTGCGCAGCGCCGCTGAACGCTCGGGCATGATTTCAAGTTCGGCATTGGTGAGTGCGAGTTCATGAGCGAGAATCGGTGCGGAAAGTTCCAGTTCTCTCGACACCACCTTCACAATGCGCGTAAAGGGAAGGCCGGCCTCGGCGCAGATCACCATGAGGTCAAGGGCATCGGGCATGCTGCGCTCAAGCGCCGTATAGCGCCGTGCGGCCATCGACTTCAAAACCCATTCCGGCAGAATACCGCCCGCAAAGTAGCCCGCCCCCATGAGCGCGATGGTGCCGATGCTTCGCTCCTGAGTGCCGAAAAAGAGCGCAGCCGCAATGCCGAGTCCGAGCATCGTTTTGAGGAGCAAAAAGACGCCGAGCGAACCCGGGCGCGCAAAACCGGCTTGGGCGAGGAGGAGCGCCGTTGTCTCACGGCTCTTGTCATTCCCGGCGAGCTTGAGCCCAAACCGAGCAGCCGGCTGAATCCATTCCGGCAGCGGCTCGCTGCACGCCCCCCGATCCAGGCGCCTCAAAGTGCTCGATGCCGCCCGCCTGATGCGGATGCGCAGCCGCTTCTTCATCAATGGTGCCCGCCAGACGATCTTCAAGCGCCTCAGCATCCTGCTGGGAGCGCAGTGCAAACACAAAGACGACGATAGAGAGGAGCGCGAGGGCAAAAACGATAATCCATGTAATCATGACTCGAGCCTCACTGAATGCGGCGAACCATCAGCCAGGTCACAAAAAGCCCGGCAGCAACGCTCGCGGCAGCGTAGCCGAGCACTTTGAGGCCGGTCGGATCGGTAACGAGGAACTGAAAGTCCTGCGGCGCCTGGATGTACTGATAAATGAGCACGCCGGGCACGAGGCAGGCGACGATCTTGATGGACGCACGAGCCTCGGATGTTTTGGCCTGCACCTTGAGCGCAAGCTCCGCGCGTTCGCGAAGCGTGGCCGCCAAGCGCTCGAGCGTGTCGGCCAGACGGCCGCCCGACTCCTGACTGATGATCACGATGACGGCAAAGAACCGGTATTCGGGCAGCGGCACGCGTTGTGCTGATTCCTGAAGCACCTGCTTCAAGGGGACACCCAGGCGCAGCCACCGGTCGATGGTGCGAAGTTCTTCCGAGAGCGCTCCGCGCAGGTTCTGTGCAGCAAGTCCGAAGGCGGTCTGAGCCGGCACGCCGGCGCGGCAAATTCGCGCGATGGAGTCGATCGCTTCCGGAAGCGATTTGCCGAGCTCTTCGGTCCATTCGCCCATAGCGCGCAGATAAAGGAGCGCCGCCGCAGAGGCAAAAAGCGCAGCGCCTCCGAAAAATGCGATCAGGAACGGATAGTCCGTCATGCGGCCCACCAGTGCGGCTGCCGTGAAGGAAAGAGCTCCAAGCACCAATACGCGAAGGCGCAGGTTCTTGGTCCAGCCGAGCAGTTCCAGTCCCTTCTGAATGCGCACGATGCGGGCATGGAGCTTCGGGAAATGCCCGTGATAGTCGTCAAGCCCCATCAGCACGGATTCATCGGGATATTCAACCGGCGCAACGCTTTTGGCTTCCTCCTCAACCTGCGTCAAAAGCTCAGTGAGTCTTTCGCGAACCATTTCTTCGCGGCGTGCGCGGTTCGTAAAGGCACGAAGTCCCAGCACGCCCAAAAGTACGAAGAGGAACACCAAAATCGTGAAAAGATTAAGCATGAGCTTTGTCCTCTCAATTGCCGCCGAAGAGATGTGCGCGGTCCTGATAGAACTTCGGGCGCAGCCCCGTATTGACGAATTCGCCTACGATCCGTCCGTCGGCAGAGATGGATTTGATGCGGTAGTTGTAGAGTTCCTGCGTCTGGATGACGTCCTCTTCCATGCCGCAGACTTCAACGATCGACACCACACGGCGCTTGCCGTCGCGCATGCGTTCAATCTGCACGACCATATTCACCGCGCCGCCGATCTGACGGCGGATGGCATTGAGCGGGAGCTGCAGATTGGCCATCAGCACCATGTTCTCCAGACGGATCAGAGCGTCGCGCGCATTATTGGCGTGCACCGTGCAAAGCGAGCCGTCATGACCGGTGTTCATGGCTTGGAGCATGTCAAAGCACTCGCCGCCGCGAACTTCGCCCAAGATGATGCGGTCCGGACGCATACGAAGCGCGTTCTTAACAAGATCGCGCTGGGTGATCTGTCCGCCGCCTTCAATGCTTTCGGGACGGGTTTCCAGACGCACAATGTCTTCCTGATTGAGCTGCAGTTCGGCCGCATCCTCAATCGTCACCACGCGCTCCTTCTGCCCGATCTTGAAGGACAAGGCATTGAGCAGCGTTGTTTTGCCCGCGCCCGTACCGCCTGAAACGACGATATTGAGGCGCGCCATCACAGCGCGGGAAAGGAGCTCCACCATTTCCTTGGTGAGTGCGCCGCCTTCGGAGAGCTCTTCCAAATTGCGCTTATGCTTGCTGAATTTGCGGATTGAAATGGATGTGCCGTCAAGTGCCAGCGGCTTCGTAACAACATTGACGCGGCTGCCGTCTGCCAGACGAGCATCGACCATCGGATTGGCTTCATCAATGCGGCGGCCGACGCGCGCGGCAATGCGCTGCGCAATATTGAAGACGTGCTCTTCATCAATAAAGGTAATGGGTGTGAGTTCCAGTTTGCCGAAGCGCTCGACAAACACCTTATCAGCGCCGTTAACGAGAATATCCGTAACGGTTTCATCAGCAAGGAGCGGCTCGATCGGCCCAATGCCGAGCATTTCGTCGAGCATCTGCGCGCTGATGGCCTGTTCTTCAGCGGCCGTCAGCTGAAAGCGGTTCTGGTCGCAGATCTCACGAATGAGCTGAGCGACTTGTTCAGCGAGATTTTCCCTGCTGGTCGTCGCCGCTTTCATCGGGTCAATCTGCGCAAACACCTGATCGTGAATCGTGCGGCGCACGCGGGCAAGTTCCGCCGAAGCCTGTGCCTGAGCCTGAGGTGCCGCAGCAGCGCTCTGCGGCATGGAACGCATGCCGGGGCGGCGCACGGCTGCACTCCCAGCGTTCGAGGCGGCAGCAAACGACGGCCGGCTCGGCATCGCGGCGGGCGGCGTCTCGACGCCTGGCTGCGCAGTGCCGAGGACAGTCCCAGCCTGCCGAACTTCTTGGGCTGGGCGCGGCGCAGGGGCAGCGGCCGGAATGGGTCGACGAGTACCAACGAGCATCTTCACTATTCTCCAAACGGTCTCTTTTCTTGAGGTCGGCAGCCGCTCATCAAGCCGCAGCTTTGGCGGAATCCTTGTTTCCGGTGAGCTTCAAAAGCTTGAGCAGCTTCATGACGGTCGGGAAATACCGCTCTGCAAAACCGGGTGCCGCCGAGTGCGCGCCAGCGCGCCCGAGCAGTCCGCAGGCGAGCGCTTCAATACTGCGGGCAAAGGCCGGAGCCGCCTGCGAAGTGAGCGCTCCCTGCAGGAGACTTGCGTCAAGGACCGTCCCGGCATTGGGCAGTTCAAAGTCCACCTTGACGCCGAGGAAGTTTTCAAACTCTTCACGCGTCAGCACGGGCTTGCTGCGCTTGCCCGCACCGGCTCGGCAGTGATTGGCCACCAAGAAGCGGCGCTGACCGGGCTGCGGCGCACCGAGTTCAGCGAGCAAAATTTTCGCTGCGCGGGCGTTCGAAACCGTGTAGTCGATGAGAATCACGCAGACATCGGCGTTCTTCAGAATCTCTGCGCTGCCCGCAGGACGATGCGACGGGATATCCCAAATCGAAACAGAAAAAAGTTCGCAAAGCGCACCGCCCAGCTGAAGGAGGAGCTGCGGATCGACCGGCGTTTCCGGACCGGGACGCTGAGCGAGGAGCGACAGGCGCTTCTTTTCACCGTCGGCGGGCACCGTGCGGGCCATGAGGGGAAAGTCGTGGTGGTGGACCGAAAGAATGCCGGCCAAGCCGTTGTCGGCCTTGAGACCGAGGAGCAGCGCGAGGTCACCTTTGCGGCGATCGAAATCAACGAGGAGCGTCGGATATTTGGCAGCTTCCGCAATCCAGCGCCCCAAAAGCGCCGCTACGGTACTCGTACCCGCTCCGCCAGCAGCACCCGTCACCGCAATGGTCTGTCCGACCCGCACGCTTGAAGCATCCGGCATGCCGAGCCAGCGATCGCTGTCGGCACGGTTGAGGAGCTCCACCACCAAAGCATCTGCCACCGGCGAAACCAGATAGTCAAATGCACCGGCAGAGAGGAGAGAGCGGTAAAGTTCAACATTTTCTTCTGCGCCTACTGCCACAATACGGCAGCCGGGGCCCGCCAAGGCGGCCAAATCCGCCAAGGCCGGCACTGGGAACCTGAAAACCGTGGAATCTACACTCAGTCAGATTCGCCGAAGAAGAGCTCGAGGAACATCTGGTCTCTGGCCGTCGTCTCCGTAGACCAACG
>OBYK01000610.1_pt1 | contig 16507 bp, 4 predicted proteins | sample 1476721 | NCBI WGS metagenome assembly OBYK01 (sample SAMEA2580191, study PRJEB22360) | human gut metagenome | biome: human gut; feature: human-associated habitat; material: faeces | place: Denmark | collected 2008/2010
CAGGCAGGACACGACTTTATTGAAAATGGATATACAATTGATCAATGCCAGAGATGAAATGTCCCGATGGAAAACGATTGCGTATTATTGTGTATTGTTACTGCTTCTGTCCTTGTTGGCTTCTTTATGCTGGATTCTGTATAGACGACGGAAACATGAAAAGCAATATTGGATACAGATGGCAACTATGAATCGTTTGCGTATGGCTGTTGTACGGAATCGTATTTCTCCTCATTTCATATTTAATGCATTAAATATCATATTGCCGACCTTCCGGCAATATGATGGATTGGCTTATCCAATCCGTTTACTGATAAAAGTATTGAGGGGAAATCTGTTTTTTTCGGAACAGATTGCTGTTTCCTTAAAGGATGAAATACAATTGGTAAAGGAATACTTACAACTGCGTTTGTTGGGTAATCCTGAGTGGATCCGGATTATTTGGGAATTACCACCGGAGATACCGGATGCTTGGAAGATTCCTTCGATGTCTGTCCAAATACCGGTAGAGAATGCTGTGAAATATGCTTTTGACCCGGAAAACGAAGAGGCTTGCATACATATTCGTATCGTCAAAAAGCAAGGCAGCCTTTTTATCGCAATCGAAGATAATGGTATCGGTCTTACTGCAGACATGCAGAACCGCCAAGAGGAACAAGGTACAGGTTACGGACTGAAAATTCTGCGCCAGACCATCGATATTCTGAATAGCCGGAATAAGAATAAAATGAACTTTATTATACAAGACCGTAACCTGCTTGAACCGGGAGGTCACGGAACTTTGGTTTCTCTTGTTGTACCGTTAGATTATACATTTGATTTATGAGTGAAGAAATTACAGTCGTGATTGTAGATGACGAAGCGGCTTCTATCCGCAATTTGAGTAATGATTTGTGTGTCTATTCGGATGTGCGGGTTTTGGAAACGACCACTTCGGTAGAAAAGGCAAGAAAGATCGTGATTCGCCAACAGCCGGATTTGCTTTTTTTAGATGTGGAGATGCCGAAGATGTCCGGTTTGGATCTATGGCAAAGTATCCGTGCAGATGTCCATGCCGATATGCGTGTTGTTTTTTATACAGCGTACGATAAATATGTATTGGAGGCTTTGCGGGCTTCTGCTTTCGACTATCTGCTGAAGCCTTACCTTCCGGAAGAATTGGATGCCGTCATCGAACGTTTCCGCTGTGTTTTTTATCGCAGCAGAGTGAATATGGAGCAGTCCATGCGCCGTCTTTTAGCCGATGACTGCAAATTTGCCATCCAGACGGTGACCGGCCTGTTGTTTTTGAAGCGTAGTGATGTGTTGATATTTCGTTTTTCAGACGTGAGCCGTTGCTGGCAGCTCTATCTGTCCGACCGTACGGATTACAAACTCCGCATGAGTGTTTCTGCCCGCGATTTGATGAACATGAGCGTCTCGTTTGTCCAAATCAGCCAAAACTGCATTGTCAATCTGGACTATTTATGCTCAATTGAGAATAAAACCCTCGAATGCCGCCTTTATCACCCTTTTGACGACATTGAATTAATCGCCTCTCGCCGATATTTCGGAAAGGTGAAGGAGTTATTAGAGATTTTATAAGGTGTATCGTCTTATCAATGTAAGATGTATTATCTTCCCGGCAACGATGTTTTTCATGTTGTCCGGGAATTTAATTTTTGTGTTTGTCCGCTATTCTATACCGCTTAACGACGCAATGCAACCTTTGTCCATGCTTGAGGTTTTAACCGATTGTGGAAGTTATGGATGGTTTATATATTTGAAAATTATTTAAGAGGGGATGATCTCCTGTTTATTTGAAAATAATTTAAAATATATAATTATGAAGCTCTCTTGTTGCTTTTTACATAGGAATATTGCTTGTATGCTATTCTTTGTGATAAGTATGGGCATAATTCCTTTTTTCGGAAATGCCCAAATGGTTCAAACAGCTCCGAAAAAGGGCAAGTCACAATTAAGATCGATTTATTCAAGTGTCCCTTCCGGTTATCAACAATTGGGAATGTCAACTTTGTATTATAAACAAACGAGTGGGGCAATTGATCTTATCGGGCAATTCGGTAGTCAGTTTTATTCGTCGACTTTTTCGAATGGAGGATATAAAAGTGCAATGAAAGTTGGAAGTAATGGTGCAGTTTCAATAAACAGTTCTTTAGAAACGACTTCCGATGGAGTGACTGTAAAAATAAATGTAGTTGAATATAACGGATTAGCGCAATTCCAATATAGTGTGACGAATACGAATGCAACAGAAAAAGTATTTTCTTTAGGAAGCTATGCAGACGTGATGATTGGTGATAATGACAGAGCTCCTATTGTTCGCAAGAACTATTTGGATGGTGACACGTACGGATTACAAATGAAGCATAGGAACGAAGAAATAACGTCTTCTCTTGTTTTGCTTTTTGGAAAAGGGATGGATGGAGTGACTCCTGTGGATGATTATTGGTTCGGTAATTATGGCGCTAATTCTAACCCAAATGAGATTGTAGGTAATTACCAACAAAGTACTAATTGGAAAGTTGAAAATGGAAATTATGATAGTGCGTTAGGCTGGTGTTGGAAAGAACGCGTATTGCCACCGAACAGCACGACTGTTTATTCTGTCTTGATCGGGGTTGGTGATGTAACGCTTTTACCCATGATCCAGAATTTGGAAGTGTCGGTGAAAGATACGACTCTGTGGAATACATTGTCCAATCCTCGCGTATTTACGTTAACCGGAACCTATTTCAGTCCGGCATCCCATAAGGGAGTGATCTATTATTCGGTCGATGAGGGGGAATGGATGCAATTGTCAGACTCTTTGGCTTCTGAAGAAAGGATCGAGCAAACTGTTTCCGCTTCTTTTCCTTCAAGCCGTCCGGTCCATTCCGTACGCTTTTCTGTTAAAGACCAGGCCGGTGCCAACTCCCCTTATTATACGATCAGTTACAGGGAGGTATCCTCTTTGACCGTAAGCGGACTGCAAGACATGGAGTATACCGGAGAAACTGTCTTGTTGCCTTCGCTGGCTTTTTCCGATCCTCAAAGTTCCGTGCCGTTGGTTCCTGATGAACAATTTGTTTTTTACTATTCAAATAACGTAAATGCAGGTCAAGCATCTGTCCATGTACAAGGTTTATATCCGCATACGATAGGAGAAAATCTGATCCATTTTAATATTTTGCCTGCTGCACTTTCCGGAGAGATCACGTTGCCGGTGAATACGTTTGCTTATACAGGCGGGGAAATTATCCCGGAAGTACATTTCAAGGATGAAAGATTTGGCGATTTGAATGGAGATACGGATTATGAACTGTCTTTTGCAAACAATAAATTTCCAGGGAGGGCAACCGTGACATTGAAAGGAAAAGGCAATTATAGAGGTGAAATCACGGCTTCTTTTGAAATAACGAAAAAATCAGTGGAGAAAGAGGACCTGACGTTCGAGAATTATTCGGAAGTCGTTTATTATGATGGGAATCCACATCCGGTCGTATTGAAAAACTTGGAAGGTTTGGGCGCTTATACTGTTTATTATGTTGATTCGGAAGGAAATCGGTCTACGGATGCTCCTATCGAACCGGGAAATTATATCGTTTCTGTCGTTTTTGAGGAGGGTGATTATTTTCATGCCACAGAGATTGAGAATGTGGCGGAATTTTCCATTAAGATGATGTCTGTTATTGAAAATATGGTTCCGGAAGAGAATGCTTCATTGTCTTCTGCAACTGTAAATTTCTCTTGGAAGGGGGATGAGTTGACAAAAAGCTATCATGTATATCTCTGGAAAGAAGGTGATCCGGTGCCGACAAAGCCGGTGGCATCCTATTTGCCGATGGTTCGTTATCAGAATTCGATTTTTTGCGATTATGATAACCGGTATTGTTGGAAGATAGAAGGCTTTGACGAAAACCGCAAGTTAGTTGCCAGAAGCGAAGTTGTCACTTTTACAGTTCAACCTGCACCGGATTTGCATGTGACCGGAATTGAATGCGGAGAGGCCTGGGCCGGACAATCGCTCGACATATCCTGGACGGTGAAAAATGATGGGAAGAGGGAAACCGGGAATACGGCTTGGCGTGATAATATCTGGTTGGTTCCGGATTTGTCGAACGGTTTCTCTAATGGTGCGGTGAAGGGGATTGACAATGTGAAAGCTCTCTCTGCCGGTGAATCTTATCAGAATCATGCGACGATCGATATCGGGGAACGGATAGCCGGAGATTATTATATCGTAGTGGCAGCGGATATGGGGTATATCGGCACTATAGACTGGTCCCTGGCCGGGAATGAAATCCCTGAACCGTACACCCCTTCTTTGGATGGGAGCCCTTATCCGTATCTGAAAGCCACTTTTTCGGGGAACCGGATCGATGAAGTCGGCGAAAAAAGAGGCTACAGTGATAATTTCTATTATAAAAAAATCAATATACAGGTTCCAGCTTTACCGGATTTACAGGTTCTGTCGGTCGTTCCGCCTGAAAATTCGCTTTCAGGACAGTCGGTAACAGTTGTGGCAACGATCATAAACAAAGGAGTGGCAACAAAATCGAATGCTTCTTGGTGTGATGAGATTTTTATTAGTCCGACGAATGAATTTGATGAAACAACAGCAAAGTCATTGGACAAAGTATATCATCGAGGTGGATTGGATGCGGGGGAACAATATACGGTTCCATTCGAAGTGACGATTCCTGCCGGCTATGCAGGGGCTTATTATTTCTTTGTAAAAACAAATGTGTATGAAAATGTATATGAACATGCGCTAAGCGAGAATAATATGGCAGTGAGTGAAAAAACAATTCAAGTCATTGCTTCCCCGACTTCCGATATTGTAGCCCTTTCGTTGGATTTGCTGGTTGGGATCGATGGTGCAACTTCTTTGGCTATTCATGGAAAAGGAAAAAACGGAGGATTGGCTGATACAGATGTGTCTTCTTGGACGGATTATGTATATGCTTCCTCAAACGGGAAAATGCTGGATGGCTCTGCCGTATTGATCGGCAAGATTAATCATTATGGTGCCCTTAAAAGAGGAGAAGAGTATGAGATTGACGGAACGGTTTCCTTATCGGGTTTGGAAGAAGGTAATTATTATATATATGTAAAGGTGAACGGGAATGGCCGGGTGGCAGATAGCGATTTGGGAAATAACGTGATCCGTGCAGCTTCGACCGTACAGGTCGCTTATCCTGATTTGACAGTAACGGATTTGGTTGTCCCGGATATATTGAATGCAGGATGCCGTTATCCGATTTCTTATACGATCCATAATAATGGATCCGATGTGGAGGACTTCGCTCTCTCGGATTGGATTAGTTTCTATCACGAAGATGGGGAGATCGTAAAGAATGTTTCGGTTTCTCATACTTTGTCTCTAAAAAAAGGTACGTCTTGGGTGTGTGAAACGGAGCTATATGTCCCTGTTTTGCCGAGTGACGGCACGTATCATCTTGCCGTTCGTGTAAATGCCAACGAAAAGTTACCGGAAAAATCGTTGGAGAATAATGTTTCGGAATCGAAATCTGCCCGCTATACCCGTTACAAGACAGATGCGGAGGGCAATCCGATAGTGGATGCTGACGGAAATCAAGTGATAGAACCCGTCTTGGATTTGTCACTCCGTTCGGTGATGGCACCGGTCGAATTGACTACTTCAACCGATTTCATGGTTTCTTGGGAAGTTGAAAATACTGGGGAAGACAAATGTGCGGATTGGATTACAGGCATCTATTTGCAGGTTGGAGACAAGCAGGTCCTTTTGACAGAAGTTGAAGGAACAGTTTTGGAAGAAGGCGGTTTGTATCAGGGTGAGGCCTCATTGTCTGTTCCGGACAAGCATGTTCCGGCAACCGAATTGATATTTGAAACCCGGTTCAAAAGGCTTGCTTCGGATGGAAATAGTGAAAATAACAGGGTGGTTGTGCCTATCCGGATTAAATCCGCCCCATTGCCTGATTTGCGGATTAAAGATATGAAACTGACCTCATTGGTTGCCGGAAGTACGGCGACTTTGACATACGAAGTGGAAAATGTCGGAGCAGGTGAAACCAGGGTTGGTGTTTGGACGGATCAGGTCTATTTGACGGGGGGAGTCTCTTTGGGTGGAGCTATTGCGAATAAGAATATCCATCGGCAATTGGCTTCGGGTGATTCTTATAAAGAGACAATTTCGTTTAAGGTTCCCAAAGATTATGAAGGGAATTATAATTTATTCTTGAAAGTGGATCGTGATGATCTTTTGTATGAAGGGGAAGAGAAGGATAATAATGTTGTGCAACAATTTGTCACTGTGATATCCCCTGTTTCTACACCGACAGATTTGACGGTAGAAAGCGTGGAGACTTCAACTTCTTATCAAGTGGGAGAAAAAATATCTATCCGTTGGACGATACGGAACAGTAGTGAATATCCGACCGCCGGAACGTTGAAAGATGCCATCTATCTGTCGGAAGATCAAGAATGGGATGAATCGGATCTTTTGGTTGGTACTGTTTCCGGTACTGTTTCGCTCCAAGCAGGGGAAAGTGTGGAACGGGTAGCGACCGGTATCATCAATTCGGCTGTACCAGGGCGTTATTATGTGATTATTCGAACCAATCAGTTGAACTCGATTCTTGAATCGGATTATCAGAATAATGCAATGGCTTCGGCTGCTTCTTGCCAAGTGGATTTCAAGGAATTGGCTATCGGTAGTAATGCGCAGGTGGACGGACAGGGTTTCTTTAAGCTGGCTGCCGAGGAGGGCGAGTCGTTATTGCTTCACCTGGAGGCGGACGGGACGGAAAAAGGATTCAACCTCTATATGGCGCACGATCGGGTGGCAACTGTTACCGGATATGATTATGCTTCCGTGCAACCGAACGAACCTTATCAGGAAATATTGGTTCCGGAGATGAAAGTGGGGACTTATTATATTCTGGCACAACAGCGTGAGTTCGTTTCCGGTGTGGAAAACAACTTTACCTTAGGTGAAAGCACTTCAGAAGTGGAACGTATGCAGATGACTCTTTCTTCAAAATTGCTTGAGTTCGGCATCTCCCGAATGGATAAGCCGGAAGGTGGCAATGGCGGATCGGCTACTTCCACTGTGTATGGGGCAAAGTTCGACAGCATCATGGATTACCGCTTGAAGCGAGATAACCGAGTTTTACCGGCTGAAGCCATCTATTTTCAAAACTCGTCCGAATCATTAGTAACTTTCAATTTGAATGAAGAGGCATTAGGGACATACGATGTGGTCGTGGAGAAGCAGGGTGGTACGACACGCGAGGTGAAGTCCGGATATACGGTTGTACAAGACAGCCCGAATAAACTGTTGACCAAGATTATCGCCTCTTCCAGTTTCCGCAGCGGTACGACCAATCCTGTAACGATCGAATATGCGAATGACGGACTGTCGGATGTGGTAGTTTCCGAACTGCTATTGGTCAGTGAGAACGGGCATCCGATCGGGATGACGGCCAAAGAGACGGAAAAAGGAGAGACGGAATTGAGGATTCCGATTGCGGAACCGGGCACGAATCAGCCGATGTCGGTCGCTCCCGGCGGAAAAGGAACGTTTACGGTCTATATACATGCAAGTTCGGTAACGACCGTCTCTTTACAGCTTTATGTGATTGAATAAAAATAAAATACTACGATATGAAAATCAGAAATGTATTGAAATGGGGGCTTGCGGCATGTTTGTGTGCAGTCGGCGTATTGTCGCTGCAAGCTCAAAACATCACCAAGCCCAAAATTGCTTGTCCGAACGGATTGTGGGTAAACAGTTACAACGGGGTCTTGTTTTTTACCCGGATAGATGCGGAGATGAAGAATACGGTATTGCCGATCTCGCTTCAGTTTTATTACAACAGTTCGTATAAGGATCGGAATTACGGATATGGATTGGGATTCTCAATGGGTGAAGAGATGCGTTATGCTCTTTCGCTGTCGGGCGACAGTGTCACGATTGAACGGGGAGACGGTCGAAGTGACCTCTATCTGAAAAAAGATCAGGGCTATGAGGCTCCAACAGGGGTGTTCGACCGGTTGACACAGCAGGGTGAAGGGCAGTTCGTGCTGACGATGAAAGACGGTACGATCTATCGTTTTGAAAATGCGGAACACAAGCGGGTGACGAAAATCGAGAACCGCAGCGGATTAGTCACCACTTTGCAGTATCAGCCGGATGGATTGTTGACGGGTGTTTCTGACAACGCCGGACGTTCTTTGGCTTTGACCTACACGGATGGCCTGTTAACTAAAGCGACCGGCTCGTTTATCCAAGGAGAGATTTCCTATCAATATGATAGCCGGAAGCGTTTGACGAAAGTGACAGATCCGATGGGGTATACCCGTTTTTACGGATATGACAAACAAGATCAACTGACCTCCGTAACCGATCCGATGGGAAATGTGACGGAGATCGGCTATACGCAACAGGGAGCTGTCTATCGCGTGAAGACAGCTGTCAGCGACAAGGTGATTCGCTACGAGGTCGCAAACAAGCAGACGGTTATAGTCGATTATACGGAACCGGCTGCCCAATTCTCTTATTACGTCTGGGATGACAAAGGACGCGTCATCGAAAAAAGCGGCCTTTGTTGTGGTATTCAAGAAAAGTTGGTCTATGATGAGGACGATAATGTCACCCAACGGACGGATGCCAACGGAAATATCCGTACCTATACGTATGATTCGAACGGCAATATGTTGACGGCAACCGATCCGGAAGGACATACGGAGACCTATACGTATGAACTGGCTTTCAACCAAGTGGCCTCTTATCGGGACAAAAATGGAAATGACTATTCATTCTCATACGATGATTCTGGTAACTTGACGGAGATATCTGGACCGGAAGGTTTCACGAACCGATATACTTATAATGCGATGGGTGCTCCTTTGACCATCACGGATGCTAATGGGAATGTGACGCAGAATGAATATGACAATCGCGGGTTGCAGATCTCCCAGACGGATGCGATGGGGAATATACGCAAATTCGCATATGACGGTTCGGGAAACTTGATTTCTTCGACCGATGCCCGGCTGTTCGTTACCCGTTACACCTATAATAGAAGGAATGAGTTAGTGCAATTGACCGATGCGTTGGGAGGAGTGCTGGAACTCAGTTATGACCGGAACGGTAATGTGGTGCGTATCAAAGATGCCAAAGGACGGATCACGGCAAACACATATGATGCCTTGGGGAATGTGCTGAGCACGATCGACCCTGCGGGCAGGACTGTTACCTATCGATATAATGGTAAGAGTATGCCGATCGAAATCAAAGATGAGGCGGGAAATATTACAAAATATGCATACGATGAACACGACCGGGTCATCCGGATGGTGAATGCTGAAAACGAAGCGACCTCTTACGCGTACGATATGAAAGGAAATTTACAATCCGTGGTGTTGCCGAATGGGAATACGCTGACTTATAGTTATTCAAAAAACGATTTGGTGATTGAAACGGCGGATGCTTTGGGTACGATCAGTACACAGACATACGATGCGAACGGGAATGTCCTGACGCAGACGGACGGGGAAGGACGGAAAGTGACATATCAATATGATGGATTAAATCGCGTGATTTCTTCAACAGATCCAAGCGGTAACAGTGAATCCTATACATACGATAAAAACTCCAATCGCCTTTCTTATACTAATCGGAACGGAGATACGGAGTCATACGAGTATGACGCGTTGAACCGGTTGAAGGTGGTGACGGATGCACTTTTCCAAAAGACTCGTTTTGAATATGATAGCGAAGGGAATTTAGTTACAGCTATTGATGCGAAAAACAACAGGACAGGATATACTTATGATGCCCTGGGGCAGAATACGCATATCACCTTTGCCAACAATACGACACAGGAATATACATACGACTTGGTGGGAAACGTGATCCAATTGAAAAAGCGGGATGGTGCAAAGATCAAGTTTACTTACGATGTGTTAGACCAATTGGTCGAAAAGTTATATCCGGATGGGACAACTGATCGGTATGGATACGATCCGTTAGGACAGATGGTCTCAGCGGTAAATCGAGGGTCGACCGTGACATTGGCTTATGATAAGATCGGTCGGATCTTGTCGGAAACGCTGAACGGGCAGTCGACCACGTATGCATACGATGTGCCGAACCACATACGGACTTTGACTTATCCAAGCGGAAAGTCAGTGGAGCAGACATTGAATGTACGTGATCAGATTGTAGAGATACGGGAAGGTAGTACGGTGGTGGTAAACCAAACCTACAATAAGGCCGGACAGATGACTTCCCGGAAGTATAACAATGGGATTACGACCGCATACGAGTACAATGCAAACGGTTGGCTTTCCAAAATAGCGGATGGCAAGATCTTGGATCTGTTGATGAGCTACGATAAGGTAGGCAATATGCTGTCTCGTCTGGATCAATTACATCCGGAGCGGAGTGAAGTGTATGGCTATGACAAAATCCAACAATTGACCTCGTTTAAACGGGGGAGAGAACAGGAAGGAGCAGTTGCACTTCCGACCCGTATGCAAACGTTCCGGTATGATGCCTTGGGCAATCGTATTTCGGTACAAGAGGATGGAAAGATGACGAATTATGCGGTGAACAACGTGAATGAATATACAGAAATTCGTGGTGAACTGACGTTTACTCCGCAATATGATGCCAACGGGAATATGGTGAAAGATGAGGCGCATACTTACCGATATGATTACAACAACAAGTTGGTACAGGTGGATGAGAATACGGCAACTTATACCTACGATGCTTTAGGACGGCGTATCAGTAAAAAGACAGCCGAAGGAACAGTGAATTTCTTCTATGCCGGTGATGATATCATTGAGGAACAGGATGGTTCGAAAGCTTTGTTAGCAACCTATCTGATCGGAAATGGAATTGATGATATGATCAAGATGAACCGGAAAGGGAATGATTATTTTTATCATATGAACCATTTGGGTTCGGTGATGGCGGTTTCAGACCGATCGGGTACTGTCCAAGAAAGATATGAGTATGATCCGTTCGGAAAGGTTTCTTTCTATAATGGAGCAGGAACGCAATTGGTAAAATCAGCCATTGGCAACGAAGTACTGTTTACGGGACGGAGTTATAATGTGGAGTCCGGATTTTATGATTATCGGGCAAGGGCGATGAAGCCGAATATTGGGCGGTTTGTGCAGGTGGATCCGTTGCTGTATGTGGATGGGATGAATGCGTTGGGGTATGTGAGGAATAAATCAGTTGGATATTTGGATCCATATGGATTTGTAGGGGTTGAAGTAGTTGAAAGACTGGCACTCTCGACTGCTGAAGGTCTATCTCAAGTAGCTCAATTAGAAAGGATTCTAGCTGGTGCTGGTACGGGTGCGGGAATAGGAACAATGACGCTAAATACTCCTCTTATTGTGACTTCGGTAGGTGCAATAACTGTTGGTGGACTTCTTATTGCTGCAGGAGTAGGGATTGTCGGTGGACTGGCTCTTAGTTGGGCTATAGCAAAAGGATATGAAATGTATCAAATAAATAAAATAGAAAAATCTCAAATGATAAATCAAGCGACATTAACATCATTGACTTTTTTGTTAACGAATAGAACAAATGGGAGTGATGAATGTGAACGGCTACAGAAAAAAATTGATAATAGGGAAATCTTATCGGAAAAAGAACAACTTTTTTATAGATTATGTAATGAAAAATTGAAACCGAATGGGAAAAATCCATTTGAAAAAGAAGAGTGTAGTGAAACTACCCCGCCTCAATCAGAAGTGAAAAAGTTTGATTCGAAAACATATTGGGAAAAAATGGGGGTGACTAAAGGATGGAGACCAACTGGATTTTGATGATATATGATAAAGATACGATTAAAAGTGGAATTATGAAATTGCGATTATGTATAATTGTCTTTGGATTATTAATATCATTTTCGATTCAAGGACAACAGTGTTATCCAAAAGGTGGCAACCAATCCGGTTCCCTTGGTTCCAATGGTACTGAACAAAGAAATTCCGACCCCACCAAAGGAGCCGGATTGGAAATACCCGTTGTTGCCCCTGTAGACCCTAACGAAATCATCGGTCCGGAGGGCTATATCGATGCCGATTCTGTCCGTTGGGTCAGTACCGATGCCACATTAGGCTACACGGTCTATTTTGAAAACGATCCGGAGTTCGCGACCGCAAATGCCCAACGAGTAGAAATCCGTTGTGCCTTGGAGAAGAATGCGGATATCTATTCCTTCGGATTGGGAACTTTCGGTTTCGGAAACATGGTCTTCTCGGTGGAAGATGCACCTGCCATTTACCAGACCCGGTTGGATGTACGCGATTCATTGGATATTTATGTGGATGTGGTGGCCGGTATTGATGTGGTGAAGCGGGAGGCTTTTTGGTTGTTCAGCAGTATCGATCCGATAACGAATCTGCCCCCGTTGGAAGCGGATAAAGGTTTCCTGCCGATCAATGACAAGGAGAAGCATAACGGAGAAGGGTATGTCAGTTTCGTGATGAAAGCGAAGTCCGGTATCGCTTCCGGTGATTCGGTGAAGGCACAAGCCTCCATCGTCTTCGATACGAACGAGGCGCTTCCGACCAATGTCTGGAAAAACACATTGGACGGTGTGGCGCCGACCAGTACATTTGCGGCAACGGCTCAGAAAGATCGTCCGACCTTTTATAACTTCTGTTTCGATGCGAAAGATGATGAAAAAGGTTCCGGTGTCCGGCAGGTGACGGTCTACCTGTCCCGCAATAAAGAACCCTATAAGGAGTGTGCCGTTTGTACGCCGGATAGTATTTGGACGTTTGAGGCGGAGAGCGGTTCCGAATATGCTTTCTATACGCAGGCGGAAGACTTTGCCGGTAATAAGGAAGAACTGAAAGAAAAGGCTGAATTTACGATCCGGACGAATATGGCTCCGACCGACTTGTTCCTGTCTGCCGAAACATTCCAGGATGATATTGCCGTCGACGGTTTTATCGGTGAACTCTCTTCGGAAGATACGGGAGGGGATAACCAGACTTTCCGTTATGCGTTGGCTGAGGGAGACGGGGCGATCCATAACGATTTGTTCCGGATTGAAGAAAACCGTCTGTTGGCAGGAACAACTTTCCGATGTGCGACGGAGACGGAGTATAAAATCCGGATTCAGACGACAGACGTAGGCGGACTCTCTTTCTCAAAGGCTTTTACGCTGAAAATGGAACAAGTGTTGGCGAATCCGGAACCGTTGACTTTGGATGTCGGCATTTGTGAAGGAGAATCGTATGATTTCTTCGGTACAAGCTATAGCGAAACCGGTACTTATACCTATCGGAAAGAAAATGAAGCGATGTGCGACAGCGTGTATATCCTGAACTTGCGTGTCGATCCGCTTCCGGCAAAACCGAGTGTGACGGTTTCTGGCAACCGTTTGACTTCTTCTGCCTTGAACGGTAACCAGTGGTTTGACGAGCAGGGACCGATTGCGGGAGCAACGGAACAGTCGTTCACCCCTTCTGTTTCCGGCAATTACTTTGTGGTCGTTTCCAATGGCGGATGCGAATCGGAACCTTCCGATACTTATTATGTGAACCTGTCCGGCGACCAGCAGATTGCTTGGAACTTGCATAGCGGTTGGAACTGGGTTTCCATCAATTTGAAGGATATGACAGATCCGAAGGCCTTCTTACGTCCGGTACAGGACCAGACGCAGCGGATGCTCGGACAGTCACAGGAGTTGACAAAAGATCCGGTTTACGGGTTGGTCGGCGAATTGAAAACATTGGCTCCCTCGGCTTCCTACAAATTGCAGATGTCATCCAGTGCCTCTTTGGCTTGGGGAGGAGAAGCTTTCCTGTCGGAAGAGATTGTAATCCCATTGAAGAAAGGATGGAACTGGTTAGGTTATGTGCCGACAGTCGAATTGACACCGGATGTGGCTTTTGCGAATGCACAACCGATACGCGGAGATGAAATCAAAGGGCAGGCCGGCTTTGCCCAATATGACGGTTCCCGTTGGGTGGGGCCGTTGCAACAGTTGAAGCCGGGAGAAGGGTATATGTATTATTCGGGCGAAGAAAAGACGTTCCATTATTCGACAGCCCGGGCAACTGTTTTACGAAGTATGATTTTGAATGCGGATATGGGAAACAACGCATGGAGTTGTGACCCGTATAAGTATCCGGACAATATGAGCATGATCGCTGCGGTCTATGATGGTGATATGAAGATGGAGCCGGGCATTTATTCGATCGGGGCTTTTTCCGGTAACGAATGTCGGGGAGTCGGTGTTTATGCGGAGGGGTATCTGTTCATCACGGTATATGGCGGTACAAAAGGTGAAAATATTTCATTCAAGGCATTCGAGAATGCGACAGGCAAGGAATTGGCAGTGAAAGAAACAGTCCGCTTCGGTGATGCGACAATCGGTAGTTTGGGCCAGCCTTTTGCCTTGCATGTGACCAATTCTTCTTCGGTTGGCATAGAGAGTATCGAGGATGTCTACCTGACTGTTTATCCGAATCCGGTGCGTTCGCAGTTGAACATCGGCGGAGACTGCCATTTAGTGAAGACGGTTACGGTTTTGAGCCTGAACGGGCTTCCGTTGATAAGGAAGACATTGAACGGTAATAGCCAATTGGATCTGTCGGAATTGTCGGACGGTGCTTATATTGTAGTATTGGAGACGGAGAAAGGATTTGTTTATCGAAAAGTGCTGAAATCGGCAAGCTCGAAATAAGTTATTCAAAAAACGGAAGAGGATATGAAAAACGTTGGTTTTATTTTATATGTAAGTCTGTTGTTGCTTTTCCCCTTTGCGGGAAAGGCTGCGACGGATCCGGACTGGAGTTGCGACATACATGCGTATCAGTATGACATGAGTGTCTATCTGTCTTTGCAGAAAGACGGTGTTCCGGTTGCCGGGGATTGGGTTGTGGCGGCTTTTTGTGGAGAAGAGTGCCGGGGTATTGCGGAACTACAAACAGTGAAGGATGCCTCCTACTATTATATACGTGTCCGAAGCGAGGAAGAGTCCGGCGAATCTATTTCGTTTAAAGTGTATGACAGGAATGCAGGAAAAGAGCAGAAAACATCGGGCAGTTTATCGTTTACCCATTTGGAACAGGTCGGATATCCCAGTCAGCCGTGGATATTGACATTGCCAACTATGGTGGATCCGGAAGATGGATTGGATGGTATTGACGAGACAACGCAAGAGATCGTGTTGACTGGAACTTGGACGCAGGAAAAGATTGACCAGTTGGCAGAAAAGATCCATCGTGGAGACGAATCCGGAAACAATGCGCTTTCGACCGTCGATATGAGCGAGGTTGTATTGCCTGATGATGTTTCTTTGGAAGATTTATTTACGGATTGCAGCAATTTGACATCTGTTATATTGCCGGATTTATCAAATTTGGATCAAATTTCTCCGGATGTTTTTGAGGGAACCAATCCGAACTGCCTTGTTTTTGTGGAGGATGGGCAAGCGATTCCGGAAACATGGAGAGAGCAGGTGAATGTTGTGGTAGACGGGAATATTGGACAACTTGTATTGGTGGAAGAAAAGCCGTTTCATTCGCCACTCCCTTTTTATGCGGAGCAAGCGGTTTATCGGCGTACATTTACCGATAACCGCCCGGAAGGGAGTGGAACTGCTGCCGGATGGGAGACGATTTGTTTGCCGTTCGCCACAAAGACAGTGAAGTTTGAAGGAAAAGTGCTTTTGCCGGTTAGATCGTTGGATGAGACTGCAACAGGCGATTTTCATATCGCAACGCTGACAGATCGGGGTTTTGAATTATTTTCTGGAAATGTCGGAATTTGTATGGAAGCGAATACTCCCTATGTGTTGAATATGATATCTCCGGATGGTGTAGCCATTGAAGGAGAAGTTTCGTTTATTGCAACCGGAGGTGTCCGGATTGCAGCCACTCAACCCTATTATATACAAGTAAATGCCCGACAGAGCTTGACGGGGGTTTATGGTCCGGTAGCCCCGGACAAGGATATCTATGTGATGAATAAAGCAGGAGATGCGTTTGTCGAGTGCAGTTTGCCGGTGAATCCCTTTGAGGCTTATTTGCAGTCGCAAATTGCATCCTCCTCTTCCATTCCGTTTATTTTGTATATTCCGGTATCGGGGGTGCAGTTGTCGAAAACGGTTGTATCAGTAGAAGAGGGAAAGAGTGTTGAGCTTTCTGCTGTGGTTTTCCCGGAAAATGCAACAAATAAAAATCTCGTATGGAGCAGTAGTGATAATACCATTGCGACAGTTTCTTCTTTCGGAGAGGTTAGAGGCATTAAAGCCGGGACTGCTACGATTTCGGTACGAACCGAAGATGGCGATTTTGCGGCAGTTTGTATTGTTACAGTAACAGGAAATGGAGGGAATCCCGACAATCCCGGAGGCGAAGATCCTGATAATCCTGACGGTGGTGATCCCGATGATCCAACTGCTAATGAGAATGTGGAAATGCTTGTTATACAAGTCTATCCTACGCAAGTAGCCGATTATGTCCATGTGGGCGTTTTGCCAGCGAAGAGCTG
>OBYK01000618.1_pt1 | contig 16377 bp, 12 predicted proteins | sample 1476721 | NCBI WGS metagenome assembly OBYK01 (sample SAMEA2580191, study PRJEB22360) | human gut metagenome | biome: human gut; feature: human-associated habitat; material: faeces | place: Denmark | collected 2008/2010
CGCGAGCGACGCCGCTTGCGGCCTCGAGGCCAAAGGCCGATCCACCCGAAAGGCAGACGGCGTGGACCTTGTCGACGGTGTTCTCGGGTCGTAGCAGGTCGGTCTCGCGCGAAGCGGGAGCACCGCCGCGAACGTCAACGCCGCCGGTGGCACCCTCGGGCGCCACGATTACGGTGCAACCGGTGCCGGCCTCCTCGTCCGTATAGTTGCCATAGCAAAAGCCATCGACATCGCAGACGTCAATGGCCTCGAGCAGTGTATCCATGTTTAACTCCTATCGGTTTTCCGCCGCGCCTTGTGCCCGGTCGGGATCCGTACGGTACGCCAAAATTGTAGGCGCCGGGGGATACCCAGCGCCAGATGCAATTACGAGAGTTTTTGAATCGCGCGCGCGACGCGGGCGATGGGTAGGCCCACCACGTTATAGAAGTCGCCCGAAATATCGTGCACGAGCATGCGTCCTCCTGTGCCCTGAATGCCGTAGGCTCCGGCTTTGTCCATGGGCTCACCCGAGGCGACGTAGTGCTCGATCTGCTCGTCGGTGAGCTCGTAGAACGTTACGTCGGTCACATCGACAAAGGACAGGCTCTCGGCGGCATGCGGGGCGGCCGTATCGCCTGCCTTAACGATGCAGACGCCGGTTGCGACCTGGTGCGTGCGCCCCGAAAGCTCACGGAGCATGGTGCGCGCCTCGTCCTCGGTTGCCGGCTTGCCCAGAATCTTGCCGTCAAAGGTGACGATGGTGTCGGCCGCGACCGTCAGCTCATTGGGTTCGGCATGCTCGGCGGCAACGGCGGCGGCTTTTGCGCGTGCTAAGCGTTCAACGAGCGTAAGCGGGGCCTCGCCATCAAACGGCGTTTCGTCGATATCGGCAGGAATGATGCGAATGTCATAGTCCGCCTCGCGCATCAACTCGATGCGGCGCGGTGATTGCGAAGCCAAAATCATAGCTGAATGCCCTCGGCAACCTTCTCGACAGCCTTGTCGCCGGCAAGCGTACGCAGCAGCTCAAGCGCAAAGGGGAGCGACTGGGCCATGCCGCTGGCGGTGATGATGTTGCCGTCGTGCGTGACCTTGTCGCCGGTATAGACGCCCTCGGGGAAGCTTTTCTCAAAGCCGGGGAAGCATGTGGCGTGGCGCCCCTCGAGCAGGTCGAGCTCGCCCAGGATAAACGGGGCGGCGCAGATGGCGGCGACGTGCTTGGTCGCGGCGAACTCGCAGACCACGTCGCAGACGCGCTGATCGGCGCGCAGGTTGGTGGCACCGGGCAGGCCGCCGGGCAGCACGACGCAGTCGTACTCGTCAAAGTTGATCTCATCAAAGAGCGCATCGCAGGTCACGGGGATCTGCAGCGAGCTTACGACCTCACGCGTGGGCATGATCGAGACGAGCGTGGCACGCACGCCGCCGCGACGCATGACATCGACCATGGTCAAGCATTCAATAGTTTCAAAGCCATCGGCGGCGAGAACGGCAACGCTGGGCATGAGGGTTCCTTTCATAGGCGGCATACAATTAGCCGTCTTATACCCCGAAGACCTCCGCTTGCCACGCTCGATTTCCCAATGATTTTTCTGAGCAATGATTAAGTGGCTAGTTGCGCCTAAGGTGGACGACGGTCTCGCAGTGGAAGGTTTGTGGGAACAGGTCGACTGGCGTGATCTTTACGGGGGAGAAGGTGCCTTCTTCGACAAAGCGTTTAAGATCGCGCGCCAGGGTGGCCGGGTCGCAGCTCACGTAGGCGACATCGCGAGCACTCGTGCTGGCGATAAGGTCGATCGCCTCGGGGGCGAGGCCTGCGCGCGGCGGGTCGACCACCAGGACGTCGGCATCCTGGTCGGGGAACTCGCGCACCGCGTCTCCGCCAATGACGTCGACGTTATCAAGCTTGTTGATCTCCAGGTTACGGCGCAGGTCGCGCACGGCGGGGCCGTAGGCCTCGACGGCGGCGACAAAGTCGCAGCGGCGGGCGAGCGGCAGGGTAAAGGTGCCGGCACCGCAGTACAGGTCCACGGCAAGTTCGTCTTCCTGCGGGTTGAGCGCTTCCATGACAAGGTCGATCAAAATCTCGGCACCCTTGGTGTTGACCTGGAAAAAAGACGGGGCAGACAAGCGCATCTGGCCGTCAGCGATGTTCTCGGTCCACGAGCCCTCTCCGGCGAGCATCTCCACCTTGGAAACGCGGCGGGCCTTCTTTTCGCCCTTGCTCATCACGCGCACGATGCTCGTGGGGTGAGCGGCGTCCGCCAGCACGCGGGAGACCTGCGAGCGCGGAAAAGAGCCTGTGGGCGTCCAGAGTGCGACCTCGAGTGCCTTGGTGCGGCGCGATGCGCGAATGCCCACGCGTTCGAGCCCTAAGTCATGGCTGCCGCTTAGATAGTTGAGTGCGCCGACGACCGATTTGAGCGCCTTTGGGAAGCGCTTATCGAACAGCGGGCACGTATCGACGGTCACGATTTTGCTGGGGTCGACACCGTGCATGCCAAGGCGCACGCGACCGTTGACGACGGTCGGTTCGAGCTCGATTTTATTGCGGTAGCCCCAGTCGTCCTTGGTGTGGCAGATGGGCTGTACCAACTCATCAACCTGCTCAGGAGCGAACTTGCCGATGCGCTCGAGCGTGGAGCGCAGGTTTTGCTCCTTGGCGGCGAGCTGTGCCGTGCGTGAGAGATTGCCCCACGAGCAGCCGCCGCAGATGCCCACGAAGGGGCAGGGAGGCTGAATGCGATCGGGGCTTGGCTCCAGAATCTCGGTGGTGCGGGCGCGCATAAACGACTTGCCGTCCTGCACGACCTCGGCTTCGACGGTGTCGCCTGCCACGGCGCCCTGCACAAAGACGGCCTTGCCGTTGTTGTCATGTGCCAGACCGTCGGTGCCGTACGTCATCGATTCTATGGTGAGCTTCATATTCCTGCCTGCCATTCGCGGTTTTGTTCGCAACCATGGTAGCAGGGAAAAGCGCCCCGTATCTGGGGCATTCCTCAAATACGGGGCGCTTCTACAAACGTCTATTTCGTCTTGCCGGTAATGAGCGTCTTAAGACCCAGGCCGATCAGGCCCAGGCCCATGCGCACGCGACCGGGGCGATGGCGCTCAATGGCCTTGGTCTTGCCGGCGGGCTTATCGCGACGGGCGCTCGTTTCGGGTGCGGGTTTGGTGACCTGCGGCTCGGGCCGAGGTGCAGGTGCAGGCTCGGGCTCAATGACGGTCGCCTGGACCTTCTGAACCTCGGGTGTGGTCGGCTGCGGTTCAGGAGCAGGGGCGGGCCTTGCCTCGGCGGCGGGCTCTGCGGCAGCCTCGGGCTCATTCACCGGGGGAGCGGCAACCGCTTCCCGTTTGGCAGCCGGCCCCTGTTCAACCCTCGGCCTGAATAGCTTCTTCGGCCACACGTTCCTTCTCCTGTGCGCGCTGCTGCGCGGCGGCCTCGGCGTTGCGATAGGCACGCTCCAGCAGGGCTTCCTGCGAGTTGAAGGGTTTCTCACCCTCTGCACGCTCCACGGGGACCCAGGTGCCGTCGCTCGTGAGGCTGCGGGCCTTCACGTTGTCCCGCAGCTGCATGCCCATGTACTCGTGCACCAGGGCGCGGCAGGTGGGGTCGAGCACGGGGAAGGCGATCTCCACGCGGTGCTCGGTGTTGCGTGTCATCATGTCTGCAGAGCTCAGGTAAATCATGTCCGAATCCACGCCAAAAGCGTAAACACGGGCGTGCTCCAAAAAGCGTCCGACGATGGAGCGGACATGCACGTTCTCGGTCTTGCCTGGAACACCGGGCTTGAGGCACGAGATGCCGCGGATGATCATGTCCACGCGGACTCCAGCGCACGATGCCTCGGCGATCTTGTCGATGACCTCGCGGTCGGTGAGCGAGTTGAGCTTAAAGAACACGCGGGCGGGCTCGCCAGCGAGAGCGCGCTGACTGTCGCGATCCAGACCGCGCATGATGAGCGGCTTGAGGCCTACGGGCGCCACACCCAGGAAGCGGTAGTCGCCGCGCAGGTTGCCCAGCGACAGATTGCGGAAGAACAGGTTGGCGTCCTCGCCGATGCCGGGATGGGCGGTCATGAGCATAAAGTCGCTGTAGAGCTTGGCCGTCTTCTCGTTAAAGTTGCCGGTTCCCAAAAGCGTGAGGCGGGTGAGCGCCATGCCCTCGCGATAGGTGAGCTGGCAGATCTTGGAGTGGCATTTAAAGCCCTCGGAACCATAGATGACGGTGCAGCCTGCCTCTTCCAGACGCTCGGCCCACTCGATGTTGTTCTGCTCGTCAAAGCGGGCACGAAGTTCCATGAGCACCGTGACTTCTTTGCCGTTCTCGGCGGCATCGATCAACGACTCGCATAGGCGGCTCTGCTTGGCCACGCGGTAGAGCGTGATGCGCAACGAGATGCACTCGGGGTCATAGGCGGCCTCGTGCACCAGGTCCAAGAACGGGTTCATGGCCTCATAGGGATAAAAGAGCAACTTGTCGTGCTGCAGCACCTGCTCGCGGATGGAGCGGGTCATGTCGATGTTGGGGTTGGACTGCGGCTTAAACGGCGTAAAGAGCAGCTCGTTGCGCAGGTGCTCGGGAATCTTGCCCTCAATGCCAAAGACGTAGCCCAGGTCGAGTGGGATATCGCAGGTAAAGACAGAGCGGCGCGAAAGCTCGAGCGCCTTGCGGATGGTCTTGAGCGTCGCCTTCTCGAGCGACCCCGAGACCGCGAGCACTACCGGTTGCAGACGCAGGCGCTTCTTAAGAATACGCTTCATGTGCTGGCGGTAGTCCTCTTCCTCTTCGACGCCCTCGCCGTCCGGATCGATGTCGGCGTTGCGGGTGACTCGGATGAGCGCGCGGTCGAGTGGCTTGTAGGAGCCAAAGCAACTGTCCAGGCAGGCGAGGATGACGTCCTCGAGCAAGATGTAGGAGTAGGTGCCGGTGGGCGAGGGGATCTCGACCACGCGGTTCATCGAGGCGGGAATCTCGATAAGGCCCAGCAAGCTCTCCTCGTCGGTGGCGCCGTCCAGGCCACAAGCCAGATAGAGTGCGCCGTTGCGCAGGTTGGGGAAGGGATGACGCGGGTCAATGACCAACGGCGAGATGACCGGCGACACGTAGGCCTGGAAGTAGCGGGTTACAAAGGTGCGCTCCTCGGGCGTAAGCGAATCGATGCAGGCGCGGTGAACGCCCAGGGTGTCGAGCTTGCCCTCGATGCTCTTAAAGATGGACTCCCAACGGGTAAGGAGCCCGGGCATTTCGGCCATGACAGCATCGACCTGTTCAGAGGCGGTCATATTGCTTTTGTTGTCGACAGGCTGTTTTTTGAGCTCGGCCAGGTCGGACAGACCGCCTACACGGACCATAAGGAACTCGTCGAGGTTGGACTCGAAGATCGAGACGAACTTAAGGCGCTCGAACAGCGGCACGGACTCATCGAAGGCTTCGTCGAGCACGCGGTTGTCAAAGCGTAGCCAGCTGAGCTCTCGGTTTTGCGTGTACGAGAAGTCGCGCGGCGGTTTGCGCAGCTTTGCGGCGGCTTGCTTCTTTTCGATTTTGCTCGGCATATGCATCTGTCCGTTCAGTCCCCACAAGGGACGGTAGCCTACCACTAATCACTATTGTCTCAATTTAGTCGACTTGTGGCACGGACGCATCGCGCGAACGGTATCTTTACCTACTTCTTACGTTGCCAAGGCATGCAACTAACTGGCCAACTCGTTTGGAAACAATCTATATCCATACTCAACTGGTGAGGATGTATGAATAAGAATGATTGCGAGCTGAATATAATCGAATCCAAATTGAATCATGGACAAACGACATATATATGCAGAAAACCGTTTTAGCTATGCAATTCCTAAACATGAAAATATTTGCGCAATCTAGCTTAATTCCTTAGAAAAAAGAACATTTACCTTTGAAAACTTGCTTTAGAGAACCGAAGTGCATCATGGGGGAATCATATGCGATATACCGTTCATCGCACTTTGCTGACCGTTCGGGGGCGAGGTGGAATTGCAGGTGGTTTTTGGATATAACTAGAGCTGTCAGCAAGCAGCGTCCCATACGGAGGGGCGCTGATACATTCGGCCAGTAAGGCCCGAAAGAAAGGTAGGAGGCCATGACGAAAGGTCTGCACGTGCCTTCCGAGATCGGCAAGCTCAGGAAGGTCTGCCTGCACCGTCCCGGCGACGAGCTCCTCAACCTGCCGCCCGACGAGCTCGAGCGACTCCTGTTCGACGACGTCCCGTTCCTGGAGGTCGCGCAGCAGGAGCACGACACCTTCGCCCAGATCCTGAGGGACCAGGGCGTGGAGGTCCTCTATCTCGAGAACCTCGTCGCCGAGGTGTTCGACCAGGTCCCCGGCGCCCGCGCCGAGTTCACCGACCAGTACATCGCCGAGGCAGGCATCCGCGGCCAGCACATGCCGCAGATCGTCCGCGAGAAGCTGGACTCCATCGAGGACAACCTCGAGTTCGTCAAGAAGACCATGGCCGGCATGACCAAGTCCGAGATCGAGATGCCCCTCACGGCGTCCACGACCCTCGACTCCCTGGTCAACTCCGAGTCCGAGTCCGACCTGATCATCGACCCGATGCCCAACCTCTACTTCACCCGCGACCCGTTCGCGGTCGTCGGCGAGGGCGTCAACCTCAACCGCATGTACTCGGTCACCCGCAACCGCGAGACCCTGTACGGCAAGTACGTCTTCAAGTACCACCCCGACTACAAGGACGTCTCGCTGTACTTCCGCCGCGACTGCCAGTTCCACACCGAGGGCGGCGACGTGCTGAACATCAACGAGAGGACCCTCGCCGTCGGCATCTCCCAGCGCACCCAGGCCGCCGCAATCGACGTCATGGCCCAGAACATCTTCTGGAACTCCGACTCCAAGGTCGAGCGCATCCTGGCCTTCGACATCCCGGTCTCGCGCGCCTTCATGCACCTCGACACGGTCTTCACCCAGATCGACGTCGATAAGTTCACGATCCACCCCGCCATCATGGGCACCCTGCGCGTCTACGAGCTGACCGCCGGCAAGAACCCGGGCGACGTGAACATCCGACTGATCGAGGACACCCTCGAGCACGTCCTGGAGGACGCCACCGGCGTCGACCAGGTCAAGCTGATCCCCTGCGGCGGCGGCGACCCGATCGCGGCCTCCCGCGAGCAGTGGAACGACGGCTCCAACACCCTGTGCGTCGAGCCCGGCAAGATCTGCGTCTACGCCCGCAACACCGTCACCAACGACGTGCTGTACAAGGAGGGCCTGGACCTTCTCGTCGTGCCCTCCGCCGAGCTCTCCCGCGGCCGCGGCGGCCCGCGCTGCATGAGCATGCCCTTCTGGCGCGAGGACCTCTAAGGTCTTCAAGGACCCGTACAGGTCATAATACATACATCTAGCTGCCATTAGATGTCTCCCATTGGGGCGGTGCGGGTTTTCGCACCGCCCCAATCTTGTATGAGGAACGTCAACACGATTGGATGACTGCTTTTGTAAGGAGCTTGGCCATGGACATCAAGACGATTGGCGTTGAGGAATGGCTCAACGTTTGGGAGAAGAGTGCCACGTGGGACATCGCCCAGTCGACGATCTCGTCGCTCACCATGGACGAGCTGCGCGCGCTCGATGAGCAGGACGGCGCCACGTTCTACGAGCGCCTGGACCGCGAGAAGATGAACTACGGCTGGATCGAGGGCTCGCCGGAGTTTAAGGCCGAGGTTGCCAAGCTGTATCGTCGCGAGGTCAATCCCGATCACATTCTGCAGACCAATGGCTGCACGGGCGCTAACCTCAACGCCATCATGGCTGTGGTCGAGCCCGGCGACCATGTTATCGCCGAGTGGCCCACCTACGCGCCGCTCTATGAGATCCCACGTACGCTCGGCGCCGAGGTCGAGTATTGGGAGCTTCGCGAGGGGCTCGGATGGAAACCCGATATCGAACAGCTCAAGCGCCTCGTTCGTCCCAACACGAAGCTCATCTGCATCAATAACGCATCGAACCCCATCGGTACGGTGCTCGATGCCGATATGCTCGGCCAGATTGCCGAGATCGCCCGTTCGGTGGGCGCCTACGTGCTGTGTGACGAGGTGTATCTGCCGCTCGAGAACACTGAGTCCTTTATGTCGATGGTCGACGTGTACGAGAGGGCCATTGTCACCAACTCGTTGTCGAAGACCTATTCGACGCCTGCGGCCCGCGTGGGCTGGGTCGTGGCCGACGAAGCGGTGTCCAACCGCATCCGTACCTATCGCGATTACACCATGATCTGCGGCGGAGTGTTCAACGATGACCTGGCGACCTATGTGCTTGAGCACAAGGATAAGATTCTCGAGCGCAATCGCAAGATCGTGTTTGGCAACCGCGATATCGCGCAGGCTTGGATCGATACGCAGCATCGCGTTTCCTGGACGGCCCCGCAGGGCGTGTCCACCTCGTTTATCCAGATGGATATTCCCGAGGATGACGAGGAGTTCTGCAGGCGCCTGCTGTCCGAGAGGGGAGTGCTGCTGGTCCCCGGTAGCCGTTTTGAGCTTCCCTGCGGCGCACGCCTGGGCTACTGCGCGAGCGAGGACGTTCTGCGCGAGGGCCTGAGGCTTTTGGGCGAGGCGCTGGCGGAGTTCGATCGCTAGGATTCCGATGATCTTCGAGGGCCTTATCCAAATAGGACGAAGATAATCGAAAACGGACCCGTTTCCCTAGGGGAAGCGGGTTCGTTTTTCTATACCGAGAAGTCAAGTTGTTACAAATGGGGCCGTAAAGCGAGCCGGTATCCGTTGGGCCTTATACTGAGCTTCCGGTGAACGGCATCAAGCGTCTGGTAAACGGTAATTTGTTTACCAGAAATGAATAGGACAAACTTTTTTCTGAATAAAAATGAAAATGGTTGAGACGCGGCATGAATCGCTAATTCTATTCATAGCTTTATTAGAAATATGCAATTTGAGGGTGGTTTAATAAAGTTAAGTTCCATTTGCTATTTGGATTGAAAACGCGTTTAAGCACGTAAATACACTTTATTAAATAAAAGTGTGCCATGCGTGAAGTATATGTGTATGCCGTTCACCCCTCATATAAAACCGTTCGGGGGCGAGGTGGAAGTATGGACTGATTTTGGATATAAATATGTCGTCAGCAATAACGCCTCACACGGAGGGGCGCTAACGAATCGGCCCTGACAGGGGCCCGAAAGAAAGGTAGGAGGCCATGACGAAAGGTCTGCACGTGCCTTCCGAGATCGGCAAGCTCAGGAAGGTCTGCCTGCACCGTCCCGGCGACGAGCTCCTCAACCTGCCGCCCGACGAGCTCGAGCGACTCCTGTTCGACGACGTCCCGTTCCTGGAGGTCGCGCAGCAGGAGCACGACACCTTCGCCCAGATCCTGAGGGACCAGGGCGTGGAGGTCCTCTATCTCGAGAACCTCGTCGCCGAGGTGTTCGACCAGGTCCCCGGCGCCCGCGCCGAGTTCACCGACCAGTACATCGCCGAGGCAGGCATCCGCGGCCAGCACATGCCGCAGATCGTCCGCGAGAAGCTGGACTCCATCGAGGACAACCTCGAGTTCGTCAAGAAGACCATGGCCGGCATGACCAAGTCCGAGATCGAGATGCCCCTCACGGCGTCCACGACCCTCGACTCCCTGGTCAACTCCGAGTCCGAGTCCGACCTGATCATCGACCCGATGCCCAACCTCTACTTCACCCGCGACCCGTTCGCGGTCGTCGGCGAGGGCGTCAACCTCAACCGCATGTACTCGGTCACCCGCAACCGCGAGACCCTGTACGGCAAGTACGTCTTCAAGTACCACCCCGACTACAAGGACGTCTCGCTGTACTTCCGCCGCGACTGCCAGTTCCACACCGAGGGCGGCGACGTGCTGAACATCAACGAGAGGACCCTCGCCGTCGGCATCTCCCAGCGCACCCAGGCCGCCGCAATCGACGTCATGGCCCAGAACATCTTCTGGAACTCCGACTCCAAGGTCGAGCGCATCCTGGCCTTCGACATCCCGGTCTCGCGCGCCTTCATGCACCTCGACACGGTCTTCACCCAGATCGACGTCGATAAGTTCACGATCCACCCCGCCATCATGGGCACCCTGCGCGTCTACGAGCTGACCGCCGGCAAGAACCCGGGCGACGTGAACATCCGACTGATCGAGGACACCCTCGAGCACGTCCTGGAGGACGCCACCGGCGTCGACCAGGTCAAGCTGATCCCCTGCGGCGGCGGCGACCCGATCGCGGCCTCCCGCGAGCAGTGGAACGACGGCTCCAACACCCTGTGCGTCGAGCCCGGCAAGATCTGCGTCTACGCCCGCAACACCGTCACCAACGACGTGCTGTACAAGGAGGGCCTGGACCTTCTCGTCGTGCCCTCCGCCGAGCTCTCCCGCGGCCGCGGCGGCCCGCGCTGCATGAGCATGCCCTTCTGGCGCGAGGACCTCTAAGTCTTTCCGTTTCCGGTGCGGTCCCCCTACAACCGCACCGGTTTCGCCCGTCAAACGGGCAACACTAATACTTACGTAATTCATTTCTTCGAAAGGATTCGAACCATGGGTGTTAACCTCTCCGGCCGTAGCTTCCTCAAGCTCCTCGACCTCACCACCGAGGAGATCGAGTACCTGCTCAAGCTCTCCAAGAACTTCAAGGACATGAAGCGCGCTGGCGTTCCGCACCGCTATCTCGAGGGCAAGAACATCGTTCTGCTCTTCCAGAAGACCTCCACTCGTACCCGCTGCGCCTTCGAGGTCGGCGGCATGGATCTGGGCATGGGCGTCACCTACCTCGATCCGGGTTCGTCGCAGATGGGCAAGAAGGAGTCCATCGAGGATACCGCCCGCGTTCTCGGCCGCATGTATGACGGCATCGAGTTCCGTGGCTTTGCCCAAGACGACGTCGAGGAGCTCGCTGCTAAGTCCGGCGTGCCCGTGTGGAACGGCCTGACCACTGAGTGGCATCCCACCCAGATGCTCGCCGACATCCTGACCGTCCAGGAGAACTTCAACTACGACATCAAGGGCAAGACCCTCGTCTTCATGGGCGACTGCAAGAACAACGTCGCTCGCTCCCTCATGGTCGTCTGCTCCAAGCTCGGCATGAACTTCGTGGCCTGCGGCCCCGAGGAGTGCATGCCCGCTGACGACGTCATCGAGGCCTGCAAGCCCATCGCCGAGGCCAACGGCTGCACCATCAAGCTGACCACCGACGTCAAGGACGGCGTCACCGGTGCCGACGTTATCTACACCGACGTGTGGGTCTCCATGGGCGAGCCCGACGAGGTCTGGGCCGAGCGCATCGCCCAGCTTACCCCGTATCGTGTTACTTCCGAGGTCATGGCTATGGCCAACCCGGGTGCCATCTTCCTGCACTGCCTGCCCAGCTTCCACGACACCAACACCACCATTGGCGCCGAGAAGTGCGAGCAGTTCGGCATCACCGAGCAGGAGGTCACCGACGAGGTCTTCGAGAGCCCCGCTTCCAAGGTCTTCGACGAGGCCGAGAACCGCATGCACACCATTAAGGCTGTCATGTACGCCACGCTCAAGTAAGAGCATCTAGCATCTCGCTCGGGGTGTATTGCTGCACACCCCGAGCGGTTATGTCTGGTAAATATCTCGCGTCGGGCGGTGGGCACGGCACGGAAGATCCGCTTCGCGCGAGAAAGTTAAATGATTTATGAAGGGGGGATGAGAACCATGAGTGAGACCGCTAAGAAAAAGCGCGGTATGCCTTCATCGTTCACCATTCTTCTAGCTCTGCTGGCAATTGTCGCAGTGATTACCGTTATCGTCTCCGGCGCGTCCGGCGGCGAGGTTACTGCAGCCCGCCTGAGCGATTTCTGCACTGCCCCGATTCTGGGCTTCGCTGACGCTCTGCCCGTCTGCCTCTTCGTTATGATCCTGGGCGGCTTCCTCGGTATGATGACCGAGACCGGCGCTCTGGACAACGGCATCGCCGTTCTGGTGCAGAAGCTTAAGGGCAACGAGATCATGCTCGTTCCTGTCCTTATGCTCATCTTCTCCCTCGGTGGTACCACCTATGGTATGTGCGAGGAGACCGTTCCCTTCTACGCCCTGCTCGCCGCTACCATGATGGCCGCTGGCTTCGACCCCATGGTCGGCGCCGCTACCGTCCTGCTCGGCGCTGGCTGCGGCTGCCTGGGCTCCACGGTTAACCCGTTCGCCGTCGGCGCTGCCGTCGACGCTCTGACCGGCGTTGGCATTGAGGTCAACCAGTCCATCATCATCGGCCTCGGTGCCGTCCTGTGGATTGTCACTACCTGTATGTCCATCTTCTTCGTGATGAACTACGCCAAGAAGGTCAAGGCTGACAAGGGATCCACCATCCTGTCGATGCAGGAGCTCAAGGACGCCGAAGAGGCTCACGGCAAGGCTGCTTCCGAGGTTCACAAGGAGGTCAAGCTCACCGGTCGTCAGAAGGGTGTTCTGATCGCCTTTGCCTTCACCTTCGTCGTCATGATCGTCGGCTTTATTCCGCTGGCCGACCTCAACGAGGGCGTCGCCAACTTCTTTGACGCTGGCGCTGTCTACGATGCCGACGGTAACACCGTCGTCCAGGGCTGGTCTGCCCTGATCACCGGCCTGCCCATTGGCCAGTGGTACTTCGACGAGGCTTCCACCTGGTTCTTCCTCATGGCCGTCCTGATCGGTATCATCGGTGGCCTGTCTGAGAAGCAGATCGTCAACACCTTCATCACCGGCGCTGCCGACATGATGTCCGTTGTTCTCGTCATCGCCCTCGCTCGTGGTATCTCCGTTCTCATGGCTAACACCGGCCTCGACGTCTACGTCCTCGACGCTGCTGCTAATGCTCTGGCTGGCCTGTCCGGCGTGATCTTCGCTCCCATGAGCTTCCTGGTCTACTTCGGCCTGTCCTTCCTGATCCCCTCGACCTCTGGTATGGCTACCGTCTCCATGCCCATCATGGGACCGCTGGCTGTTAAGCTCGGCTTCTCTCCCGAGGTCATGGTCATGATCTTCTCCGCCGCCATCGGTGTCGTGAACCTGTTCACCCCGACCTCCGGCGCCATCATGGGCGGTCTCGCCCTGGCCAAGATCGAGTGGACGACTTGGCTCAAGTTCGCTCTTAAGCTCATCGTCGCGCTCTCCGTCGTCTGCGCCATCATCCTGACTGTCGCCTGCGTGTTGATCTAAGTACCCAACGGGTACCCCACGGAAACCTTGACGATCCTGTAAAGGATCACCTGGTCATCGTCTGTCCGGTGGGGTCAACCCACCGGTAGACTCCTACCTTTAGCCCCCTCCCGTTCCGTGCGCGGGAGGGGGCGCTCTTATGTTGCGCGGTTCTACGAACCGCGCAACCAGTCGACGCTGCGCGCCGTCCTCTGCCTGCGGCGCTTTCCATTGTTGGTGCAGAGGGCGCTTTGCCTACTCTGGCGGGCTTTCGCTGGCTTATGCTCAACCTGCGACGTTCCCCTTGTTGGTGCAGGGGGTAGCTTGCTCGCTCTGGTGCCCGTTCGCTGGCTTTGGCTCTGCCTGTGGCGCTTTTCATTGTTGGTGCTGAGCGCCTTGTTTCCCGTCCCAAATTAGCTATCCCGGGTCCCCGGTGGTTGCGGTGGGCGTGTTTGGTTGGTGCCTGTTGATGGCCTGGGCATCGGGGAGGGTCTGCTCCGTTATAATCGCCTAGAACATTAAATGGAAACGGGACGGGAGCCATACATGCGCCGGGGTTTCGACAACGCGAAATATATCGAGCTGCAGGCCGCTCATATTAAGGAGCGCATCTCGCAGTTTGGCGGCAAGCTGTATTTGGAGTTTGGCGGCAAGCTGTTCGATGACTATCATGCCAGCCGCGTGCTACCGGGCTTTGAGCCGGACAGCAAGTTCCGCATGCTCAAGAGCATTGCCGATGACGTCGAGGTCATCATCGCGATCAACGCGAACCACATCGAGAAAAACAAGGCTCGTGGTGATCTTGGCATTACCTATGACGAGGATGTGCTGCGCCTGGTTGACCTGTTCCGCGGCAACGGCTTTGCCGTCGCGGCCGTGGTCATCACCCAGTACGCCGGCCAGCCCGCTGCCGATGTGTTCCGCAACCGCCTGAACGCGCTCGGTATTCCCGCCAAGCTGCACTATCCCATCGAGGGGTATCCGCACGATGTCGATCTGATCGTGTCCGACGATGGCTATGGCAAGAACGAGTTTGTCGAGACCACCCGACCGCTCGTCGTGGTCACTGCCCCCGGTCCTGGCTCGGGCAAGCTTGCCACCTGCCTCTCGCAGCTCTATCACGAGCACAAGCATGGCACGGCCGCCGGCTATGCCAAATTCGAGACTTTCCCGGTTTGGAATCTGCCCCTTACGCATCCGGTCAACATTGCCTACGAGGCCGCCACGGCAGACCTCGATGACGCCAACATCATCGACTCCTTCCACCTGGAGGCCTACAACAAGACTACGGTCAACTACAACCGCGACGTCGAGGCCTTCCCGGTAGTCCGTGCCCTCATGGAGAAGATCTTGGGCGAGAGCCCCTATCAGAGCCCCACGGACATGGGTGTCAATATGGTCGGCTTTGCCATCACCGATGACGATGCCTGCCGCGATGCCTCCAAGATGGAGATCGTCCGCCGCTACTTTGCCGCGGTCGAGGCCGTGCGCCGTACTGGTGTGGGAGACGAGCAGGTCGACCGTCTCAAGCTCATCATGAAGAAGGCGGGCATCGACAAAAACTACTCGCCGGCACGCTCGGCCGCTCTCACCAGGGAGCAGCTCACGGGCGGTCCCGTGGGTGCCATGGTCATGCCGGACGGTTCTGTTGTGACCGGTAAGACCTCAACGCGCCTGGGCGCCGCGAGCTCGCTTATCATGAACGCCCTCAAGCACGTCTCGGGTGTCGACCTCGAGCTCGAGGTTATCAGCGATGAGGCGATCGAGCCCATCAGCAAGCTCAAGACGCATTTTCTTGGTAGCAAGAATCCGCGCCTCCACACCGATGAGACGCTCATGGCACTTTCGATCACCTCGGCCACGAGCGAGACGGCCGCCCGCGTCCTTTCGGGCCTGGAGCAGCTGCGCGGCTGTGATGCCTTCTTTAGCGTGATCATCTCTCCGACGGATGAGACGGTGCTGCGCAAGTTGGGCATCAACGTGTGCTGCGAGCCCAAATTCGAGCGTCGTGGATTCTTTCACCGCTAAAACGAGGCGATTGGTCTGATTAGGCCGCGTAGGGTATATGCCCTATGCGGCTTAATTTATCAACATTGCCTTTGTTTGGGTTAAAAAATAGCCCGTTTACCTGCCTACAAGCGATTTAGGCGGTATACAATAACGCTGATGTAACATCCTTTGCGGGATACGCCGGTCGCGCACGGCGCGTTAGATGCTCGTGCTCGGTTTGAGGAGGCTGCTATGGCGGGCAAGGGTCGTGCGAGTGTCAACGATATGAAGCGTGTCGAGGTGCTGGTGTTGATGGAGATCGACCAGCAAACCGAAGACAATGGCGGGCCGTATGGTTTCTCGCGCAAAACGCTTGCCGAGCGCGTGGGGGTTTCGCCGTATCGTGCCCGCGCCGCAATCGATCGCTTGGATTCCGAAGGCATGATTGATGTCGTCTCGCGTTATAGCGACGACGGCGGTCAGCTTGCAAATGGCATTTGCCTCACCGAACGTGGCGAGTGGTATCTTGAGGGCGTCCGTACCGGCATGCTCGTTCAAGAAATGCTTGAGGACGAGGTTGCTGATCGATAGAAGCATGTAACCCTTGCCATAGCGACGCCGCCTGGGAAACCGGGCGGCGTTTTGTTTCAAGATTGAGAAATGCAATCGCACGCGAGAAAAATTGCGAACGGTCCGCGGCGCGAGTATTACAATGAAGACCCGTAAGATGTGGATAAACAACTTCTACGGGAAGCGCAGGTAACTCAATATGACCAAGCATGTGTTCGTAACCGGTGGCGTGGTTTCGTCCCTGGGCAAGGGTATCACCGCGGCCTCGCTGGGCCGTCTGCTCAAGTCGCGTGGCTACAAAGTAACGATGCAGAAGGCCGACCCGTATCTGAACGTCGACCCCGGTACCATGAGCCCCTTCCAGCATGGTGAGGTCTTCGTCACCGAGGATGGTTACGAGTCCGACCTGGACCTGGGTCATTACGAGCGCTTTATTGATGAGAACCTGACCCGCGATTCCAACTTTACGACCGGTGCCATCTACAAAAGCCTAATCGCCCGCGAGCGTCGCGGCGACTTTTTGGGCGGTACCGTGCAGGTGATTCCCCACGTCACCAATGCCATTAAGGACAAGTTCCGCCGCATTGAGGAGCAAACCGGCTCCGATGTGGTCATCACCGAGCTGGGCGGCACGATCGGCGACATCGAGTCTCAGCCGCTTTGTTGGGGCACCCGCGCGCAATCC
>OBYK01000621.1_pt1 | contig 16354 bp, 13 predicted proteins | sample 1476721 | NCBI WGS metagenome assembly OBYK01 (sample SAMEA2580191, study PRJEB22360) | human gut metagenome | biome: human gut; feature: human-associated habitat; material: faeces | place: Denmark | collected 2008/2010
GCAGCAACTACATAAGTGTAAGCAGCCGAACGAAGCGCATCTTCTGCCTGAGAATGATTATAGGAATTAGTAATTCCGGATGAACTCAACCATACCAAGGCACGCTTACTTGCATTGATTTCCACCGGAAGGGTGATAAAGCTAAACAACGTTGTCATGGCAAACAAAATAATACCTGCGAGTAAAAGTTGAGGGAACGTATTTATCAATAAAATACCTGCAAGCAACAGCCATGTCATCCATTGGGATGCAAAAGTCACTACAGGCACCAACTTGCTGCGCATGGTTAGCGGAGCATAGGCACGAGCGTGCTGAACAGCATGTCCACATTCATGAGCTGCCACAGCAGCAGCCATGATACTGTTACTTTCATATACACCTTCACTCAGGTTCACTGTCTTATTGGCAGGATTATAGTGGTCAGTCAGTTGTCCGGGAGTATGAGTCACCTGAACATCATAAATTCCATTATCATGTAACATCTTAATAGCCACGTCGCGTCCTGTCATTCCATTTCCGGTCGGTATCTTCGAATACTTCTTAAACTTGTTCTGCAAGTTCATTTGTACCAACCAACTCACTACGGCAATGCCGATAAATAATACCCAATACGATATCATATACTTTCTTTTTTTAATGATTACTACAAGTATCTGTACAAATAGTTTGCCAAAAATAAAGGGAAACTTTGTATATCACAAGAGTTTCCCTTCCTATTTATGAAGAATTATCTAAAATTCCGTTTATTCTTCCGTATACCTTTCAATTGTCTGCTCTCTATCCGGCCCTACAGAAACAATTTTGATTTCCACACCTAATTGTTCTTCAAGGAAAGACAGATAAGCATTGAATTCCTCCGGGAACTCATCTTCGTTCTGCATTTTCGTCATATCGGTCTGCCAACCCGGAAGTTCGGCATATACAGGCTCTACACTATCATTAATTTCATAGGGGAAGTAGTCAATTTCTTCTCCGTTCACTTTATAAGCTACACAAGCTCTGATTGTCTCGAATGTATCGAGCACATCACTCTTCATCATAATCAGCTTAGTGACACCGTTGATCATAACGGAATACTTCAATGCAACAAGGTCGATCCAACCACAACGACGTTTACGACCGGTAACCGAACCGAATTCATGTCCCAATGTACATATCTTATCACCAGTCTCATCAAACAGTTCCGTAGGGAACGGACCCGCACCTACCCGGGTACAATACGCCTTGAAGATACCATACACTTCACCTATACGATTGGGAGCCACACCAAGCCCGGTACAGGCACCGGCACAAACCGTGTTCGAAGAGGTAACAAACGGATAAGAACCGAAATCGATATCCAGCATCGTTCCCTGTGCACCTTCGCAAAGCACACTCTTGCCGGACTTCAACAAATTGTTCACTTCATGTTCGCTGTCTACCAGATTGAATTGCTTGAGGTATTCGATGCCTTCCATCCAAGTCTTTTCCATTTCCGTAAGATCATACTCATAGTTCAAACCCTTCAGAATCTGTTCATGACGAGCTTTGGCGGCAGCATATTTTTGATCAAAATTATCGAGAATATCACCTACACGGATTCCGTTACGGCTTACCTTATCTGTATAAGTAGGACCGATTCCCTTTCCGGTAGTACCCACTTTCGCATCCCCTTTGGCGGCTTCGTAAGCAGCATCCAGAATACGGTGTGTCGGCAGGATAAGATGTGCTTTTTTAGAAATATGCAGCCGGTTTTTCAAGTTATGCCCCGATGCTTCCAAAGCTTCGGCTTCCGCTTTGAATAAAGCCGGATCAAGCACGACTCCATTACCGATAATGTTCACTTTATCTCCCTGAAAGATACCGGAAGGAATGGAACGGAGCACATATTTCTGTCCTTCGAACTCAAGTGTATGACCGGCATTCGGGCCGCCCTGAAAACGTGCAACCACATCGTATCTCGGAGTTAGTACGTCGACTACTTTACCTTTTCCTTCGTCGCCCCATTGTAATCCTAATAGTACATCTACTTTCATTTCTCTTTTTTATTGTTGTTACTTACTTTTTTCCGTTTATTGGCACGATCGCATTTACTGCATATCCCATAGATATACAACGAATAATGTGAAAGCTGAAACCTGCTCAATTTTGTATTCTCAATCGCATTCTGCAACGCTCCATTCTGAAACTCGGTCACTTTACCGCATTGGGTACAGATTTGATGATGATGCGTTTCACGATTGTATGATTTCTCGTATTGGGAAGAAGTGCCGAACTGATGCTTGATAACCAGACGGGCGTTGATAAGCAGAATGATGGTATTGTAAAGTGTCGCACGACTGACCCGGAAATTTTCATGATTCATCATCTGCGAATAGAGCATATCTATGTCAAAATGTCCGTCTATAGAATAGATGGTGTCGAGTATGGCATAACGTTCGGGGGTCTTGCGATGCCCGTTCGCATTAAGATATTCCGTAAATATCTGTCTTACCGTATCTTTTACGTTCTGAGTTTCCATATCGGCACGAAATTAGCGCCAACAAAGTTAAGCCTTTTTTATAGAAAGCAAAAATAATATGAAGAATAATATGAAAATAAGATGTGGCCTCTCCCCACCCCTCTCCGTGGGAGAGGGAGTACAGATACTATCGTCTATTATTAGTTACAAAACTAACTTAGCTCCCTCTCCCACGGAGAGGGGTGGGGAGAGGCCTCTTCTTTCACCGTATTATATAATACCTGTTCGGCTTCTACGGATGAATCTTTCATGCCTTCTACCCGACGGCAGACCTGGAATGCTTTTTCAACACTGTGCTGCATATATTTACGGATGGCAAGCAAAGCGGCATTACGCACATGATAGCTGCCGGAAAGAACAGCACAAACAGCCTGATCCAGAAATTCTCCGGCAGGACGCTCGGCCATATCCCCTTTTTTCATCAGCAAACGGGCAATAGTAAGGAAACCGCAAATCTGCGCATACTCCTCTTCCGAAGCGATCCAATGGAATGATTTGGCCGGAGCATAAGGCAAGTGTTGAAAAAGATTCATACAGGTAAGCTCCGCTATCTCGATATTCGGCATGTTCTCTACCCATATATCTGCGATTTCCGGAAAGAAAGTCTCTACCGGCTGTAACAATCCTGCAAGAATTTTACACTCACGAATATCCTCTTTCCATAGGGTTTGTGCCAGTTCATGATTCTTCTCATATGCAGCTGCTATACTTTTGATCCGAGGCAACTCCACCCCGAAATTAAGTTTATAGTTTAAGCCCTTCTCACGCATACTTTGAGACACAACCCCGTTCATCGAAAGCCGGAGTTGTGTCTTGATATCTTTCAGTTGTTCTTTTATATCCATTGTTTTTTTAGTTACAAGTTACAGGTTACAGACCACAAAGCAGAGGTTACAATACTAATATACAACATATTAACCACGCGTACCACTCACAGTTCGTAGCTTGCAACTAATTCACAGAAGGCAATGGAGAGTAGTCCTTACTATAACGTAACATCTGCTCTGCATATCCCTCGTCATAAGTTACGGTAACATCGGTTACTGCCCCGTTCTCATCCGTTACCACCTCATATTTAGGATTCACAAATCCCTTGTATGGGGCAAGATTAAGTTTCTTATAGCGTTCCAAGACTTCTGCATGAAGAGTAGGATCTACTTTCACGGCATAATCTTCTACCAATGCACGGGCAGCCGCAAAATCACCGGTAGATTTAATACGCTGAATCTCCGCCAGCAACTCACCGAAAAGTTGACGTACTTTTTCATAATCATTCACTACCACATAAGTCTTACCGTCCTTCTTCACCAACTCTACCACTTTATCGGCAGCACCTTTCTCAAATACCCAACGGGCGATAAGCTGACGGTTACGCATATGTGCCTCTTCCACCGTATTACCCGGCTGGATACGTACCAATTGTGTCATCAGCCCGTTCATGAGATAAGTGTAATACTGCGCTTTATACGCTTCATTGCTGGGAAGCAGCCCCAACTCGACCAGTTTCGGATCAGCCACATAATACAATCCGAAAAGATCGGCACGCGCCTCTTCAATGGTAGAACCGTAAGCCTTCAAGGCATCCGGATCGACTCCCGGAAGCAATTTACCGGAACCATGCCCTAAACATTCGTGCAAGTCGGTATGCAGTTCATCCGTCAAGTCCGAGTACCGGTCTATCAGTGCGATCTCCGCATCACTGTATACAAACTCTTCGTTAAAGCCATTACCGTGGGCAGCTTTATTATAAGCATCCGTGATATTTCCAATGGTTACGGACTTGGAACCATGGTGCGCACGTATCCAGTTCGCATTAGGCAGATTGATGCCGATAGCCGTTGCAGGATAAAGATCACCGGCAAGAATAGCTGCAGTTATCACTTTCGCAGAAACTCCTTTCACCTGATCTTTCCGGAACCGGGGATCTACCGGAGAATGATCTTCAAACCATTGCGCATTGCTGCTAATCACTTCCGTACGGTGTGTAGCCTCCAAATCCTTGAAATTAACAAGAGATTCCCAACTGGCCTTCATGCCGAGCGGATCACCGTAGCTTTCGGTAAAACCATTTACGAAATCAATACGGGAGTTCAAGTCTTTCACCCACAAAATGGCGTATTCGTCAAAAGTCTTTAAGTCGCCCGTCTCATAAAACTCGATCAGCTTACCGATGGCAGCTCTCTGCGCTTCATCTTCGGCCACCCCTTCGGCTTTCTTCAACCAATAGACGATCTTTTCAATGGCTTGCGTATAAAGTCCGCCAACTTTCCATACTTTCTCTTGTATCTTACCATTCTCTTTTACCAAACGACTGTTTAAGCCGTATGAAACCGGCGTCTCGTCTTTCGGATCTTTCATCTTATTGTAGAAAGCTTCCGCTTCCGCCTGAGTCACTCCATCATAATAGTTACAGGCAGAGGTCAGTATCAGATCTTCACCATCGGCTTGATTCACCCGTTTAGGCAGAATAGCCGGATCAAAAATCACCGGGAATATTTCTTCGCACAATTGCTCCGTTGTCTGACCTTCAGAGAGAGGAAGCAAGGAAGCATCGATGCCCGTCACCGCCTGTTTAAGGAAATCCTGAGAGAAACCAGGTACGAACTTCTCCGAACCATAATGATGGTGAATGCCGTTAGAGAACCATACCCGTTTAAGATACGTCTCCATATTTTTAAAATCGGCGCTGTTCTTGTCTCCCTTGTAGTTAGTGTATACGGCTTCCAGCATTCGCCGGATACGCAAGTTATACTTTCCATTCTGATCAAAGAGGATATCACGTCCTTCGAGTGCAGCCTCCGTGAGATAATAAATCAATTCTTTCTGTTTCAGCGACAGGTCCTCAAATCCGGGAACCCGGTAGCGCAATATCTGTAAATCGGCAAATTGTTCCACTGTATAATCAAATTTATCTGCCTGGGCAGTCGTTGTTTTGGCACCGCCGCATGACGTTAGCACAGTAGCGGTTACAGCCATCGAAATAATAAGATGCTTTTTCATAAAAAGGGGGAAAGCCTCTTCCCAGCCTTCCCCGTGGGAGAGGGGGCTAAGTTAGCTTGATTACCGGTTAATAAATAATAAATAGTATCTACACCCCCTCTCCCACGGAGAGGGCTGGGGAGAGGCCCCAAATCACAAAAAGGAAGTATCCCGGGATTTTTCAGCCCGGAATATTTCCTTTTCTATTCTACATATTAAATACGTTGTTACTTCTTGCTCTCAAGGTGTTCTTTGCGATAACCATTAGGAGTCTTACCTACATTCTTATAGAAAGCGGCATAGAAAGACTGACGGTTAGCAAAACCAACCATTGCACTGATTTCTTCCACATTCTTATCTGCATATCTCTTGTCTGTCAACAAATGCAAAGCGTCTTTCACTCTGTATTCGTTCAGCAAGCAAGAATAATTCTGGCCGAAACGAGAATTAACTACTGCGGATAAATAACGCGTATTCGTTTTCAGTTCTTTCGCCAAATCCTTTGCAGAATAGTCAGGATCTCTGTACTTCTTCTGAACGACAACGATATTCAATATCTTGTCATACAATTCATCTGCAAGTTCCGGTCTGATTAAAGAACGATACGCTGCTTTCTTCTCTTTCTTCTCCCTCAAGTTATAAGGGCGCTTCTTCGGAGTCTCTTCCTGTTTTTTGTTTTCTAAATTACTCATTGAAATTAACTGGTTAGGGTTTGTTTTTAATTATTGCTACAATGGAGCAATATTTCCATGTCACAAATTTCGGACATTATTTTCACATATGCAACTTTTGAGTATATATTTTTTATAACTGAACTATCAAAATGATGAAATTTGTGAGAAAGAACATAGAGAATAAGAAACTTTAACTTCCGGAGGGGGTGTTTTCGATCACAGATTATTTAATTTTCTGCCATCATCTATCAATATAGATGATAGACCGAAGAAAATAGTACCTTTGCAAAAAGTTTCAAAATACGAACCATGATCCAAACACTGAAAACCTACTTCGGTTATGAAAGTTTCCGCCCCCTGCAAGAAGAGATTATCCAGAATTTACTGGATCGGAAAGACAGCCTGGTATTAATGCCCACCGGAGGAGGAAAATCGATCTGCTACCAACTCCCTGCGCTGCTTTGCGAAGGTACTGCCGTCGTGGTATCTCCGCTTATATCATTGATGAAAGACCAGGTAGAAACGCTCCGGGCCAACGGAATAGCCGCAGGAGCACTGAACAGTAGCAATGACGAAACCGAAAATGCCAATCTGCGGCGTGCCTGCATCGAAGGCAAACTGAAACTCCTCTATATATCTCCCGAAAAACTGATCGCCGAAATCGACTATCTGCTGCGGGATATGCATCTTTCTCTCTTTGCCATCGACGAAGCGCACTGCATCTCGCAATGGGGGCATGATTTCCGCCCTGAGTATGCTCAAATGGGCATATTACATCAGGTATTCCCGCATATACCTATTATCGCACTGACAGCCACAGCCGATAAGATCACGCGTGAAGACATCATACGCCAACTGCATCTCACCGATCCGAAAGTGTTTATCTCTTCTTTCGACCGCCCCAACCTTAGCCTGGCCGTGAAACGGGGATACCAACAGAAAGAAAAGAGCAGGACCATACTGGAATTTATCGACCGGCACGCTGGTGAGTGCGGCATCATATATTGCATGAGCCGCAGTAAAACAGAGACCGTAGCGCAGATGTTACAGAAACACGGAATACGCTGCGGAGTCTATCATGCGGGGCTTTCAACCCAGCAACGGGATGCAACGCAGGACGATTTCATCAATGACCGTATACAGGTGGTCTGCGCCACAATTGCCTTTGGAATGGGGATTGACAAATCAAATGTCCGTTGGGTGATCCACTATAATCTTCCCAAAAGTATCGAGAGCTTTTATCAGGAAATAGGCCGGGCCGGGCGAGACGGAATGCCAAGCGACACCCTCCTTTTCTATTCTTTGGGAGACTTGATCCTGCTCACTAAATTTGCCACTGAAAGCAACCAGCAATCAATCAATCTGGAGAAGCTGCAACGGATGCAGCAATATGCAGAAGCCAACATTTGCAGGAGACGGATTCTTCTGAGCTATTTCGGCGAGAAAGTAGAAAAGGATTGTGGTAATTGTGATGTTTGCCGAAACCCTCCGGAACAGTTCGATGGCACGATAATTGTGCAAAAAGCACTCAGTGCAATTGCGCGTACCGGAGAACAGATAGGAACAAGCATGTTAATTGACATTTTGCGTGGATCATTTTCCTCCGAACTCGTAGAAAGAGGATACGAAAAGCTAAAAACTTTTGGAGTCGGACGTGATATTTCAGCCAGAGACTGGCAAGACTATTTATTACAAATTCTGCAAATGGGCTTTTTCGAAATTGCATATAATGAAAATAATCATTTGAAAATTACGGAAATCGGAAATGACATACTATTTGGACGAAAAAAGACAAAATTAGTGGCCATCCGACGAGAAGAAAACACAACCTCCAAAAGGAGGGGAAAAAAGGTGGTTGTCAATAAAGAACTGCCTTTGGGACTAACAACAACTGAGAACAAAGATTTGTTCGAAGCTTTACGCGGACTCCGCAAACAATTAGCCGAACAAGAAGCAATTCCCGCCTATATAGTTTTATCGGACAAAGTACTGCACCTGCTCAGTATGGCACAACCCACAACAATCGAGGAATTCGGTAGTATCAGTGGTATAGGAGAGTATAAAAAGAAAAAGTACGGTAAGGAGTTCATCGAACTGATACGTCAATTCAAATGAAAGATAACGGAAAATACCGAATAAGATACGGTAATATATAGTGTTTCACAGTTGTGAGACGATCGTCACTCAATTGAGAAACGTGCGTCTCACAGTTATGAGACGATCATCTCACAATTACGAAACGCCCCGCATCCAAGCAACTTATTTACATTGTTTCAGCTTCTCATACAGATCGGACGGCGGTACTCCGAGAGAAATCGCCTTTTCATAATCGGCTTTGGCAAGTGCTTTCCTCTTCTGAAGCAGATAAATGTCACCACGAAGCAAATAAGCATCCATCAATGATGAAGACAAGCGAATCGCTTCTTCAAGATCGACAAGAGCCAGTTCCAAATGTTCCATCTCCCGTTCTATATCGGCACGGGCCACATAAAGAGTGGCGTCATCCGGATTTTCTACCAGCAATTTATTTACCAGTTCAAGAGCTTCCCGGAATTTGCCTTCTTTCTGTTCGAGAGTAGCCAACCCGAGACGGCCGGCATAACTCTTAGAATCCAGTTCCAACAACCGGTCATAGTCGAGACGCGCCGCTTTATAATCACGCCGGACAGTATAGATATAGGCCCGCATCAATAAAGCTTCCTTATTGCCCTTATCGGCCTCGAGCGCTTCGGAATAGTCCAGAAAAGCACGATCGGTCATTCCTTTCTCCATATAAATAGCAGCACGATCCAATAGGATAGGTACGGCATTAGGAGCGATATTCAATGCATAAGTATACGATTGAAGTGCATCATCATAACGTCCTAACCGACGCTGCACCAATCCGAGATTGGAAAACAGCAACGCATTATGAGGATTGGACGGTTCGAGTTTCATAGCCTGTACCAGCAGATCTTCTGCCTGCGCCAAGCTGTCTCTTTCTATACAGTCTATCGCCTTTTCAGAAAGTTCACGATAGGTTTGAGCGGAAACCGTCAAAGAAGAGAAAAAGAGGAGGGAAAAAACAAAGATTGACTTCATCATACTAATAATTTAATAATGTGCAAATATGCCAATGTGCCAATTGGCTGCGCTAAATAATATACCAATGCATATAATATACCAATGTCCAATGAATAATTTATTAATTATCCAATTCATTTTTTCAATTCCCCAATTGGCATATTGGCACATTGCCACATTGGCCAATTATTCAGTCCAACGGATACGCATCGAATGCAAACAACTCCGTCGACAAGTAACGCTCTCCCGTATCGGGCAATAATGCTACAATCATCTTGCCAGCAAACTCCGGACGTTCCGCTAACTTCCGCGCCGCATAAACGGCTGCACCGGAAGAAATACCGGCCAATAATCCTTCCGTAGCAGCAAGTTCTCGCCCGGCACGTATCGCTTCATCATCGGGTACTCCCATTACTTCATCTACCACGGAAGCATCATAAATCTTCGGAATAAAATTGGCACCGATTCCCTGTATCCGGTGAGGGGCAGCCACACCGCCCGCCAACACCGGAGAAGCGGCAGGGTTAACCACCACTCCCAAAAAAAAAAGACATCTGCTGAAGCGGCAGGGTCAACAGCCATTACATAAACATCAGGATTGTGTTTTTTCAATGCACGAGCCACACCACAGATAGTTCCACCGGTTCCTACCCCGGCAACAAAAGTAGCAATCTGTCCTCCGGTATCTTCCCATATTTCTTCTCCTGTGGTACGTTCGTGTACAGCCGCATTGGCAGGGTTCTCAAATTGCTGTAATATGACCGAACCGGGAATCGTAGCTTTCAGTTCCTGTGCTTTTGCAATAGAACCGGACATGCCGGCCATACCATCCGTCAACACAATCTGCGCTCCTAACGCTTTCAGCAGATTCCGGCGTTCAAGACTCATTGTCTCCGGCATGGTCAGTATCAGACGATAACCTTTAATGGTAGCTACCATCGCCAACCCGACACCGGTATTACCGCTTGTAGGCTCTATTATGGTGGCTCCCGGCTTCAAAAGTCCCCGTTCCTCGGCATCTTCTATCATCGAAAGCGCAACACGGTCCTTCACACTTCCGGCAGGATTAAGGGCTTCGAGTTTGGCCACAATATTTCCTTCCAAACCATACTTGGCGCTATATCCGGACAGCTCCATCAATGGAGTATGCCCGATCAATCCTATCAGATTCTTTGCTACTTTTTTCATAATTATCACTGTTTTACATCAGTTAATGTGCAAAGATAAAGAAAAGTATAGTACCTTTGCCTGCGTTCAATCTTTTTAAGTATATCGTATGAAGAGAAGACTTATACAATTCATTACTACCTATTTTCTTTTTGTATTTATCTTTATTCTGCAAAAACCCATTTTCATGGCTTATTATTATACCTTATATAATAAGGTGTCATGGACGGACTGGTTCAGTGTAATCGGACACGGGCTTCCACTCGATCTGTCACTGGCAGGATATCTGACCATTCTTCCCGGGTTACTGCTGATAGCATCCGCATGGACAGACTCACGGATATTACAACTGATACGCCGCATCTATTTCACCATCATATCCATATTGCTCTCCTGCATATTTATAAGCGACCTCGGCCTATATGGTTATTGGGGTTTCCGGCTCGATACCACACCATTGTTTTATTTCTTCTCTTCTCCCAAAGATGCTCTTGCCAGCGTCAGCCTATGGGTGGTGGCCGGAGGCATTCTTGCGATGGCGGTTTATGCAGCACTTTTATATTTCGTCTTCTCATGGATACTGGTTAACGAAAAACGTCCGTTAAAGATACCTTATCGCCGTTTGAGCGTATCCGGAGGACTCCTGTTGGCTACCGGTCTGCTTTTTATCCCGATACGCGGAGGATTCAGCGTATCAACCATGAATTTAGGCAGAGTTTTTTTCAGTGCCGACCAACGGTTGAACCATGCCGCCATCAATCCGGCTTTCAGCCTGTTGGATTCCTTTTCCAGACAGGCGGATTTCGATAAACAATATCGCTTTATGCCTGCTGAAAAGGCAGATATTTTATTTTCCGAATTGACGGATAAGCCCGTGACAGATTCCATCCCCCGCTTGTTCAACACGGAACGTCCTAACATTATCATGATCATACTCGAAAGTTTTTCTTCACATTTGATGGAAACACTCGGTGGTGAACCCGGTATAGCGGTCAATATGGACGAATTTGCCAAAGAAGGTATCCTGTTTACCCATTTCTATGCCAACAGCTTCCGCACCGACCGGGGCTTGGTATCCATCATTAGCGGATACCCCGCCCAGCCTACTACGAGTATCATGAAATATACCCGTAAAACACAGAGCCTTCCTTCCATTCCTGCCAGTCTGAAGAAAGCAGGATACGACCTGCAATATTACTACGGAGGCGATGCCGATTTCACCAACATGCGTTCGTATCTGGTATCTACCGGGATTGAAAAGATCGTTTCCCAAAATGATTTTCCCGTCTCCGAACGTCTCAGTAAATGGGGAGTACACGATCACATCCTGTTCCACCGGATCTTGACAGACTTAAAGACCGAACCGCAACAGGAGCCTTTTTTCAAGATTTTACAGACGTCCAGCAGTCACGAGCCATTCGAAGTACCTTACAGCAAATTGTCGAATGCCAAACTGAATGCTTTCGCCTATACCGACAGTTGTGCCGGAGATTTTGTACGCCAACTCAAAGAAACCCCTCTTTGGAAAAACAGTGTCGTTCTTTTCGTACCCGATCATTTAGGTGTATACCCCGAAAGTATAGACCATCTTTCGCCCGAGCGCTATACCATTCCCCTAATCCTGACCGGAGGTGCGGTAAAAGAACCGCAGAGAATTACAGCTTACGGCTCACAAATCGACATAGCCGCCACCTTACTGGCACAGTTAGGACTACCTCACGATGATTTTACTTTCAGCAAAAACATCCTTAATCCGTCTTCACCTCATTTCGCATTTTTCACTTTCCCCAATATATTCGGAATGGTTACAGCCGATAATGAAGTGGTATTCAACTGTGAATCAAATACAGTTGCGATGGATGAAGGAACACACCAAGGTGAAAATCTGGATAAAGGAAAAGCATACTTGCAGAAACTATACGATGACCTCGCTAAAAGATAAACATTAAAAAACCACAAAGATGACATACCAACTATTACAATCACTCACCGAAGCAGACCAGAGCCTGCTGCTTTATCTGAACGGGCTGCACAATACATTCGGTGATTATTTCATGCCGGTCTTTACCGGCAAGTGGATATGGGTACCGATGTACGCCGGCATATTATACGTATTATTGAAAAACTATAACTGGAAAGTTACCCTGCTTTGCCTGATAGCAATCACCCTTACCATCACATTCGCCGATCAAGTTTGCGCCACCCTTATCCGTCCGATCGTAGAACGTCCCCGACCCTCCAATCCGGCAAGTCCGATTGCCGACCTGGTACATATCGTCAACGGAAGACGGGGCGGTGGTTTCGGATTCCCGTCCTGCCATGCTTCCAATTCGTTCGGCTTGGCTTTTTTCCTCGTATTCCTGTTCCGTAAACGATGGCTCAGCCTGTTCATCTGTATATGGGCTACTGTCAATTGCTATACCCGCATCTATTTAGGATTACATTATCCGGGAGACCTGATAGTAGGGATGCTGGTAGGTTTGTGCGGCGCCGCACTTATGTACTATCTGCTACGAAAGGTGACAAAAGAAGATTTCAGAAATGCCCGGCAGACAGAGGTTCCCATTTATATCGGACTATTGACTACTGTGGGAATCCTGATCTATTCGGCGATACATACAATATAAAACGGTAGCCTCTCCCCAGCCCTCTCCGTGGGAGAGGGAGCTAAGTTAGTTTTGTAACTAATTGATAGACAAGAGTAACTGTACGCCCTCTCCTACGGAGAGGGTTGGGGAGAGGCTTCAAAACTGATTAGCCATGAGCTAATTACTATTTTTCAAACAAAAGAACAAAAGAACAAATAAGATACCTATAAAAGCTATGCAGGAAATATGTTCTTTTGTTCTTCTGTCTTCTGAATCGATTCAAGACTAACTTAGCTCCCTCTCCCACGGAGAGGGCTGGGGAGAGGCTGCCTTTCGAACATAATCGACAATCCACTCTCCTACCTCTTTCGTACCATATTTTTCACCACCGGTCACCTGTATCTCCGGAGTACGTACATTAGCATCCAAAGAAGCGTCCACCGCCCGGCGGATCAGTGCTCCCTCTTCTTTACAGTCAAAATACTCGAAAAGCATAGCTACCGAAAGAATCTGCGCCAACGGATTGGCAATATTCAATCCTTTAGCCTGTGGCCATGAACCGTGAATCGGCTCGAATACCGGAGTACTTTCACCGGTCGAAGCTGAAGGCAGCAATCCCATAGAACCACTGATAACCGAACCTTCATCCGTAAGAATGTCTCCGAAAGTATTTTCCGTCACCATCACATCAAAGAATTTCGGTTCCTGTATCATCTTCATAGCCGCATTATCCACAAACATATAATCTGTGGTCACTTCAGGATAAGCAGGTGCCATCTCCTGTGCGATCTGACGCCACAAACGGCTGGAAGCAAGCACATTTGCCTTATCTACCACCGTGAGGTGCTTACGGCGCTTCATCGCATATTCAAAAGCCGTCTTCAAAATACGTTCTATCTCGGGACGGGTATACATGTTCGTATCATAAGCCTTGTCGTTATCCTGGTATTTTTCACCGAAATACATACCACCGGTCAATTCGCGGATACAAAGAAAATCAGCCCCTTCTACCAGTTCGGCACGCAAAGGCGACTTATGAACCAAGCATTTAAAAGTCTGGACGGGACGTATATTTGCAAAAAGCCCCAACTTCTTGCGCATAGCCAGCAATCCCTGCTCCGGACGCACCTTGGCAGTAGGATCATTATCAAACTTCGGATCACCTACGGCAGAAAAAAGCACGGCATCAGCATCCTTGCATATCCGGAAAGTCTCTTCCGGAAAAGGATCGCCTACCTTATCTATCGCATCCGCACCGCAAATAGCATATTCATAATCTACTTTATGTCCAAACTTCTCACAAACGGCACTCATCACCTCCACACCTTGTACGGAAATCTCCGGCCCGATGCCGTCTCCCGCTAATACAGCAATTTTAAAATCCATGTTAATTAGTAAATTAGTGATTAGTGACAAGCGGTTAACGGATAGTAATTACCGGTTGTTTTCCGCCAATCACTTATCACTAACCACTTTTATCACTATTATTAATATTCTTCTATTATATTCAGCATCTTAATCGTAGCCTTGATGGCTGCTTCTGTCTGGTCAGCGTCCAATCCACGGGTACGGAATACTTTCTCACCGAAACTCCAAGTGATGACCGTCTGCACGAAAGCATCGGTACGGCCTCCGGGAGGAATACTCACGGCATAATTTATCAGCATCGGGAATTTACGTCCCAAGGTCACTTTGTATATTTTGCGCAATGCACGCACAAAAGCATCGTACTGACCGTCACCGGATGAACTCTCTTCGTACACCTGCCCGTCTATTTCAACACTCAATGTAGCCATAGGCTTCAATCCGCTTGCCAACGTCACAAAATAGCTCTTGAGTTTCACCTTATTATTCATGCCATCGTGCTTCAATACATCAGAAATGATATACGGAAGATCCTCCTGCGTCACGAGTTCTTTCTTATCACCCAGCTCGATGATACGTTCGGTTACTTTCCTCATAGATTCTTCATCCAACTCGAGTCCTAAGCTTTCGAGATTCTTACGTATGTTCGCCTTGCCGGAAGTTTTTCCTAAAGCATACTCGCGTATCCGCCCGAAACGTTCGGGCAAAAGATCATTGCAATAAAGGTTACTCTTATTGTCGCCATCCGCATGCACGCCGGCTACCTGTGTGAATACATTCTCACCAACAATCGGCTTATTGGCCGGTATCACAATACCGGAATAAGATTCCACTACCCGGCTTACATCGTTCAGACGGCTCTCATCAATATTGGTAATAGCATTGAAATGGTCTTTCAGGATAGCCTGCACACTTGCCAAAGGAGCATTACCCGCACGCTCGCCCAGACCATTGATGGTAGTATGAAGCCCTTTCACGCCACTCAACACGGCAGCAAGCACATTACTCACCGCCAAGTCATAGTCATTGTGAGCATGGAAGTCGAAGTGGGTATCCGGATAACGCTTCTTCATCTTCCGCATGAACTCGATCACCTGCAACGGATTCAGAACACCTAACGTATCAGGCAACATGAAACGTTTGATACTGGTCTGTTTCAATGCATCGACAATCCGGAACACATATTCGGGAAAATCCTTCATACCGTTACTCCAGTCTTCAAGATACACATTGACTTCGATATCCAATTCGTTGGCATAATCCACTACGGCAAGAATATCTTCAATATGCTCTTCAGGAGTTTTCTTCAACTGATAAGTACAGTGCTTCAGCGAGCCTTTACACAATAAATTGATGACACGGCATCCGGTAGCATGAATCCAATCCAGCGAAGTACGACCGTCCACAAATCCCAAGACCTCTACCTTTTGCAGCAGATTTCTACGGGCCGCCCAGTCACAGATCATCTTTACCGCGTCGAATTCCCCTTCAGACACCCGTGCCGAAGCCACCTCCACACGGTCTACCTTCAGTTCTTCCAGCAACAGTCGGGCTATCATTAGTTTTTCATGAGGCACAAAAGACACTCCACTGGTCTGTTCACCGTCGCGGAGGGTTGTGTCCATGATTTCTATTTTGACGCCTTTTCCCATTGTTCTATCTTTTCTTTGTTTGTCAGCAAGAAGTCTATATCATCCAATCCATTCATAAGGCAATGCTTCTTATACGCATTGATTTCAAAAGATTCGCTTTTCCCGGTGGCTTTATTGGTTATGGTCTGCTCCGGCAAGTTCACCTCTACTTCCGTCTTCGGATTCTTGAAAATAGAATCAAACAGTTCTGCCAGGAATTCTTCGGTTACCACCACCGGCAACACAAAATTGTTCAACTCATTATTTTTATGAATATCGGCAAAAAAGCTACTCACCACCACCCGAAAGCCATAATCGGCAATGGCCCACGCAGCATGCTCACGGCTCGAACCCGAACCGAAATTCTTTCCGGCTACCAGAATCTGA
>OBYK01000632.1_pt1 | contig 16106 bp, 8 predicted proteins | sample 1476721 | NCBI WGS metagenome assembly OBYK01 (sample SAMEA2580191, study PRJEB22360) | human gut metagenome | biome: human gut; feature: human-associated habitat; material: faeces | place: Denmark | collected 2008/2010
GCTCGATCTGTTTTTCATAATCTGTACTTCTACTGTTCCAATTTGTATAACTTCTAACAGGAGACATACCTATTCCTCCTCTCTGAATTCAAACGTGCTAAATACCGGAATAGCACCATATCTGCCATCCAGATATGCTTTACTTAATACTTTATCATACCTTTCCTTAAACCGATCTAACGAATAGATTTCACTTGCATTTTCTGCATTCCGTTCAATAAACCATATTTCGTCTCTTCGGAAAATGCTTTGATCCATAATGGATGACTCATGGGTTGTGAACAGTAACTGCATTCTTTCTTCACTATGAAGCTGCATAAACAGTTGTAAAAATCTCTCCGTCAGTTTTGGATGTAAACTCCGCTCCAACTCATCCACAACATACAGCATATCTTCCCGCTTATTCAAAAGCATATCCATCAAATCAAACAGTCTTCTTGTTCCATCAGATTCCTCTTCGAATCCAAAATCATAAAATGATTTCACATGATTTAATCGGATTGTTGTCACTTTCGGTTCTTCGTGACCTTGCACTTCGATATTAAAGAAACTTTCATTAGACCTCATCGTCATCCGGAATGATGGATTTTCCTGCTCTTCTATCCGACTTTTCACATGACGCATTACTTTATCAAATACCGGTTTCGGCATTGCATTTGATAACTCATCTAATGATATCTCTTCAATTTTCACTTTACTAATTCCAGTATCAAAAGTTTCAATCAATTTGTTAATCAACTTTAGAGAGTCCGTATCATAATAATATTCCAAATCAATCAGTGGTGTATTTGGTGTTATGACTGCTATATGAGTTATGATCCAATCATACACCTCTTTGAAAAACAACAGCTTTGAGCGTACTGTATATTTCTTTCCTCTATTCATTTCTGTTAAAAATAGTGAGCTTTCATTTCCTGCAAAATCATCTGCATAAATTTCAAATTTATTTTTTTCTGTATTCGACAAGGTAATCGTATTGTCTAATATAGGACGCTTATTTCCCTCTCTTTCAAACAGGCAGCGTGCTGAACCATTCTGATAAAGCTCATACAACCATTCTGACGTAATTTTTCTTTTACTCAAAATAGCAGAAAAGCCATATGCATAAAACTTATCGCCAACTGTAATTTGTACCTCAAAACTACTTTCTCTTTCCTTGTTTTCCTCTCTATTTTTACAAAACATTCCTACTGCTTCCATAGGAATTCCTTTACTGATACACTCTTTGAAAAAACGGAAGAATTCTACTAAATTTGTTTTACCAGCAGCATTTGCACCATAAACTACTCCGTATTTTAATAATTGTGTGCTTTTTATTTTCTATGATTTGCATTTGTTCTGATCTTATTTGATGAAATCATTGTTAATTCCGTTGCACGATCAAAAGATTTAAAATTTTCTATACTAACCTTCACTAACATTTCTATCCACCTCCATCCTCATTATATGCTTTCTCATTCACAAAGTCAATTTAATTGTTTTATTTAGAGATTTTTTCGTTAAATATTTTATTTATTTTCTATTTTTGACATTTCATTTGATTTTATTCTTCTAATATGATTTCAATTAATTTCAAAATATCTTTATCTATAAAACGCAATGGTCTTCTTCATTTAATTCCAAACCAAATCAATTCCCCGCTTTATACATTCTCTTCCCCATAAGCTATGTATGCGGTGCCAGTCCTCTGACACCACATCTCTCACCTCTCCAGAACCTTACACTTTGTTTCTACCACTTCCACACTTTCATCTGGCTCCACATCTAAAATCGGATGTTCTTTCTTATCCATATCAAGCATTGCATTTAATTCCCCTAGTCTTGCAGTTTTCTGTTGTAACTCTTCCTCTTGAGCAAAGGACTTCTGCATCTCCAGTTTTGCTGTTTCAAGTTGTTCCTTTAGCGTTTCCAAGCGCTCCTGACAATGCAAGAGCCGATCCGGTATCTTCTCGATTTCATTATCAATACGTGTAATATTTCCATAGATATCTGTTCCAAGCGCTACCGGATAACTTCTTTTTCCTTTCAGTTCTACAACAAATTCTTTTGAAAAGGTATTATAAGAAAGTTCCATTCCAAATCCTCGGTATGCTCCAAGTACAACCGGCTCCGGAGATTTCATTGCTTTGCATGCCGCAATCAATGCCTGTCCCGCCTCTTTTTTATCTACATATACCGTTCCCTGAATCTGCATCGGTGGAAAAGTCTCCCGATCTTTCGGTGTATATTCTTTTACATGCGCCAAGTCTTCCTTATATTCTGCAATCCACTTTTCCTGCTGTTTAATCTGCTGTGGAAAATACGTCATCACTTTATCTTCCATCTCATACTTTTGACTTAGATAACTCTGCTTTAAAAGTTGTAACTTCGACACCTGAATATCCAAATCCATTTTTTCCTTGATAAACGGATTTCCGGCAGCAAGCGCTTTGATTTCTGCATAAGACAATGCGGTTGCATCCACATCTTCCACTGCCCTTACCGGATTTTTGGAAGTCATAATCTGGCTAATAATCTTCTGTTTATTTTCAATGACCTGATAGAGATACGCATCAAAGGTACCTTCCGTCACATAGCGGATAATATCCACCTTCTTATTTTTATTCCCCTGACGGACCGTCCTGCCGGCTCTCTGTTCCAGATCACGGGGACGCCACGGGCAATCGAGATCATGACTGGCAATAATCAAATCTTGTACGTTCGTCCCGGCGCCCATTTTAAAGGTACTTCCCATCAAAATACGAACGTCCCCTTTCCTCACTTTTGCAAATAATTCTTTTTTGCGGACTTCTGTATTGGCATCATGGATAAATTGAATCTCTTTTTCCGGCACCCCTTTTGAAACCAGTTTATCCCGCACATCGTTGTACACGCTGAAACTTCCGTCCTTTTTCGGTGTAGACAAGTCGCAAAATAATAATTGTGTCAGCTTATCTTCTTTCGTATCATACCAAAATCGATATACTTCATCGACACAAGCATTGACCTTACTGTTATCATCATCCGGGAGCATTTCATTGACAAGCCGCTGATCTAACGCCAGCTTTCTTCCTTCATTGGTAATTAGAAGCATATTGTCTTCTGTCGGATTGACCATACCATTTCGCACTCGTTCCGCACGTTCTCCTAACTCTGTTACCATCTCCCTTTGCATATCACTTGGCTTTACGCTGATTACCCGGTATTCTGCTTCCGGTACTGGAAGATTCAACATATCCGCAGTCTGAATATCTGCCACCTCACGAAACATCATCATCAATTCCGGCAGGTTATAAAACTTCGCAAATCTTGTTTTCAACCGGTATCCCGTTCCCTCCGGGGCAAGCTCAATCGCAGTAACCGTCTCCCCAAAAGTAGACGCCCACGCATCAAAGAACTGTAAATTGTGTTCCACTAACGTGTTGTACTGTAAATAACGCTGCATCGTATATAACTCGACCATCGAGTTGCTGATCGGCGTTCCCGTAGCAAAAATAACACCCCGTCCCCCAGTCACTTCATCCATATACCTTGTTTTCATAAACATATCTGAAGATTTCTGTGCTTCTGTCTGTGCAATTCCACCCACATTCCGCATTTTGGTATAAAGATACAAATTCTTGTACGAATCCGCTTCATCTACAAATAAACGATCAATTCCCAACTCTTCAAAGCAGACTACATCGTCCTTTTTACTCTGATCATTAAGCCTTTTTAACCTTGCTTCCAGCGTTTTCTTCATTTTCTCCAGTCGTTTGACTGTAATCCGATTTCCCCTCTCCCTTCCTGCCTCCTGGATTCCCTGCACCGTCTCCTGAATCTGTTCCTGCAACATCCGGCATTGACGCTCCACGCTTAACGGGATTCTTTCAAATTGCGAATGTCCGATAATAACTGCATCAATTTCGCTGGTAGCAATTCTCGCACAAAATTTCTTCCGGTTTTTCGTCTCAAAATCTTTTTTCGTTGCTACAAGCAAATTGGCAGAAGGATATAATTGTAACCACTCTGCCGCAAACTGATCAATGATATGATTCGGTACAACAATCATTGATTTATTACATAAACCAAGACGTTTACACTCCATTGCAGCGGCGACCATCGTATACGTTTTTCCAGCTCCTACCACATATGCAAGCAGTGTGTTTCCTCCATAAATGATACGGGCTACTCCGTTTCTCTGATGCTGGCGCAGCTGAATCTCCGGATTCATTCCATAAAATTTCAAATGACTTCCATCGTATTCTCTCGGACGTATGGCATTGAACTTTTCATTATAATACGAAGTCAACCGCTGGCGTCTTTCCGGTTCTTTCCAGATCCAATTCAAGAACTCCTGTTTAATTAAATCTTGTTTTCCCTGTGCAATGGCGGTTTCTTTCTTGTTGAGAATGGGTTTCTTCCTTCCCTCCTCGTCCTCCACATAGTCATACACACGCACATCCCGCAGATTCAAGGTATCTTCTAATATCCGATAGGCATTTACCAGATGGGTTCCATAGGTACTGTTTGCCTTTACATTTCCCTTGTCAATGCTTTTCCCTTCGATATACCACTCTCCAGTCACATGAACAAACCGAACATTCATTTTCCATTGACAGTAATTCGGTGTCTGCAACAATTCAAACATGAAGTCTTTGATATCTTCCGGTGGTATCCATGTTGCTCCAAGTCGGACATTGATCTCCGATGCACTCAGGTCTTTTGGCTGTACCCGCTTTAACGCCTCTACATTTGGTCGATATAATTCCGAACTCTCAGCGGCAAACATTGCCTCTTTTAACTTTTCCCTGACATTTCCGGACAAATATTCATCTTCCGATACAAACGTTGGCTCTTTGCCCGACAAATCCAGAAGACGGAAAATCACGCCCTCCAGTTCCTTTTCAATCTCCTCTGCGCTCTTTCCAGTCAAGGTGCACATATATTCCATATCCACACGCGCATGTTCTGACAGCGACAGGGACAAGGCTTCGCTGGCTGTATCTACCCGTGTAACGGTTTGATGCGGTTTGATCGTACGCTTGGTAAACCTATCCGCTTTCCGTTCTAATGTTCCATCCTCTGCCACAATTTCAAGAGAACACAAAAGCGGGTAACTGTTGTCCTCCGAAAACACAAGACTGTTTGCTCTTGAATTTAATAATCCATATCTGCTTTGGAACTGGTCATACAAACGATTCAATTTTCTTTGCTGGTCTGCAATGACTTCATCCGAATATTCTTCCATCTGATATGCAATCAGTTCTCGTACACAATCCCGGATGGCAATCATACCTTTTACCCGGTTTTCTCCGGTTACAGACAATTCCACCGGACGCATCCTACTGTTTTCCCGGTAATAAATTTTCCCATCCCGTAACGCATACGAAAAATTTGCCACATCCGGTTCTGCCGGAATGGAATGATCCTCTGTCTCTACCAGTTCTTCTACTTCATACTCTGTAATCTGTGCAGAAATATTTGGGATTGCTTCTGAAAGCAATTCTCCCAAATCGGCATCTTCAAATGGTTTACAGACAAGCTGCGGTCCATATGCACCGGATACAATCTCCAATTTTCCTAAAACCATCTCTGGATGCTCCTGAAAATACGGATTGATACAGACGATCCGATGTTTCTTTTCTCCCTTTTCATTCGTAAATTCATTTCGCTGAAGAACATTTACATCCACCCATGCCGGCAGTTCTGTACTTCTCGGATTCTCTTTCTTCTGCAAGAACAGAATATCCGTGTTGACGATAGTTCCTGCATTTTCCAAAAAAGTATTGTTCGGAAGACGAATCGCTCCCAGCAGATCACATCGCTCTGCGATATACTTCCGCACCTGGTTATCTCGTTTGTCCATTGTGCCGCCGCTGATTCCGTTCGATGTTATCAGCGCAAGAACGCCGCCCGGTCTTGTTTTATCAATAGACTTTGCGATAAAGTAATCATGGATCAAAAAGTTTAAGGAATCATACCGCTTATCTGAAACTTTATAATTGGCAAAAGGTACATTTCCAACGACCACATCAAAGAAACTGTCCGGCAGGTTTGTCTCCTCATATCCTTGCACTACAATCGAAGATTTCTGATATAACTGCCTCGCAATTCTTCCGGAAATAGAGTCGATTTCCACTCCATAAACGTTACAATCAGATAACTGCTCCGGTTTCATCCCGATAAAATTTCCAATTCCACAAGACGGCTCCAAAATGTTTCCGGATTGTAATCCCATATTCTCTAACGCCTGATAAATGGAACGGATCACAACCGGCGGCGTATAGAAAGCAGTCATGGTCGATTCCCTCGCTGCCCGATATTCTTCCTCTGTCAGAATACGTTTCAGCTCCACATATTCACGATTCCATGAGGAAACAGATTCATCAAACGCATCCGCTAATCCGCCCCAGCCAACATAACCGGATAAAACCTGCTGTTCTTCTCTTGTCGCATAACGATTCTGTGCTTCACATTGTTTCAACACCTGAATGGCTTTCACATTTGCCCAGAATTTTTCTCTTGCAGTTCCTTTTCCAAGCCCATCGTCTGTGATCTGAAACTGAAGTCGTTGAGACTGTGGAATTTCCGGATGGAGATCAAAAGAATCCTTCCTTCTCGGCGTGGCTTTTTCCCACGCCGGAGATAGATCCTACGCGGTTTCTTTTTCGACTGGTAAATTCGGTTCTTGCGAAAATCCCTCTTCTTCCTCTTTCATGGATTCTTTTCTCTTCTTCAAAGAATCATTTGCCGGATTTTCCCGCAATTTCCGCTCAAACTCTTCTCGTGGCATTTCCTCTGTGAAAATTGGATACTTCTGATTCCGTAGACGAACCATATCTTCAGAAATGGAAAGAATCTCATATCCATCTACTCCGATATACACAAGCGTATCTGCCTGCAACTCATAGGTATCTTCCTGATCCGGCGCTAACTCTTCTGTGTTCTCTTCCGCTTTTTCCATTTCTTCCTCTATATGCTCCGGAGAAGAAAGTGTCTCTGATATAGGAAGTGGAACCGTTTCTTTTTCGGCTGGTATCGGTGTAAACAAACTGAAAATACCATCCCGGAACTCGCACACATCCCGATATGCCTTCTGCATAGACGCATACTTCCGATCAAAATCTGCGGTATTTGCAAGAACAGAAGACATTTCTTCCGCCAGTTGTTCCACACGTTTTTTCTCTTCCAGCTGTGGGCGTATCTGCCGGATTGCTTCGTCATACATTGCTCCACGCGCATATGGTCGTATCACTTCTTCTGGCTGATCGGAATAAAAATGATAAATTTCTCTGGTAAGAATGTGTTTCTCATATTCCGGAAGATATTCCAGTTCTTTCGCTGTCATATACCGGTCAGCCGCTATCAATTCCTCAATCCGTTTCGCTGCCTGAGACCATTTCAGTAAAAGTTGAGGCGCTCCCTCCTGATATCCTCTGCTCAGCTTTAATCCTTTGGCGCTATGCTCTTCACTGATCCCCGTTCCACTTAAAATCGGAGACCGTCCGCCCATTCCATACTCTTCCTTCAGAAACTCTTCTTGCTCTCTCCTGCTATGCCCCTGCAAAAAATAAGAGTAAATGCGGAACTTTCCATGCTGGATTCCGCTCCCGCTTCGCAGCACATAATCTACCATTTCCTGGGAAAAAGAAAAAGCAGAGGACTTTTCCTCTGCCAAGTCTTGTAAAAATTCAAATTGTCCATCTACGGTTCGTAATGGTTCTGTCTGATCCCGCAGTTCCCCAAGCAGACGCATTCCCTCAAAATAATCTGCAATCACACCCCAGTCATAATAACTTTGCGCAGTACGAGCAGAAACACTTCCTTCCCATAAATGCAACACATTCTGATAGGTTTTGTACCCAACTGTTCTGCCATCTTGCAATGTCAGCTCGGTCGGTTCATGATTAAAAATATTCTTGATATAGTCTCTGCGTGTTTCCCGGTCTTCTTCCCGCTCAAAAAATGCACGGATTTCTGCTTTCTTCGCTTTCAAATAAGGCGTAGCAAGCAAAAGTTCTTTGATATCTTGATCCCGATGAAAAAATGGAAGGCTTTTATCTTCCTTGCTTCTGTCATACCATGCTAACGGTTGATCAATTCTGTCCTCACGATTTCTTCCGCTGACTGCCGGATGTTGTTCACCATCCCTACCCATTGCATCGGATCGCTGGCTTTCATCTCTTCCGTCACGTTCTGTGCTTTCATCATCTCTGTTACCAACTGTTCCATCCTGCTCTGTGCTGCGTCTTGTGTCTCTTTCAAGTGCCGGCTCAGTTTCCCTTGCGTCAGAAGATTCAGATAGATTCCGTAACGGTGTTCTTTCAGATAGTTCAGACGAAGGGAGCCATATTTCCCAATGCGTACTTCCGGTTCGTCCGGTACGGTCAGATTCGGTAACAGGTAATCGCCCTGCCTGCTGTATGTCACGCTTCTCATGTGCAAAACTCCTTTCCATGTTGGCTGTTTTTCTGCCTTTTTCTTCATTATAAAAAACGTTTTCTGTTTGCGCAAAGGTGCGATCATTCCGTTTTTGCTCCTGCTGTAACTTTCGGATGGTGTCCGATATTTCTGCTAACGCCATCTCTGCCACATCACTTGTAGCCGTTCCAAATAAGTTGACAAGCTCCGGCGTATGGAAATCCCGGATATTGCGAAACTCTTCCTTCCCCAGATATAACGCAGAATCAATGCCACACCGAACCATTAACATATAAGCGATACTGTTTGATAACAGTGTTCTCGTTTCCACCTCTACACTATATGCATCCAGTTCTTCTAAGAAACTGTCTTGTCTGTATGCAAGGATATCCGGCATATAGTCCAACAGGTTATCTTCCGCCGCATGCTGTGCTGCCTGCAAAATAACCTCTGCAAATTCTGTCACATCCTCTGATACCCGGAACGCATTTCGTAACGTTTCCTGAATTGCTTCCCGGTTTTCTTCCGTAATCTCCCACAAAGGAACCGGACGAACCAAACGCTTGTATTTTCCTTCTGACGTATCCGTGACATCAAAATAATATTTCAGCTTTGCGCTACTTCCACTTTTGTCAAATACAGCAATCGCTTTGGAATCATGTTTTACCCACCGTCCAAACTTCCGATTCCAATCTTCCATTCCCAGAACTGCGGACGCCTCCGGTCTCTGCAAATAGACAAGAAGCTGTTCATCAAAGGGCAGCCGGAAATTCCGGCAGGCAGAATTTAAAAAGTAAAGCCATTGTTCTTCGGTTGCTGTTACTTCTTTGATTCCTTCCGCATACAACTCTGTAATCAAATCATATTTCTTCGCCATAGCTTCAACCCTACCTTTTCTAATACACGAATCTCTTGATCCGTTTCTGCTCTTATAACATAACGTGCCATTTCAAACACCTTCCTCTTGTTACTTAATCCTCTGTTTTCTGTTCCTTATCTTTCCCCGCTAAAAAGCTAAAAACCTTATTCGCTTTTACTGCTTTTTGAATCTCATTGATCAGACTAATTTCTGCCACCGTGATTCCGGGTATGGATAAGATTTCATCCATTGTCATTGCAAGAACGGCTTTTTCGGTATCAAATCCCTCACTAATTAACTTAGACAGACATTTCACCGCTTTTTGATTGATTTGTGCCATATATCGATCATCTCCCTGCATTCAAACAGGGGCAGATTACTCCGCCCCTGACATAACTTCTTTTATCTGTTTCTTATTTTTTCTTACGGGTTTCTCTTCGTTTCCAAATAGAAAAACCTGCTACACTTGCTGCGGAAATACCTGCTACAATCAACCACAACATAGCCTGACTGCGATCCCCCGTTTTCGGTGCATCTGATTTTGATGTTTCCGGTTTTGGCGGCAACTCTTTTTCCACAACTTTTACCGTCTGTCCCTGATCCTCCAGATCTTCATGTGAGGTGATTTCAATCTCGCTATCTTCACTCACAAGATACAGCTTTTCAAATACAACCAATTCTTTTCCTGCAAGTCCGGCTCCATCAAAAGTAAACGTTACATCCACCGTTCCTTTTGCGTCTTTCGCCTCAAAGGTAGTTTCCGCTGTTACTAGCTTGTTCTGAATCAACAATTCCTTTCCGGTCGTTTTGTCCATCAGCACGCCTGCCACTTTATATTGTTTTCCTGTTTCCAGATTTTCGTAGGCTACCGTGTCTACAACCGTTATTTTCTCAGACTCCGTAATTTCCTGATCTCCGTCTGTGCCATCTTTCGCTGTTGTATGAATCCGCGGAAAATAAATACTCTGTTCCTGATCTTCGATATCGGTATGTGTTGCAACTTCTTTCTCCTGATAGGTAAGTGTTTCAAAGGCAACAATCGTTTTACCCTCTAAAGCGCTTCCATCAAATACAAAAGTAAGTTCCACGGTTCCTTCTGATTTTTCCGGTGTAAATACTGTCTCCGCAGTCACGTTCTTTCCATCTACCAGCAGTTCTTTTCCGGTCTCCTTATCCATAAGCACACCGGAAACTTTATACTCTTTCCCTGGAACTAAATTCTGATAAGAAACAGTATCTACAATCGTTACTTCCTCATCTACTTTTGATACATGACTATTCGTCTCTGTATCTTTTGCGGTCGTACCGATTTCCGGGAAATAGATAGTCTGTCCCTCATCCGAAAGATCTGCATGTACCGCAATCTCTTTTTCTTTCCATAATAAGGATTCAAATACAACAACTGTTTTCCCTTTCAGTGCACTTCCATCAAATGTGAAGGTTACATCTACCGTCCCATCTGCATTCTCCGGTGTAAATACCGCCTCGGAAGTGACTGGTTTTCCATCTACTTCTACCGGTTTCTCTGTTTCCTTGTCCATCAAAGTGCCAACTACCCGATATTCCTGCCCCGGTAAAAGATTCTGATATGCCACAGTATCAATCAGCGTGACCTTTTTCTCTGCATGTGCAAAATGCTCCCCGGTTGCCTCATCCTTTGCAGTTGTTCCGATTTCCGGGAAATAAATAGTCTGGTCTTCATCGGAAAGATCCGCATGTACTGCCAGTTTTAACTCTTCCTGATACAATTCTTCAAATACAACTACGGTTTTCCCTTTCAAAGAAACACCGTCAAACGTAAATGTTACAGTTACCGTTCCGCTGCTCTTCTTTGCTTTGAACGTTTTCTCTGCTGTCACAGGCTTCCCATCAATCAGAATCGGTTCCCCTGTTTTCTGATCCATCAACGTCCCAATCAGCTGATATTCCTGCCCTTTCTTCAAGCCCTCATATTCCACGGCATCCACAAGTGTCACCTTTTCATCCGGCTTGGAAATATGAGACTCTGTTTCCTGATCCAGCGCAGTCGTCCCGATTTCAATCCGATCATCCGTCAACGTCCCAAGCGGTACAGTAACGGAATCTTTATAAATTGTGACTTCGATTTTTAAAAGATTCATCCCCTCATTTGCTTCACATCTCTGTTCTTCCAATAGATAGGTGTCATAGAGAAGTGCTCCTCTGCTGTCATCTACCGGTCCGTTTCCAAACCAGATTCCATCGGCAGAAGATTCTCCTTGATTCGTATTCTGTGAATGTTTTACCCAATCGGAAGATGTGCTGGCATATCCATTTTTGTCTGTCACAAGGGTGTGACTCTCTCCGGTTGTTTTTGAAGTAATCGTAAATGGAACGTTTGCAAGTCGGTTCAGTTCCCCATCTCCCACTTTTACAAATTCCAAATCTCCACGATACACCTGTTCTGGAACGGATGCGGTCTGATAGCAGGAAACCGTCTCTGCTTTTCCATCCCCGGTAATCTTTTGAACAAAAATCTCCGGATTGATCAGATAACCTTCCGGCGACTTTGTCTCCTGCACCGTTACTGTTCCAAGCGGCAGACATGGAGTAGTTCCATCCAACTGATAATAAAATTCATCTCCGGAAATAAGATATTCTTTTGTAAATTTTATTTCCCCTTCCCGATCTGTCTGAAATACCCACGTTCTATCCGCTGTCTTTCCTACTTCTTCCGGATTACTGTCCATCTGCTCTTTAAAGAATTTTACCGTAAACTCTGCATGTTCCAAAGAAGCTGCTCCCTGCGGTTCATTCTTCTGTGTCTCAGAATCTATTTTCTGAAGCACAATATCCATCGGATTGTTTTGCGGAACTTCCTGCACCTTTAACGTTGCTGTTGCGTCTGGCTCAACTGTCACATCATATCCATTGACATCAATCGCAAATCCGGGACTCGCTTCGATTTCACGCACCGTATAACTGCCCTCTGCCAACTCCCCAGACTTTGCATATCCATTCTCATCCGTTGTAAGCACTGCAACCTGCGTCTCTCCCTGATAAATGCCATACTTTGCACCTTTCAGACTGTAATTCCCATTTTCATCTGAAATACTGCCATTTGCAGAACTCTTATACAATTCAAGCCAGCCATACGGTTTTTCATACCAGCTTCCTGCAACCGTCTGATGATCTGCCGCCGGAAGAATAAAGGCACGGAACGATTTCGGTGGTTCCGGCAGGGAATTGATCACACCTACCACTTCCTTTGTCTTATCAATAAAATTTTGTGGTGCGCCATAAAATGCCCCGCCTGCATCATTGTAGTTGTCATAGATATAGGCAACTGTCAGATGTCCGATCACATACGCATCCGTATCAGACCATCCATGAAAACACTGGTCTCTTGTAATCGTTTCGTAGCCATATCCACCATTCAGATAATACAATGCCTTGCGGATCGGTGAATCCTGCGGCAGTAAATTATACTCATACTCTCCCACCTCCGGCGTTTTCTTCAAAGGTTCCAAACAGTAAGCTGTGTTTTCCCCGTCAAACGTCATCCTTGTTGTATAATAATCTCCATACGCAATGGTTTCTCCGGAATTAAAATGCAGCGTTCCGTCCGCTGCAAATGCGGTAGTTACTGATGTTCCGAATGCTGTCAGCATTGTCAGAACACTTAACATAAATGCCAGCACTCTTCGGCTATTTCTTTTGAATTTCTTTCTCATAGTCTAAATCCTTTCAAAAAAAATCCCCACAAACTGCGGGGTATCTCCTGTTTCTATCTCACTTTTAACTTGCTCCAAATCTACTACAACTGTTGGAAATTGTGGATAGCCACATTCCCCTTATTCTTTTTTCGGCTGGTAAACTGCTGGTAATCTTGAGGGGGTAGGGTGTGGGAAGGGGGAACAAAAAGAAAAAGGCTGTCCAGATGTGGAAACATGTTTCCCAAAATGGCAAGCCTTATCGTTCTAAACTGCGTTCCCGTTTTCGGTACAGCTCCAACGCTTTCACAATCGTATCCTCAATCTGCTTTTCCGTTGCCTTCGGTGGAAAATATTTCTGTATCCGCTCTCTCGGCATCCGAAACTGCTCCTTTTGATTTCCCTTTTCCTCTGTCAAGATTGAAAAAATCACATTTTCATCCAACCGTCCCTCTTCCGATAACTTCCGCAGTTTAATTGCCTGCGCATGACTCGGTGTACAATCTTCCGATTCTATTGTTTCATATAAATCTGCCTGCTCCTCTTCTGACAGATACGATAACTCCACCGCCGGACGCAAAGCAATCTGTAACTTGTCTTTTTCCTTTAGTACAGAATTATCCACTAACTCCAACAACTCTGGGATAAGATTTGTCAAACGGATAAAACGCCGAATTGTCTCTCTGCTCTCTCCAACTTGCTGCCCAACTACTTCATTTGATCTAAACTTTGACACCAGTGGTGTCGAAGTTAAATCATTTCGTTTTCCTTGACTATTCATAGCATCCAGTTTCATTTTATAAGCAAACGCTTTCTCTGATGGTAATATCTTCTCTCGTTGTAAGTTGGAGTCAACCATGAGAATGGTCGCTTCTTCATTAGAAAGATTTCTTACAATGCATGGAATTTCCGTTTTCTCCGCCAGTTCACTTGCATATCTTCTCCGATGTCCGGCAATCATTTCATAACTGCCATCTTCCTTTGGTCTGACAATCACCGGCGAAAGAACACCATACTGTTTTACACTTTCCACCAGATTCGCCATTTCCTCATCCATTCGGATTTTAAACGGATGATTCGGAAAATCACAAATTTCATTGATTGGAATTTCCATAATCATTTCCCGCTTTGCTTCATCCCGTTCCTCCTGTGTACTGAATAAATCATCGGCTGAGGGAAGATTGAAGTTGATTTCTCTGCCTTTCGCCATCCCGAACCACCTCCTTTGTAAAGGCTTGATACGCTTTCGCTACCGTGCTGTCCTTGTCATAACTGTAAATACTCTTTCCTGCGGCGCTTGTCTCCGCTGCCTTTACTGCAACCGGAATGACAGTCTGATACACTTTGATAAACTTTCCATAGTTCTCTTTCAGACTAGTCTCTGTGGCACGGGCAAGATTTGTCCGCATATCCGCAAGCGTAAGCAACACTCCATCCACTTTCAAAGACGGATTGATTTGACGTTGTACCTTTTTAATCGTCTGCATTAACTGTGTCATTCCCTTTAAAGGCAGATAATGCGCCTGAACCGGCACAATCACGCTGTCCGCTGCCGCCAATGCGTTGATCGTCAGCATTCCCAAACTTGGCATACAGTCGATCAGAACATAATCATAGGATTTCTTTAACGGTTCCAGATACGTTTTCAATGTTGTTTCCCTGCTCATTGCATTTACAAGCAGCATTTCCATCCCTGACAATTCAATATTTGCCGGAATTAAATCAACACCTTCCGCATGGTGCAGCATTCCTTCATCCGGTTTTATACTCTTATCCCGGATAATACTTTCCATATGTGTCGCAAGTGTTACCGGAAGATTATCCTGATCTGCCCAACCTAAAGATGTGGTCAAATCTCCTTGCGGATCAGCATCGACTAAAAGTACCTTTTTCCCTTCATTTACCAGTCCTACTCCTAGATTTACCGTTGTCGTTGTTTTCCCTGTGCCTCCTTTCTGATTCGCAATCGCAATTACTTTACACTTTGGTGTCATCCTCTGACTTCCTCCTTTCTTCTCAAATTTAATAGCCACTCCTTTGTGGGAAATGGCTATGTACGGAAATTTAGGCAGTAAAAAACCGATTGATTCTCGTATTGAAAACCAATCGGGGTATGTTGTGAATTAATGCATTAGATTATTTTATATCAGCTTGACTTTTAGGAATGACAGCAGATTTTAACGTTGCACTATTAACCTCAATAGATTTTACTGCTTCATCTGCCGACTTATGTGTTTTCATCCACAATTCTTCTTCTAATTTTAAACGCTCCATCAAAAAATCGTGTCGTTTTGAATAATCATCAAAAATTTCACTCCATTTCAAAGCGTATATTTTTGTGAAACCACTATCTTGACAATGTATTAAATGTTCTTCTCCATGTGATTTATGACTTTCTAATTCTCCTTCAATATAGCCATTTGCATCAAATTCATTACCAACCAAATAAAATGTCCATTTCACATTACCCGCATTAAATCGTGGCGTAGATTTGATCACTCTCATATATTTTTTTACTTGAGATACCTCTTTTTCTCCTAATTTTATCTTAGGACGCTTTAATTCTATTACAACATTTTCTGTTACTTTTCCATGGCGATCCTGCCGTAGCATATAAATATCCATTTCTTTATTTTTATCTGGATGATCTATATGAACATCTTCATCTACTCCAACTGTAGCTTTAATCATCCCCTTTAATGCCAAGTCAAAATCCGGTTCAGCCGCCGTAATTAAATTGTATTGTTCTCCAAATATCCAATAATGATTTTCTATTATTTTCTGAACATGAGGCACTTCATATGAATTAAATTCTTTATTAAATATAACTTCCTTTAATGCCTGGATAACCTTTTGTCTATCACATAGCAGTTTTATAGTTCTAGTAATATTACTTAATGAAGTATACTGTAAAATGCCTGACAGTTCTTTCATTTCATCCTCATCAAGCTCTACTATTCCTTGTAAAATTTTAAATAATTCTGGTTTATTACCATTATCCATAATCAATTTTAATAACTGTAACGTAATTTTTTTATTATCATCACTCAGCCCGGTAAAAATTTTAGGCTGTGCTGCATATAATGTCCCTACAAGGTTGTCTAACTCTTGTTTTTGAAAAACTCCCACCACACTTGCAGTATCAAATTCTGGATATATATTTTCATCTATAAGTTTTGCAATATAATTATCCG
>OBYK01000643.1_pt1 | contig 15852 bp, 6 predicted proteins | sample 1476721 | NCBI WGS metagenome assembly OBYK01 (sample SAMEA2580191, study PRJEB22360) | human gut metagenome | biome: human gut; feature: human-associated habitat; material: faeces | place: Denmark | collected 2008/2010
ATGATTGAACAGCGCGTTGTTTGGCCCCCAGGCCTGCGGCGGCCGGCTGCATGCGGGCAAGCGCCCCTTCAATATTGGCTTCGCTGTCGATCAGGAAGACGCCCGATACCACCACGTCTTCGCCGGGCTGAACACCCGAGGCAAGCGCTGTCTGTCCGGACGATTCACCGAGGATGCGCACGGACTTCGGAATGAAGCGCGTGCCTTCACGCACGATCACGCGGGGATTTCGTCCGTCGTCAATCACCGCCTGCGAGGGCACGAGAATGCCTTGGGCCCCCGGCGCCGCAAGCAGAAGCTTGGCCGTCATCCCTGGGCGCAGTTCAAGATTGGGGTTGTCGACCGAAAATCGCAGCTTCAGCGTACGCGTAGCCGCTTCGCCCTCCGGCAACACTGTCGGCGCAGAAGCCTCCCAAATGCGGCCGGGGAAGGCGTCAACGGAGAGCTTAAACTTCGCTTGGGGCAGATACGGGGCATAGCGCTCCGGCACCGAAGCTGTTACCCAGAGCGGATCAAGTCCTTCAACCGCCGCTACCGCATCGCTCTTCGTGACGTTCATGCCGTTTTTCAGCGCGAAAGCGGTCAGCACGCCGTCAATCGGAGCGGCAATATGAAAGCTCGTGCGGACTTTCTTCGTGCGGCGAAGCGCTTCAATGTCGGCATCGGGCATGCCGGCAAGCTTGAGGCGCAAAAGCACTGCGTCGAGCTCAGCGCGGCTGCGCTTTAATTCAACGAGCACCAGATATTCACTCTGCATCTCCACCCATGACGGGATGGTCAGCTGAGCGAGCGGCTGCCCTTTTTTGACAAAGTCACCGACCGTCACCGGCGCGACTGACTCCACAAACCCCTCTGCCCGAGCCTGCACCTGCGCCGTATGGTGGCCGTTGACGAGCACTTCTGCCGGGAACCAGCGCGAAAGCGAGAGCTGCCCCGCCTCGGCCTTTGCCGTCTTCAGACCCAGATTGGCGGTGAGCGTCGGATCTATGACAACGCCCTGAGGCTCAAGATTTTCATCCTCGCCGCCCGATAAATCGGCTTGGGAGGCGTATTTCGGCACCAGATCCATGTCCATGAAGGGCGACGGACCGGATTTCTCGAAGTGCACGTCGGGCTTCATCGGATCGTACCAATAGAGCACGGGCTTCCCGTCAGCATCCGGTTCGGCGAGCTTCACCTTGGCTTTGGGCTTTGCTGCGGCAGCGCCGACGGGGGCGTATTTCGGCACGAGGTCCATATCCATGAAGGGCGAAGGACCGGGTTTGTCGAAATGCACGTCAGGCTTCATCGGGTCGTACCAATAAAGCACGGGTTTGCCGTCGGCATCGGGCTGTGCGAGCTTGACGCCTGCGGGCGTCTGCGGGGCTTCAGAGGCCGAATGCGCTGCTGATGCTGGTGTCGATTCAAGGAGCCCGAGCCGCTGCGCGAAATGTTCGAGTGAAGACTGGTGCCGCCAAACGGCATACCCGCCGGCAGCTGCGCCGGCGGGCAAAGCGACAACCACAGCAAGCACCGTGAGCACCGGACTGCGGCCGGTCTGAGTCGATGGGGAAGATGAGGTGGACGGGGAAGGCGACGTCATGGGAACGGTCCGTCAGTCATTTTGTCGATGCGGCGATTGGGCGGCTGACAAAAAAGGGAGAATACGAGGAGAGCCGTCGTCCCGGCGAGGGATGACGGCTTGAGGGTCGATCAAGCAGAAACTTGCCGACCAAAGCAATGCGGACTGAAGCGCTGCTGCGTTTCGGCCAGAAGCTCGGGGGAGCGGCGGATCAGTGCGCGGCAGAGTCCGGCAGTGCTTGGGGCAATCAGTGTTCGATGCTCTGGAGCACCGAGAGCTGACCTTCCTGCGTGAAGGTGAAGTGAATCTTGTCGCCAGCCTTCAGACCTTCAACGAGCTTGGGGTCCTTGAAGGTAAAGCGCATCGTCATGGCCGGCCACTGCAGGGCGGCAATGGGTTCATGCTCAATCGTGACCTTGCCGTTGGCTGCATCAATAGCCTTGACAACGCCGACAGCCTGAACGGCCGGGCTCTGTGCTGCCATATGCATGGAATGGTCCCCCGCCATCATGTGATGTTCATGGCCGGACATATCCATATTCATATCGGCAGCCTGAACGGCACCGACAGTCAGAACAGCAGCAAGAGCGGCAAACGTGCGAATCATGGTGATCTCCTTTATTGCGTTTTGCATCTGCGGGCGATCCCTGCCGTCTCAGGAAGATGGTCAAAAATCAGGGATAACCCTCAACGGACTGCAAATATACAACCAATACGGAAGATGTAGGGGATTGTCCTATCATGGCGTAATTTTGCCGGCAAGATCATTGTCGGCTGAAATTCCCTCTGCCGCAGTCTTTTGCAGGATTTCAATCAGCTTTTCCGCATTTTGTCTTTGCGATTGGTTGCAATTCTCATTGCAGGGATGCTGATCGTCTTCTGCGTTCTGGGCTCCCCAACATCAGGCGCAGACTATCTGTTATATAAGGAACGGCTTACGCTGTCTATCCCCCTACTGCCGCAGCGGATTTCATTACTTATACGTCAAATGGCCTAATTCCTTCGAATCAATCCCTGAAGGCTGAAATTTTCCCAAGTTTATAAAGATATGCAGGTTGATCTTCTCAGACGTTCAATCGGAAGATACAATGCCGCTCCATAGAGCTAAGGGATAACGTGAGTACAGTCTGCCAAGCTCTTCAGCCCCAACCACCTGCACCTATTCATAAAGCTACATCAAGGTGCAAGCCATGAAGATCTAGGAGAAGTTCGTGGCCAGACTATCCGTTCATTCCATCCCCGTGACTGATGCGCGCAACGAAGAAACCATGCATGGTTTTGCTCGGCGCATCGAAGCCACGCCTCCAGGACAATGCGCGCTTGCGCTGCAGCTGAGCCTCCTTGAAGCGAGTGCGCTGCAGACCTGCGGCAAATGTGTGCCGTGCCGGGACGGCCTCCCTCAGCTCGCCAAGCTTATGCGCCGCATCGTGGACTGCGAAGCTTCGCCTGAAGATATCGGCCGGCTCAAGACACTGGCGGAATTCATCCGCTTGGGCTCGGACTGCGCCATCGGCTACGACGCTGCGCAGATGGTGCTCGAGAGCCTCACCCGCTTTGCCGACGAATTTAAGCACCATACGGAAGAGCAGAGCTGCCAGAAGGGCATCGCTCAGTCGGTGCCCTGCGAAACCTTCTGTCCTGCACACGTTGACGTGCCGGGCTACATCGCGCTCGTGGCCGAAGGCCGCAGCGCTGAAGCCGTTGCGCTGATCCGCAAAGACAATCCCTTTCCGACTGCCTGCGGCTATGTGTGCGAGCATCCCTGCGAAAAACGCTGCCGCCGCACGCTCATTGATGCGCCGATCAATATCCGCGCCATCAAAAAGTACGCCTGCGATCAAGCGGCTGCCGACACCGTTCCGACCCCGAAGCGTCAGCCCGATACCGGGCGCACGATCGCCGTCATCGGGGGAGGCCCCGCCGGCCTCACCTGTGCCTATTTCCTCGCGCTCATGGGGCACACGGTGGAGCTCTATGAAGAAAAGAAGCACTTGGGCGGCATGATGCGCTACGGCATTCCTGCCTACCGTTTCCCGCGCGAGCGTCTGGACGAAGACATCCGGGCCATTCTCGGCGTGGGCAACATCAATGTCCATCTCGAGAGCCCCGTCGGCACCGACGAAATGAAGGCGCTTTCGCAAACTTGCGACGCTGTCTTCGTCGCCATCGGCGCACATGCGGCTAAAAAGCTTCGTCTGCCCGGGATAGACGCCAAGGGCGTCATTTCCGCAGTGGATATGCTGCGCAGTATCGGCGACGGCGTCTACCCGGACTACCGCGGCAAAAAGATTGCAGTAATCGGCGGCGGCAATGTCGCCATGGACTGCGTGCGCACCGCGGTGCGCGCGGGAGCAGCCGAGGTGAATCTGGTCTACCGCCGCCGCATTGAAGACATGACGGCGCTCAAGGAAGAAATCGAAAGCGCCGTTGCTGAGGGCGTCGAGATGCTCCCGCTTCAGGCGCCGGTTTCCATTGAAGTCGATGCATCCGGCGCCTGCACGGCGCTCCTGATGCAGCCGCAGATGATCAGCGCCTACTCGCGCGGCCGCCCCGGCGTCGTCAATGCGCAAAAGCCCGTTGAGCGCCTTGAGGCAGACCTTATCGTGGCGGCCGTCGGTCAGGATGTGGTTTCCTCGCCCTTTGAAGCCTTCGGCATGAAGACGCACTGGGGCGCTTTTACGACGGACGAATTCCTCGCTGCCGAAGGTTTTTCCAATGTCTTTGTCGGCGGCGGCTGCCCAAACGGTCCCACCACCGCCCTGCAGGACGCAGGCGCCGGCAAGGTCGCCGCCCGCAATATTGATGAAATGCTCGGCTTTCACCATTACCTCGACTGCGGCGTTTCGGCGCCGCCTCCGCGCATGAATGACCGCACGCCCAAAGGGCGCGTCAATCTGATCGAGCGGCCGGTCAAATTCAGAAAGCGCGACTTCAATGAAGTCGAAATCGGCATGAGCAGTGAAGAAGTGCTGCAAGAATGCGGCCGCTGCCTGCGCTGCGACTGCTTCGGTGCAGGTGCGTCCTGCGGCGGGAGAATCCAATATGTTTGACTTTACGATCGACGGCAGGATTGTCTCCGTCAAAGAAGGCACCACCATTCTCGAGGCTGCGCGCAGCGCCGGTCTTCATATTCCGACGCTGTGCTACCTGAAGAATGTGAGCTCCATTGGCTCCTGCCGGCTCTGCGTGGTTGAGGTCGAAGGCACCGCCGGCCTTGTATCCTCCTGCAACACCCTCGTCAAGCCCGGCATGGTCGTGCACACCAATTCGGATGCGATTACTGCGGCACGCCGCACGGCCCTCCAGCTCATCATCGCCGACCACGGACTCAACACCACCCAGTACTGTTTCAGCTGTCCGAAAAACGGCAGCTGCGAACTGCAGGACCGCTGCCGAGAGCTCGGCGTTGAAACGACGCCCTTTGACGTTAAGCCCGCCGGGGGACCGATCCTCGACTCGAACCCCTTCATTGCCTTTAATCCCGCGCTCTGCATTCGCTGCCAGCGCTGCGTAGGCGCCTGCAACAACGCTGCGGGCAACCACACCCTGATCACCGGCCGCAGGGGCGTGCGCACCTCCATTCTTGCGCCTTTCGGCGAAGACTGGAAAAGCACGAACTGCGAGTCCTGCGGCAACTGCGCAGGAGCCTGCCCAACAGGCGCCATCACTATGAAGCGCCGACGCCAATACCGTTCTTGGGAAATCCAGCGCGTGCGGACGACCTGTCCGCACTGCGCTACCGGGTGCCAATATAACCTCGTGGTAAAAAACGGCCGCATTGTCGACACTGAAGCTCTGGACGGTCCGACCAATCACGGGCTTCTCTGCGTGAAAGGACGATCGGCGAGCTTTGACTTCGTTCACTCGCCTCAGCGCCTGACAACGCCCCTCATCCGCAGCAAAATCACCGGCGAACTTGAACCGGCCTCCTGGGATGAAGCGCTCGATCTGGTTGCGCGGCGCTTCGGCGAAATCAAGGCCCGACACGGCGGGAGCGCCATCGCAGCTTTTGCCTGCGCGCGTTCAGCCAATGAAGACATCTACATGCTCCAGAAGATGGCGCGCACGGTTTTTGAGACCAACAACGTCGACAACTGTGCCCGCGTCTGCCACGGACCATCGGTTGCCGGCCTGCAGCGCACGCTCGGCTCCGGCGCGATGACCAATCCCATTTCCGATATCTGTGAAAACGCTCAGGTGATCCTGCTCGTGGGCTCCAACCCAGAAGAGGCGCATCCGGTGATCGGCATGCAGCTTCGCGCTGCGATCGCCCGCGGCACACGGCTCATTGTCGTCGACCCCCGCGATATCGGACTGTCCAAAACGGCCGACCTGCACATCAAACTCAAGCCCGGCACGAACGTCGCCTTTGCCAACGGCATCGTCCGTCAGCTTATTCATGACGACTTGATTGACCACGCGTTCATTGAGTCCCGCACGGAAGGTTTCGCAGACCTCAAAGCGATGGTCGAGGCGTACACGCCGGAGCGCGTCGCTCAAATCTGCGCGATTGACCCGCGCGACCTCATTGCCGCCGCGCGTCTTTACGGCCGCGCGGACCGCGCCGCGATTGTCTACTGCTTAGGCGTCACCGAGCACTCTTCGGGCACCGAAGGCGTGATGTCGCTCTCCAACATCGCCATGGTGACCGGCAAATACGGCCGTCCCGGCTGCGGCATCAATCCGCTTCGCGGCCAGAACAACGTTCAGGGCGCCTGCGACATGGGGGCATCTCCGGGCGATCTCACGGGCTACCAGAAAATCGCAGCCCCCGGCATCGTTGAGAAATTTGAAAAAGCATGGGGAACCCATCTACCGAGATTCAAAGGACTCTATGCCACGGACTGCTTCCCCAAGATGATCGAGGGCGAAGTAAAGGGACTCTTCATTTTCGGCGAAGACCCGGTGCGCACCGACCCGGACACGCATCACGTCATCAAGGCCCTCAAGAACCTTGAATTCCTGGTGGTGGATGAACTCTTCCTCACGGAAACGGCAAAGTATGCCGACGTTGTGCTTCCGGGACGCAGCTATGCCGAAAAAGAAGGCACCTTCAGCAACACCGAACGCCGCGTGCAGCGCATCCGCAAAGCCGTGGAAATCCCCGGAACGCGCGCCGACACGGATATCTTCACCGATATCATGAATCGGATGGGCTACCCTCAGCCGCATCTCACGCCCGCTCAGATCATGGACGAAATTGCTTCGGTTACCCCGTCCTTTGCCGGCATCAGCCATGCGCGGCTCGACGGCGCCGAAAACGCCGGTCAGGGACTGCAGTGGCCCTGCACGGGTCCGGATCATCCGGGTACGCCGATTCTCCACGTTGGGAAGTTCACCCGAGGTCTCGGCCGCTACTCGACCGCGCAGTACCGCGATCCGAGCGAACTGCCCGACAGCGAATATCCGCTGATGCTCACCACCGGCCGAGTGCTCTATCAGTACAACGCCTGCGCCATGACCGACAAAACGGAAGGCATCAACGAGATTTCGGGGCGCTCCTTCATTGAGCTCAACACGAAGGATGCTGAACGTCTCGGCATCAGCAACGGCGACCGCGTGAAGGTCACTTCAAGGCGCGGCGCTATTGATTCGGTCGCTCATGTGTCCGACAAAACCAATGTCGGCGAAAGCTGGATGCCCTTCCATTTTCAGGACGGCAACTGCAACTGGCTCACCAAAGCGGCACTCGACAATATCTGCAGTACGCCGGAGTACAAGGTGTGCGCCGTAAGAGTTGAGAAGCTCGGCGCATCGGCTTAAAAACGAACGGCAGCTCTGTTGCGCGACTAGGCGCTCTGAATTCTTCTAGGAATCAGAGCGCTTTTTCTTCTTTGTGCCCCAACTGTATCTGTGTCTGACGCCACTCAGAGCTGAATTTTCGGCTTAAGTAAACAATATGTTTGCTTTAGCCAACACTTTTTTATTTTCTCCAGCAGCTTATCATTGGCTTAACATAATGATTCCTAAATAATATTAGGCCATATAAGGGTAACCCCCCCCCCACCATTATCGTTACAACGCTTTACTTTTGAAAAGACTCGCTCAACCCGAGTTGGTTAACTGTGAAATAGGAAAAGTAAAGATGGGCAAACTCTCTACGACAAGATTGGCTTTTCTCGCTGTTGCGGTTGCAGCAGCCTTCCCCGTACTCGCACAAGCTGCAGATGCAGCGACGGTTGATCAGGGAACCTTGGAAAAAGGTTTTAGTCAATCAACCGGCGGGAACTCGATATTCGAAGATACGAATGTTGCGCTGAAGTTAAATAATCAAGTAACTGTCGGCACTTCTTTGGATACGAAAGGCAAAATTTACTTGAAGGGAGAGACTGACAATATCTCCTCTCTTTCAATTAAGTCTAATTCTATTCATTTCGGCAGCAATGCCGAAATCACTGCCAGTGGTTCAACCATAAATCCCGGCGAAGGTCTCAATCATTTTTCAGCCTGGCAAGATGGAAACTCTTCGCTGACGATTGAAACGAATAAGCTGACGATTGGTGATAATGAAAAATCTGCTGATCGCGGATTTCAAATGAAGGGAGCCAACAATCATTTGACCATTTTGGCAGATGAAATCGTTGCTTACGTAGGTGACGGCTTCATTAATGCTCAAGGTACAGATGGATCAAGCAAAGTATTGATCGGCACCGAAACCAATCGAATCAAACAGTTTGAAGCCCATACCACTTACGGCAAAGATGATTACGGCGTTGCCCTGCTTCAGGCCAATGAAGGGAACACGGTGTCTCTTTATGCCGATGAAGCTATTCTTGATGGCTCTAGAGGTCCCGAAGGCGGTGTAATTGGTTCCGGCGGATGGGGTACCGTCATTGTTGATGCCAACAAACTCACCATCGACGGCAATATTTGCGGCACTTACGGAAAGATGAGTAATGCCGGCAAAAAGCTGACTTTGAGTATCAGAGCCGGAACACTGGATATGACCGGGGATATCAATGTTGGCAACGAGGCTAAAGGGAACAGCAACTTTGATCGCAATACATCCGTAATAATTGAAGCCGATGTGCTTAACCTTAAAGGCGATATTAAAGTCGACAATAAAAAACGCACGGGATCAAACGTCGAAGGCGGCAATATTTCTGCGGTTAATTTAACTGTTAACAAAACGGCCAACATCACCGGCACGATTATTGCCTCGCAAACGGATGGAACATCTACTGTCACCTTGGGCGGCGCTGGCGATGCGACAGCCTCCTCCGGCAAGTACAAAGCGGAATTGGGCGGCAGCATTGTCTTTAAGGATTCCGGCTCTTGGGTGATTAATGAATGGGAAGGCACTGACGGAAAGCTTGAAGCATCCGATTCCGTTAAGGTTGATGTCAACGGTGCAGTTCAAACGGCCTCCACTACGCTCAACGGCACATCTACACTCACGCTTAACGACGGCGCAAAAATTACAAGCGACAAACTCGACGGCTCGGGCGGCACTTTCCTCATTAATACTGCTGATAAACAGATAATCAACATTGATAACTACGAGAATACCAATGCCCAAGCCGTTCTTTCTGGCAGCCAGAACGACAAATATGCGTCAGCTGACGAAGCAGTCAAAGCTCTGGAAGCCTCTGTCGGCTCTGATACAAAGCTAAGCCTCTCAGCTGCTGAAGGTGCGGTCGCTGACAGCTGGAAGGTTGTTGACAATGGGAATGGAACGACTTCATTGATAACTCAAGCCAACCAAAAGCTTGAGGGATACAACACGATTAATTCCCTTGCTGTTTTCTCCTGGCGTCACGAGCTCAACAACCTGCAAAAGCGCATGGGTGAACTCCGCGATCTGAACGGCAATATCGGTGCTTGGGCACGCGTCTTCGGATCTGAACAGAAGTACGGCGATGCCGGACAGGTCAATAAGAACACCACGATCCAAATCGGTGCCGATGTTAAGGTGGCGGACGCCTGGACAATCGGCGGCGCATTCAGCTATACCGACGGTTCAGTTGAAGCGACCAGCATTTCCGGCGACAACAAAGCCTACGCTTTTACGGCTTACGGCGTGTGGCAGCATGAAAATGGATCCTATCTGGATTTGACGGCACGTTATGCTCGGCTCGACGCTGACTTTACCGCTCAGACGATGACAGGTTCCTACAACAACAATGCCTACGCTGTCACTGCGGAAGTGGGACACAAGTTCAATCTTTCCGAGCTCGCCTTTATTGAACCGCAGGCTGAAGTGATCTACGGCCGCGTCGTTGGTGACGATTTCACGGCATCTAACGGCACCCGCTTCTCCCAAAAAGACTATGACTCTCTGATCGGACGCTTGGGTGCCCGTGCAGGTTTCAACTTCCCGGAAAACAAGGGCAATATCTACGCTCGCTTCTCGGTTGTTCACGACTTCCAAGGTGAAGTTGAAACGACAGCCTTAAACAACACCTCCCGCACGGTCAAAGATGACTTAGGCGGCACTTGGGTTGAATACGGCGTCGGCGGCAACTTCCGGCTCAGCGACACCGCCAACGTTTACGTGGACCTTGAACGTACTTCCGGCGGCGAAATTCAAGAGAATTGGCGCTGGACCATCGGCGCACGCAAAGTCTTCTAAAAACGCCTTTATTTCATAATGACCTGCAGCCCGAAGAATCATGATTCTTCGGGCTTCAAAATAATGGAAGAAACTGCATTCACTTGTTTCGTAAACTTTATTTCGCTGCCGCTGAGGGAATTCCCGCAGAATGAGCATTCTTCATAAAGCGTGATGCAAAAATGTTCATAATAGACATCACCTTTATAATTTTTAAAAAACAATGCCTCAGCAGCCCGCCCCTTCCGACGAGATTATTCCCGCCGCCCCAGCTTCGGTCATACACGAGCTCAAATACATAGACCTTTTGCTCCTCAAAACCCTTGCCGAAACCGAATCTCTCACGAAGACGAGCGCCCGCATAGGCATCAGCGTGGCCAAAGCTTCGCGCATGCTTTCGTCGCTTCGCAAACTTTTTAATAATGAACTCGTCCAGCGATGCGGCCCGCGCATGATCGCAACGCCCGAACTTGAGCGTCTGCTTCCGGACATCAGAGCTTCAATCAAAAGTCTTGGAAAACTGTTCGAGCATCCGCTCGCCTTTCATCCTGCAGACATTGAAAGCCGGCTCGTCTTCGCCTGCACGGACAACGCTTATCTGGCGCTCCTCGCTCCGGCATTAAAGCGCCTGGCCGAAGAGGCGCCCCGTCTGCAGATTTCCGTTTCCGAACTTGACGACCAAACACTGAGCAAACTTTCTTCCGGCGACATCGATTTCATTCTTGGTCAGGATTTCTTAGCGCGCAAAAATGACCGATTTCGTCATCAGCGGCTGCTCACCTGTCCGCACTGCGTTGTCGTACGCCGAGATCATCCGATGGCGCTCGCCCATCCGGACGGCCGAATTACCGCCGGTGATCTGCGGGGTTTCCGCCAAGTGCTCCCCATTATTCACCGTCCATCGGGTTTTGAAAGCCCTACGCGGCTCTCAATGAATCTGGCAACTGCTGAAGCTATCCGGCTTCCGTACTTTATTGCCGGCTTCTTCACCATTTTGCAAAACGACTGTTTTTTAGCCGCTCCGCTTGCCGTTGCGCAAAGACTCTCGAACTGGCTGCCCATAGAACTGCTCCATTTTGATGAAGGCAGTCAATTTCTCTGGACGCCGGAAATTCTTTGGCATGAACGCACGGACGCGAGTCCGCTTCATCAATGGGTGCGTTCCATTATCTGTTCGGCGGCAGCCGCGGCAAACACCCCTTAACGAAAATAATGAGAGCCGCAGCACAGACGTACTGCGGCTCTCAGCGCTTTATTGCCTAGAGCGGATCAAACCCAGATTAGTTGTCCGTGAAGGCCTTCTTCACGCTGATCGGGAAGGCTTGATAACCGAAGACATCGGTAAACTTCAACGCAACTGCCGGCTGAGTTTCACCCCAACGGTACTCATAGAGATACGGATGCGGTGAGGTGGCTGCTGCGGCCGTTCCCTTCTTCTTCTGGAAGCTCAATCCAGCCGTCGAATAGAAGACCGTCACAGAATTCTTGTCGGCCTCATAGCCGCAGAGTCCCGTCACCGGACTGTAGTACTCGTGTCCGAGATCTTTGCCCACTTCCCAGATCTGTTCGACCGTCATCTTCTTCTGATCGATCTTATAGATCACGCCGCGCGTGTATTTATCTTCGGCCAATGCCGGCTGTTCCATGCCGCGGGCATCACCGTTGTCGAATACCGTAATGTAGACCGTGTTTTTGTCGGACTTTTCGTCAATACGCCAGGCCGTATGCTGCGTCCAGCTCCAGTCGAAGCTGCCTTCGCACTTGCTGCCTTCGCACTTAATGGGCTTGCCGTCCTTATCCACCGGCGTCAGGACTTTATCAGCCCAGCCTTCGCGCCAGCCTTCAGGAGAAGAAAGAATCCATTTGACCTTCTTGTCGCGGCCGATCTTGATAACGGCAGACTGGTGACGCGACGAAATGATGATGGAATCGTCAGTCGGATCGTAGTCAACCGAATTGACATGCGCCCAGTTGCGGCCCGGTCCCACGCCGGCGACGTCACCGAAGACGCCTTCCTGCTCCTGTTTGGCAAGATCTTCGGCCGAAAGGGTCTGACCGGCCTTGGAAGCATCAATATTGAGGCATACCGCACCCTGATCGAGCGCCTTAATGACGTTGGAACGATACGGATCGAGAATTTCAGCCAGACGCCAATCATCGACCACGCCGCCATTCGGGTCAATTTCAACGATCACGTCACGCACCGTGTGAACGCGCTTATTGTCGGCGCGACGGTAGTCGAACGCTGCGACGCGAAGGAGACTGTTGCCGTTCTGGGCGTTGTCAAACGAATGGCTGAAGTCGCTGTAGCCCGAGGGGAGCCGGCGATTGAAGATCTCGCGTCCCATGAGGTCGTATTTGACATACCGCTGACCGAAGCCCCAGGTGAGCGCACCGTCTTTGGTCTGCTGGAAGCCCATAAAGTAGCCCGAGTACCACGGGTTTTCCGGATCGCCAATCAGCGTATCAAAGAGCCACCAGCGAACTTCGCCGGCCGTATCGATGATACCGACATTCGTGTTGTAAGCCCATTCCAGCGCACCGCCCGAGGGATTATTCCAGGTGAAGCGGGCGCCCTGCGGCGCAACGCTGTTCAACTGTGCGTCAACGAGGTAAAGACGGTCTGCAAATTCCGGATCTACCTTCTGAACTTCAACCGTAAAGGGACGCCGCTGATTAGGCATGCCGTTTGAACGGGTATAAATGGACGGTGCATAGAACTGATAGCGGTCAGTGAACTTCTCAGCCTTGCCCTGGAAGGTTCGCGTATAGCTCACTTCCACCGTGTTGAGGTAGTCCTGATAAAGACCGAACACCGGAACGCCCGCATGCGTTTTAAGCTGGCGTTTGGAGACTTTGTATTCGATCGTGCGGCCGTTGGGTTTAGGAAGAATTTTGACGGTGACGTCATCGAGCTTATAACCGCCGTCGCGGATCACGGCCGTCAAAGGCGCAACGTTATAGGGATTAACAATGACTTCGCCGATATGACCTTGGACGGGATAAGTAACGGCCGGACCGCTCGGGCCGCCGCTGGCGGCAACGGCTGCCGAAAATCCCAGAAACGCGGCAAATGCCGCAATTTTGCTGAGCTTCATTGATTTCATGATTTCTCCTTTGGGCTGGATGTTTTTCAGCTGTGACAATCATGAAATCTGGGCGCTTTTCTCGCCATGCGCAGATTTAGCATTTTTTTGCCGGCGAACGCAAAGGGTCTTTGCATATTCTGCAACGGCAGGCCGGGACAAGCCGCGTTCAAACGCTTGGCGGAGGACTTTTGCCTTTGATGCGCCGCTCAGGCGCCTTGCGCAGAAACGAACAGCGCACTGCCGTCATTTGTGAGCTGTCCAATTAGGGAAAAAGCCGGGGAACCGTCACCGCGTGAGACGCACAAGATCGAGGCCGGCCTTATGCATCTCCCGCTTGATTGGGAGGCCGCCGCAGCAGCTTCCCAATCGCCGAGCGTTCATTATTTAGCTTCGACTTCCTTAGCGGCCTCCGTACCGGCCAGTCGGCCGAGCACCACGGCAATCGTGACGCCTGCACCAAACTGGCTGGCCGTTTCGCCCGCGACATAAAGCCCGGGAATCACCGAACCGTCAGCCCGAACGGCACGGCTCTTCGCATCACGCATGACGCCGCCATAGGTCGTCTGCGAGGCGGGCGATATTTTTTGTCCGTAATAAGGCGCAGTGTCAATTCGCGTGAAGATGGAATCCTTCCGCCCGAAGACGGGATCCTTCTTGGTGTCATAAACCGTATGCCACTCCGTAACGGTTGCGCCCAATGCCTGCGGATTGATGCCTAGTTTGGCTGCAAGATCCGTCAGATTCGGCGCTTCAACAAAGTAGCCGCGCGCTTTGTAGGCCTGCATCAGCGACGCATGGTCGACAGCTTTCTGGTCAAAAATCAAATAAGCAACGCCGCCCGTCTGCTTGGTGATCGCCGAAGCGAGCGCGGCCGTCTGTCCGAGCTCATTGGCAAAGCGCTTGCCCTCTTGGTTAACGAGAATGGCGCCGTTGTAGCGGACATTGGTGAGCGACACCGCACCGTGCCCCGTGTCATAAGCCACCGTCTGCGGCCCGGTCAGATCCATTTGCGAGAGTGCTGCACCGGCCTTTTCCGCCATGATGATGCCGTCACCCGTCGCGCCGACGCTGGCCGTCGACGGATATCCGGCCCACTGCGGGCTGAAGCGCTTCACGAGATCTGGGTTCGACGCAAAGCCGCCGGTAGCTAAAATCACCGCTTTTGCGTGAATCTCATAAGAACCCTTGGGCGTCGTCACCCGAACGCCGGACACGCGGCCGTCTGTACCGACGATCAAATCAGTCGCCTTCGTATCGGGTCGCGTTTCGATGCCGAGCGCATCCACACGTGCCTTCATGACGGGCACCAGGCTCGTGCCGAGCGCGCCGCCGTCTTTGGGCGTGTGCTGGGAACCGTTGATCACGCGGGATAGATCCGCACCCATGCCGATTAGCCAATCCGCAGTGGGTCCGGAAAGATCAGCGAGCTGCTTCACGTTGGCAAGTTCCTGACCCCGTGCGCCTTTTTCAAGTTTGGCGTAATAATCCGCGGCAGTATAGGGTTTGGCGGAGCTCATCTGCACTTTGGACCCGCCGGCATTAAAGGCTGTAGAAGCCAAGAGCGTTGTGCCGCCCACGAGCGGCAGTTTTTCAATCAGGAGCACCTTCGCTCCGGCTTCCTTGGCTGCAATTGCGGCCCCCATGCCGGCGCCGCCGGCGCCCACCACCAATACATCCGTCGAATTATTGGTGGGCAGCGCAGCATCCGTCTGATGCGTCTTTTTCAGATCTGCAGCGGTTCCGCCCGCTTTTTGGAGAGCCGCTTCGACCGCTGCCGTCACAGCCCGCGAGGAATTCGTCGCACCCGAGACCGCATCGACGGCCGTCGTTTGCCGGGAAATAATTTCCCTAGAGATCATAGCAATGGCCTCAACACCCAGGCCCGGCGTTTCTTCACCGCGCACCACTTTGATGGATTTAATCGCCTGCCCTTGGATTTCAACCGAGAAGACAACGGGTCCGTTATTGCCTTTTGCCGATACCTCATAGGTCCCGTCCTGAAGCGCGGCCTGAACCGAACCGGCCAAACCTAAAGCCGCAAGAAATCCAATTGTGAAGAGCTTCCGCATATCTTTCTCCGCATCCAAACTTTCAGACAAGGATCCCTGTGACCCTTGCCGCTGCGTTCCATTATCTGCGCCATTTAAATCCTGCGGACTTATGAAAAACACGGAATATGCACATGTAATACGTTTTCACTCCTTTCGCCGCAACGCGTTAACAGACCCCATTTTCCGCCGCTAAAAGTTCTATCGCCGATTGTTACGGTTTTAATGCTTTGCGGCCATCTCAATGCTTGGAGAACCGCCCGTTCGAGCTTTAGACTTTGGCCGCTCGCCCGCAGTCTTCGGAGGCCAGCCAACGACTGCGGCACAAGTTCATATCAAAAAAGGAGGAAACCATGAATAATCTCTCACGCCGCTCGCTTATCCGCGGCGCCGCCGTGCTCCCAGCTGCCGGATTGGGTCTTGTCAGCACTGCCGATGCATCGTCCTCGCCAAAGCCAAAATTCGACGAAATCTATGATGTGGTGATCATTGGGTCCGGTTTTTCCGGTCTTGCTGCAGCCCTGGCTGCGCGCGAAGCGGGCGCTTCAGCTGCCGTATTTGAAAAAATGGCTTTCGTGGGCGGCAACTCCTCGCTTTCGGGCG
>OBYK01000654.1_pt1 | contig 15667 bp, 9 predicted proteins | sample 1476721 | NCBI WGS metagenome assembly OBYK01 (sample SAMEA2580191, study PRJEB22360) | human gut metagenome | biome: human gut; feature: human-associated habitat; material: faeces | place: Denmark | collected 2008/2010
CCTGCATTTATTTATGTAGAACTTTGCTTTTCTTTGCGCCTTATGCCGATTTTTTCCCGAAAAAACGGTCGATAATAAGGGTGATAGCACCGTCTCCACTGACATTACATGCCGGGCCATATCCGTCGAGAGCCAGATAAATGGTCATCATCAAGGCACTTTGTTCCGGCGAAAAACCGAGAACAGATTCCAGTAATCCGATCGATGCCATCAAGACACCTCCCATTACTCCGGGAGCAGCTACGGCAGAAATTCCTTGTAAAAGAATGAAATTGACAAAGAGTGCAAAACTGATATTCATTCCGCTCAGATACATCACTGCAACCGATGTAGTGATAAGTTTGATAGTCGACCCGCACATATGGACTGTAGAACAAAGAGGGACGGTAAAATTGGCGATCTCTTTGGTGGCACCGTTTTTCATGGTACATTCGAGAGTGACAGGAATAACAGCCGAACTGGAGCAGATTGAAAAGCCTGTCAGATATGCCGGAATAATGTTCCATATACATTTAAAAGGATTTTTCTTAGCTATCAGTCCGGCTATGATATATTGGATAATGAGATAGCAGATAGACAGGATGACACCGGTTGCAATGACTTTGATGCCTGTTCCCATGACAGTTGACAGATGACCGGCGGCACTCATTTCGCATATCATTGTGAAGATATAAAACGGCAGGAGGGGAATGATGGCACGTTCAATTGTGAGTTTTACTATTTCTCCGAATTCATCAAAGGCTTTTTTCAGTCCCGGAGCTTTGGTGAAAATGATGCCGACACCGAGCATGAATGATAGAAGGAGAGCCGTCAGTATATCGCAAATCGGAGGGAATTTGATATTGAAATAAGGTTCGAATACTTTTCCTTCCAGCGCGGAAGTGGAAATTTCACCGATACTTAGATAATGGGGAAGCAGGTTTGAGGCACAACCGTATGCAAAAAATCCTGCACCTATCGTCGACAGATAGGAGATAACAATAACACTCAACAGCATTTTTCCCGCTCCGCGTCCTAAGTTGGCAACGGAAGGAGTCACCAGACCTAATACGAGCAAGGGCACGATAAATTTGAGGATTTGCGCAAAGAACACATTGAAGGTCTTAAGTATTCTGATCATAATATCCGGGGCTATCAACCCCAATAACGAACCGATAGTTATCGCAATCAATACTTTAGGGAACAATCCTAATTTTCTTTTTTTCATTTTGTCAATATTTTAATTTAAAGGAACATTCATTCAAGGAACACATTACATCATGCATCTACGTAGCCGGTATTTTTATTTGGTTTGAATATTGTGGCTTGTGACGGCTTGGATTATCAGAATAAAGCATGTTAATGTTTTTTAAATCAGTGTTGGCTTTGTATTGGCGGTTACGTATTCAGTGCCTTTTGTTAAGTCTTCATAGTATAATTTTAAAGATACATATATGAAAAAAAACATTCTTTTATCCGGCATTTTACTGCTGAGTTTTTCTTGTGCCGTCGCCCAGGATTATCATGACGATGTTGTCGTGCTGGATTCTGTAAAGGTGATGTCGTTCAATATTCGTTTCAATAATCCGAACGATTCTCTCGATACGTCATGGGATCGGCGTCGGGAACCATGTGCCCGTATGATGGCTCAGTATCGTCCCGACGTGGTGGGGATGCAGGAACCACGCAACGAGATGTGGCAACAAATCTTTGATATGCTACCTGATTACGGTTATTATCGTATAGAGATGAACGACACACTGTCCGATTCCCGTACCGGAGGAGTATTGTTGTTATATCTCCGTGATAAATATTCAGTGGAACGTTCGGGACATTTTTGGTTGAGTGCTACTCCGGAAGTTCCGTCTCAGCCGTGGAATTCGACTGACCGGCATTATCGGGCTGCCTTGTGGTTGCAACTCAAAGATAAAAAAAGCCGGAAAGACTTTTATATTGTCACCACCCATCTGCCCTACAAAAAAGATCCGGTGGATACTGAGGTACGTGCCCGGTGCGCCTCATTGATAAACAATCAGATGAAGACCATCGCCGGTAGGGACGCAACTGTATTCGTAACCGGTGATATGAATGCTTCCTACAATCCCGATGATCCACGACGTGAGAGTCTGACTCCGTTTTACTGTTGGTTCGCTTCCGCCCGGGAAGATGCGGCCGGAACGGATGATCATTCCAGCTTTAATGGTTTCGGACGTGTGTCTCCTTTGGTAAGAGGTAAAAATCTGGATCATATTTTCTACCGTAACGCTTGCCCGTTGGTGTTTGAAACGGTTGATAAGCCGGTTTACGGTGTAAGGTGGATTTCAGACCATTATCCTATCATTTGTACATTTACTTATTGATTTGAAAAGATGAAGAAATATAAGATAATTTTTTTGATGTTTATGGCGGTTTTCACTGCTACAATGGCTGCTGCTACCGGATATAAGCTGGTTTCTCCTAATGGGAGGCTTATGAGTGAAATAAATGTCGGTGACAGTCTTACGTTTACTCTTTCTGACGAACGTCAATCGATATTGTCACCATCGACCATTGCTATAGAATGGACGGATGGTACAGTTTGGGGAGCCGGTATGAAAGTAAGAAAAGCACAACGCTTGTCTGTCGATGAAGTGATTCCTTCTCCAATGTATAAGAAATCGCAGGTACGAGATAAGTATAACCGATTGGTATTGAACGCGACTGCCGGTTTCAGTATTGAATTCCGGATGTATGATGATGGAATGGCTTATCGCTTCATATCTTCGCTTTCGGGGGAGCATATCATAAAGAATGAAAAGGCGGTGTATCGGTTGTCTCAGAACTTTGAGACATGGGCTCCGTATGTGCGTGACCGTAAGAAACGAAAGAACGCTACCCGTGAACAGCAGTTCTGGAATGATATGCAAAATCTTTATACATATCTTCCGGTGCAAGACTTTGATGCTAATAATCTGTTGTTTACACCGATACTTGTCAATCTGGAGCATGACGAAAAATTGTGTATTGCCGAAGCTGACGTTGAAGATTATCCCGGGATGTATTTAGCCGCAGATAATTGCAGGCCGCAGTTGCAAGGAGTCTTTGCTCCTTATCCGAAGAGTGTGGTGCGGGGCGGGCATAATGACCTTGAATATCTGGTTACTTCGCGGTATCCCTATATGGCAAAGATCGATGCACCGCGTACTTTTCCGTGGCGTACTTTCATTGTAACGAAGCGCGATGGAGAGTTGACGGAAAATGATATGGTATACCGGTTAGCTGCTCCGTCACGTATTGCCGACCGGTCATGGATCAAGCCGGGGAAGGTTGCCTGGGAGTGGTGGAATGACTGGGGGCTTTACGGAGTAGATTTCAAAGCCGGCATCAATACAGAAACTTATAAATACTACATCGATTTTGCTTCCGAAAACGGTATCGCGTATGTTATTCTCGATGAGGGATGGGCTACCAAAGGAAAGTGTGATCTTTTTGATGTCGTTCCGGAAATCGATCTTCAGACAATAGTAGATCATGGAAGGAGAAAAGGGGTCGATATTATTTTGTGGGCCGGTTATCTGGCGATGGAACTTAATTTGGAAAAGGTGGTATCGCATTATGCCGATATGGGTATTAAAGGTTTTAAAATAGATTTCCTTAATCGTGACGATCAGGAGATGATTGCTTTTATGTACCGTACAGCCAAAGTATGTGCTGCTCATAAAATGCTTGTCGATTTTCACGGTTGCCCCAAACCGACGGGCATGCAACGTACGTATCCCAATGTGGTCAATTATGAAGCGGTATTCGGCCTTGAACAATTGAAGTGGTCTAAACCCGATGTCGATATGGTTTCTTACGATGTTTTATTACCATACATCCGTATGGTGGCCGGCCCGATGGATTATACGCAGGGAGCGATGCGTAATAGTGTCAAAGGCGGATATTTCCCGAACAGGAGTAATCCGATGAGTCAGGGCACCCGTTGTCATCAGCTTGCAGAATATGTCGTATTCGATTCCCCGCTTAACATGCTTTGTGATTCTCCATCCAATTATATGCGTGAACAGGAATGTATCCGCTTTATTTCCCGGATTCCTACTGTTTGGGATGACACTTTCGTGCTCGATGGTAAAGTCGGGGAGTATATCGTTGTGGCTCGGCGCAAAGGTGATGATTGGTATATCGGAGTATTGGGCGATTGGAATACTCGTGAACTGACAGTGAAATTGCCGGATGATTGTATCGGGAAACGAATCGAGATATTCAGTGATGGGATAAATGCCCACCGGTCGGCTCAGGACTATCGGAAAACGTCCGGGATATTGGAACAGAATGAGATTGTCATCCGACTTGCGCCGGGTGGGGGATGGGTAGCTTGTATTCAATAAGATCATCCATGTTACAGTCTGAACTATATTCCCAAAGTTATCTATCCAACTTTTAGAATACAGTCAGACTGTAGTATGGGTGATTTTATAAAGGTTTTTGATGCAAAATGGAAACAGATTCTTATTTATCCTTTTACAAATCGGGTAGTTCCTCCTTTCCAGGACAATATATATACTCCGGGATAAAGTCGGGAAATATTGACCGGAGTCTCTCCTGCATTAACTTCACCTAAATGAATGACTGTTGATCCGGTCATGGAGAATATCCTCACATCCTGCAACGCCATAGCAGCAGACAGATATAGAGTCGAACCGTTCTGGTATGTGCTGACCGGACTGGTGGCGGCTGTTTCGGTGATGCCCGTACCTCCCTTGCCATACTCATACGCACCGATCGATGAAGTTCCATCGGTCGAACGTTCTACTCCTCGTTGGTCGAATATAAGCTTGTCTCGTAATTCAATCGTATTGTCTACATCTCCTTTCAATAATTTTTCTTCAAACTGCGATGCCGGCAGCACATTGATTGCATTTGATCCGAAAAAGCGTCTTTTCACCTTGACTGTCTCAATTGAGCCACCGTTTAAAGCCAAAACAGGAACGATATCTCCTTCTACTATATTGCTTTCGAGCATATTGCCGAGCAATAGGATCGATGCATCGGCCGAAGTTCCTAAAATATCGGTTTCTGCCGGTGTTATACCGATGTTATCGGTACTCGAAAAGATATTATAGCCGGTAGTCGCCGGTTGCCCTGCATTGTAAACATCACCGGTATATATAGAGGTAGAACGGTTTCCGGCAATCACGTTGTTGAAAATGAATGGTGTGCCGTTGTAGATATGTACGGCAGCACCGTAAAAGTCGGCGGTAGGTGTACCGTTTTTATAGCACGAGGCATGGTTTCCGACAATCGTATTGTTGACGATCGAAAGTGTAGATGCTGCATTCAAATTGGCATAGACGGCCGATCCTCCTTTTATTTCGTTGATGACACCGCCGGTAGCTTCTATCCGGTTGTTGACAAAAGTATTATTGACTAAGGTTGTTTTAGAAGCATAAGCCGTTCCGTTGAGTGAGACGGTGCCTCCGTAAGTTGCCCTGTTACAGGCATACGTGTTGTGCCCCAGATAAGCCCACGAGTATCCGGAATGGTATCCGGCAGAACCTTGTACCGCCTCATTTTCAGAGAAGTAGCAACCTGTCATGGCATAGCGCCACCATAGCTCCACACCGGCATAGGCGGTGAAGTATGCACCACCGTTGGCTGATGAAATGTTACGGATAAATCGGCAGCCGGTGCATAATAATTGGCCGGCTGCATAGATTCCCGCACCCTGACCTGTGGATTGGTTGTCGCGAATAATCACATTGTTGAGTATCAGTGGCGAGCCCAGCCCGGCGATGCCTGCACCTGTGGTAACACTTCCGTTGGCGTTTCCTCCCACAATTTCAAAATTGCAAAGCGTCAGTGCACAGTATTTTTGAACGGTCACTACACGATAAGCGTTTTCTTCGTTACCGGTCAATACTCCGTCGGCAATTTCATCATTGCCGTTTATATCTCCCGATAGGACTGTGCGTCCTGTCACTTCTTTAAATGCAGAATCGTAGCCGCCGAATATATCCAGCGAATGGGGAATGTTGAGTGTAGCACTACGACCTTTTAATAGCTCCGATTCGGTTACGGAATAGTGCCCTTGGGCAACGTAAATGGTATCACCGTTGCAGGTGGCATCGACAGCCTCCTGAATATTGCGGAAGGGGGCTGACTTGCTTCCGTCGCCGCCATCGGCAGCATTTATATCCACATAGCGGGTATGGGAGGCTACGAAAGGCATTAATGAAATGCTTACTATCACAGGGAAATGATCGGAAGGCGTGACGCCGCGTCCAAAAGTTTCATTGATGTGATTGTATGTATGCACTTTCATTCCTTTTACCCATACATAATCCAGCCGGGTCCCATCTTTCTTCTCAGGATCCCATTTGCACAAGGTGCCGTCCTTAGGCCACGGAAATGGGGTTTCCGACACTTTGCGGCTGTCCGACAGATAGGCACTGCAAAGGTCATAGAACGGATAGCGTATGGCCGATGAGTTATGGTCACCACATATAATTGCCGGATAATGACCGGAGATGGAACGTACTTTTTCTATGTTAATACGTGTTCCTTCATTACGGGCATCGCTTCCTAAATGATCGAGGTGGGTGATGAAATAGTAAAACAGTTCACCGGTCTCTTTCACTCTTAACTTGGCCCATACGGCAAAACGTTTGTTACCACTGCTGTTGTCCCATGAAATTAGCGATTTGGAGGGGTCTGTACATAAAAAGTAATGTCCCTCTTCAAGAAGGTCGAATTTGTCGGTGCGAAACAATACCGCATTGACTGTGCCTTGATTGGGCACCGTCGACGAGTTACCTCCCCATTCTACAAATGAATACTCCGGAAGCAAACTTTTCATATCCTCTTGTTGTGAACCGGCGTTCATTTCATTGACCCCGACAATGTCGTACTTGAAATCGATAATTGTCCGGGCAACATAGCTCTTGCGGTTGTCCCAGCTTAATTCTCCTTGATCGGCAGTTGTTTTGAAACGGATATTGAAACACCCCACATTTAAAGTCGTGGTATTGGCTACACTGACCGTTGGAATGGTCGGTAGAAGCACCCATAGGATGGCAAATAGCCTATATTTGATGTGATAGAAAGCCATATAATAATGATTTATAAAACAAACAAGTCGTCTGCTTCCTGTATCCGGGAGGCAGACGGACCTGTTTAATAAATGAGTGACAATATTATCTGGTAACTTTGAACGTTTGTCCGTTCACGTTAGCCATGTAAATACCCTTTGCAAGTTCACGCAAATCAATCGTATCGCTTTGTGTAATAGATTGGATGCGCATACCTTGTAAATTATAAATATGTATGGTAGCATTATCGGTGAGCCCTACCACCTTGTAGATACCATTACCCGAAGCTTGTAATTTGAGAGAATTCCCCGGGGAGGTCGTATTGGCAATACCGGTCCCATGATTGGTTAGGAAGTCATAAGCTCCCGGGGCAGTTTCACCGTTAACCTCTTCCTGACTACGTTTCGAACCGGTTTGGTCTACTGTAACATCAATCTCGAACGGTAGATATCTGCCTTCATCTTTTAGCGTTTTGATGTACTCTCCGAGTTCGAAGCCATAAAGGGCATAAACTCCGAGCTGATCGAGAATTCCATTATCCACAGGTTTCAATGTCTTGGTAAATCCACCATTCTCTCCGGCTGCTGTTGTACCGAATATTTTTGAATAAGTATTCGGGTTGTTGCCATCCATATGATCATTGTTCCAGTTGATAGCAATAGTAGGAGATTCCATGACCGAGCCGAATGTGCCCAGTATGCTGCCGCCATAAGAATTTAGATAAGCGCTGGAAGGTGTTTTCTCCGTACCGGTAAGAACGATGGCAGCTTTGGCTACCGCACCGTCATCATCGCGTCCCACGATGATCGAATTGCAGATATTCACCGCCGGATCACAGGCAATGCGTATTTGCGACCCCAACCATGAACCGGGGTTAGTGACAGTACCGGTTTCCGTATCTTCGGCATATAGCTCCGAAGGGTCGGCAGAACAGGCATTACCGGCAATGGTACAGTTAATAATATGTACCGCGCGTACATCGTCATCAAAAGAACTGCCATTGGCACAAACTCCTGCACCTTCATAAAAAGCCTTGTTGTCGACGATGGTAGAATTTATGATCCACATATTCTCTCCCGAAGACTGGGCGATGGCACCACCATAACGGGATTCTACTTCATTATTACCGAAGTAGCAACGTTCGATTACGCCATTCGCTTTCTTCGAACTACGGGTGGTACAGCGGAATCCGGCTCCGGTCTTGTGCGCTTTGTTGTTGTATACATTGCAGTCTTTTATATGATAAAGTCCGCCATAGATGTGGATACCGGCGCCGATTCCGTCTCCTGCACCTTCGCCTTTGCTTACATTATTATATATATTGCAATACTGGAGCTCGATGGCCCCCTGTGTGCAATAAACGGCTCCGCTTGCATTAGTCGAACCTTCGGGAGAGTATGAACAGGTGAAATCGATACCTATCAGCCGGCAGATATGGGCCAAGTTCTCGGCATCATCGTTCCTTGCCTGGCGCACATGGATTAAGTTGCGGAGGTCGCCTGCGCTCGGCCCCCCGTTTTCATCGAGGTCGCCGGAGAATATCGTGGGTGTGGCCGATGGATAGGGAGGCCCATCGGTAACGTTTACGCTCAGGCCATTCGGTAACCGCGCCTTTGCTCTGATCGCATCCTCCTACAAAAACATAACCACGGTAAATACGCCCGGCGTCGGCACCGGGACTGGTAGCATTGTAATAGGTACCGCCTGCAAGAAAGAATACGTCTCCGGTTTTATATTTGGATACCTCGTCGTTTTTTGCAGCAGAGGCATCATTCTCGAAAACGTCGTACATGGTAATCGCTTTTTCCCAAGATGAACCGTCGTTACCTGTGGAGCGTAAACCCGGTACGACATAGTATTCGGCCGAAAAAACGGTTGTAGGAATCAAAATTCCCATTGCGTAGAGTAAGAAATGTTTTAGTTTCATAATTCTCATAGATTTGTTAATAATGTATTGATAAAATCACTTGGAACTTTTAGTGCCTGTTTAAATTTTGCTCAGTATTATTTTAAGAGGAAAGTTTAAACAGGCTCTTATACTTTTGAGGGAGTCCCCAAGGTAGCTTTTTAAGGTTGTAAAGACTTTATGTAGTCTTCATAAATCCGGTGATAGGTGGCAACGAGATCCGTAAACCCATTGACCTCCTTTGCCCTTATTTCGTAGAGGAACGGGCCGGTATAACCGGCACGGTCAAGCGCCTGAAGAATAAGGGTCCAATTGTTTTTGCCACGTCCCGGGAGCTGATGGCACTCTTTCTCTCCGTCTCCATCGGCAATATGGACACTCTTTATGCGAGAACCGAGTGCGGTGATCAGCCGTTCGGGATTTTTAATGTGATTCATGTCGATGGCAGCATAAACATCGGCTGGCATTAAATCCATGATTTCAACCATCTCCTCGACCGTACGGCCCAGCGGGCGTTCTACTCCGGGGCTGCGAAGCAACTTATACCCGAGAAGATTTTCCAGTACGATAATGGCTCCTGTCTCCTTTACATCTTTATTCAGGGAGGTGATGGTTTTTACCAACTGGCTCATGCGTTGCTTGCGTTCGTTGAGGCCCAACCGCCAGCTTGGATGAAACAGTATAACTTCCGGCTCCAATACACCGACAACATCAATATAGCCACGGTAGGCATTTTCCGAATGCGAACGGATCGTTTCGTCAACGTGCGACGGGTCACAGTCGGCCCCATAAGGCATATGTATCGACCAGATGTTGATTCCGGCACTGTCGGCATCGTGTTTTACCCGGCGGAACTTCTCTTTTAATTCGGCATTTGGAATAGGATGATCTCCATTGACCAAGCCGGTGAGAGAAATCTCTATGTCGGAGATACCTGCAGACCGCGCTTCTTTCAGATTTTCATAGGTCAGTCCCTCTAAACCGCCGAAAACGCTTATGGTTGTTCCTATACGCAACTTCTGCGGAGTGCGTACTTCATCTCCATTCATGGTATCCATGCAAAAACCGCTTATGGAAACCATCAAGACAGATATCCATGCATAGATTGATTTTCTTTTTAACATACTGTTTACTTGTAATTTAAAACTTAGTAATAGCTTATTTGTGAGTAACGATTAAAAATCAAGTCCATCGTTCCAGCCGGTGTTCTGTGTAATCATGCCTTTGGTAAGTGTACGTTCGTTACTCGGGACCGGATAGAGATAATCGCGGTCCTCATTGAAAGCCCTCATCAATTGTCCGTGAGCCAGGATATAGCCGGTCTCTCCTTCTGAAAGGAATATATCCTGATTTATTTTCAATGGAGTTACTCCCGGAGCAGGAATACGGCGGTCCAGATAAACCACAAAGTCGATTTTTCCATTACCATCCATGTCATAACGGCCTTCACCGGGTACATAAGGACCATAAAATGGCTGGGTCAGAAGCTGACCTTCACGCCATCGGCATAGATCGGAAAAACGGATACCTTCACTTACCATCTCTATCGAACGTTCCCGGCGGATCTCAAGAATAACTCCTTTATTGGAGCCACTGTCTACATTCTTATATCCATAAAGTTCAGATGTAAGGAACGGGTCGGGATCAGCATTTGCAGCCGATTTATTCAGATGAGGCATCCCTACGCGGTCCCGGATTAAATTGACTGAGTGATCGAGATCGTCTTGTGTCAATGTCCCTAATTCGGCTTTGGCTTCGGCGTAATTGAGATATACTTCGGCCATACGGTAAATAGGCACATCTATTGTAGAGGCATTGATATAATTGGGTCCCGAAATATACTTCAGCATCGGATATCCTGTCACGGTATTGGCAAAATTGAAAGTTCCTTCTGTACCATCGACGTATTGGGCATTTTGTGTCAGTACTGTCTGTGCAAGACGGGGATCGCGCTCTTTTGTCTCTTCAGTAAATGGCATCGTTGCCCATCCCTCTCTATCGGTGAAGCGGCTGCCGTCTTGCATTAAATAAGAGAAAACGAGTGCTTTGGTATAACCGGCCATACCTTTGGACGGCATCAGTGCATAGGCATCGACTGCATGTGCGAAATTACCCCCATAACAACGTGCAAGGATCACTTCCTGTGCAATGGCGTTTTCTGAAGTAAAGAGCGAATAATAGGGATTTTTCCCTGTCGAGTAGATAGAATACTTTTTATCATTCATAATATCAAGTGACGCATTGACGCATTCCTGCAAGATAGCTTCATAAGGTAAGTTGTTTTTATTAAATGTGTGGCCGGCATGGTATTTACGGAAAGTACCTTCAAAAAGACACGCACGCGATTTTAACGCAAGGGCTGCATAACGCGAAACTTTGTAAATAGAGGATGATGCCGGAAGATTTTCTGCCGCCTTATCACAGTCTTCTATAATATGATTTATGATGACGTCGCGACTGTCGCGCGGCTTGGCCAGAAGTTCATCTTGGTCTGATGCCAATACTTGGTCATACCATGGCACTTCGCCAAAGCGTTTCAGCTTTTCAAAGTAAAAGTAAGCGCGCCAGAAATAAGCAACACCATCGTAGCGTTTGCGGGCGGTTGCATCTTCGCAACGGTGGGAGTTCTGAAGATAATAATTGATATATCTCAGATAAGACCATGACCATCCTCCACCGGAGGAAGGAACAGTGCGTGTCAGCCCTACTACGACATCGCTTTGAGACAGACCGTCGACAATTAGGTTGGATGGTTCGTCATACAGATTGACTGCGGTGGGTTCCATGAGGTAAAACTGGTTGGTATAAAGTTCCAACTCTGACTCTGTATGAAAAAAAGTGTCGGGACTGATGGAATCCTTAGGAAACTCATTAAGGTCACACGATGCAAAGCCTGTTAATAAGGCGGCGGATATGAATATATGTTTTATAGTACGCATAGCTGGTTTGTTTTTTTAGAATGTAATATCGATGCCAAATGAGAATACCTTGCTGAAATTGTATACTTCACCGGAGTTCTCAATGTAAGATGAAGATGAAACTGCCGCTTCGGGGTCGATGTATTTACAGTATTTTTTCATCGGCGACCAGTAAGCAAGATTCTCTCCGGTAAAATAAATGCGTATCTGCTGAAGATATTTTTTTAATACCGGAAGAGTATAACCTACTGTCAGATTCTTAAGCCGCAGATAGGCCACGTTCTGAATATACCGGTCATTAGGTGATGTCAGAGTATAGTGGGAATTGGTGTTATCGGAGTATGCTTCATAACCGCGAGGGAATGGAAAGTATGCATCCAGATTATCTTCACTCCATACCTGATCTACCAATTGCTGGCTTAAGAATGTATTGTGCGGACGACAATAGGGACCCCAGAAAAGATTGGCCTGGCCGGAGCTGGGATACCAGTTGCGTTTGCCTACACCTTGAAACAGGATAGAAAAATCAATACCGTTCCACGAAAAATCACCACCGAATGTATAAGAGTATCTTGGAAGTGAATTACCGATGATTACCCGGTCTCCCGGATCTTCGACAGTGTTTTTCCCGATGGAAATTTTATTGTCGCCGTTGAGATCCAAAAATTTCGGATCACCTGCATGAAGTCCCTTACGGGTGGCAGTAGCATCGATGCGTTTGGTAAAGTAGGAACAGTCCACTTTTTGGGTATATTCTGCCGCTTCTTCATCCGTACGGAAAAGACCATCGATTTTATATCCCCAGATATCTCCGAGTTTTTCGCCTACATAGTGTTCCGAAATTAGTCGGGTATCATTGTCGAACCGGGTGACTTTGGTCTGGTAATCGCCAAGGCCGGCACGTAATGAGTAAGAGAATGGCCGGTTAAGCAGAGTCGTTCTGTCACGCCAGACGAAACTGAGTTCCCAACCTTTGGTGCGCATATCGGCAGCATTGGTGCGCGGTTCGCTTGCACCGTAAACTCCGGGGAGCGATGCACCCGGCATCATCATGTCGGTAGTGTTGCGTACGTAATAATCGCCGCTGAATGTCAGCCTGTTGTTTAGGAAAGCAAGGTCGACTCCCCAGTCATACGTCGTTACTTTTTCCCATGTTAAATCATTGGCTACAGGGGCGTCTTCACGAGCGTATGTCAGTTTATCCGTACCGTTGAATGTAAAATCTCCATTGGTGAGATTGGTATTGATCTTTTGAACAAACAGATAGTCAGATACCTGTTGGTTGCCAAGGCTGCCGATAGAAAAACGTATTTTGGCATTGTTCCACCATTGTCGCATAGGTTCCCAGAAATTTTCCTGACTGATACGCCATCCTACAGAACCTGAAGGGAAGTATCCCCAACGGTTGTGACTCCAGAAGCGCGACGATCCGTCGGCACGGCCGGAGGCTTCGAACAGGTATTTGCCATCGTAGTCATAATTGATACGTCCGAAGACACCGAGTGTCTTATATTTCGATTGTCCGCCACTGACGGCATAAGTCGATCCGGCTGATAAGTTGAAGTCATTCAGGTCTTCCGAAAGATTTCCATCAACCGATATTGTATTCTTGCGGTAGTAACGGGTGTCATATTGCATACCACCTACAATCTTGAAGTTATGTACTTTATTCCAAGTGTGTGAATAATCGGCAAATGCTTCAAATGTCTGTTTATAGAGTGACTGGTTAGTTTCTTGAAGGTCGTTACGGAACTTGCTGGTGGTTTCCCATGAAATCACGCCTTCATGTGAAGAATACGGTGCATTATTATAGCGATACTGTCCGAATTCATGAGAAAAACGATAGGCATGACTTAAATGTAGGGTTAGCCCTTTAACGATATCTAATTCAAGGTTGTTTTTAATCGTCGCTTCATTTACTACCTCTTCGTTGGACGTTTTTCCATAAGTAAGCATCAGATTCATGTCACCGAGTACACCGGCTCCTTGATTTACTATTTCAGTGCTGTGTACGATAGTTCCATCAGGATTTCTGGGGACAAATAACGGAGAACCTCCCATGGTTACGTTACGAAATGTCGTTTGCTGGTTTTTCATTCCCGGCCACCACATTTTACCATAAAAATAGTTCAGGTTGGTACTAAAGCGGGCCCATTTTGTAATGTTGATATCCAGTTTTCCGCGAATGCTGTAATTGTCATAAGGGTCATTCTGCTGGTTCATAACCCCTTGGGTATTGTAATAGCGGCCGCTGACGTAGTATTTCACCCTGTCATTTCCCCCTCTTATCGATACATTATGCTCATGTTGCATGCGGGTACGTTTGTAAATGTAATCGTACCAATCGAAATTTCCGTAATACTTGTATGTTCCGTCTTCTTCGGTTACTACCCATGGGCGGGCGGGATTTTCCGTCTTATCGCCGCGACGCATCTCGAGTTCGTTCCAGTCGTCCTCATCATATTTAAGGTAGTTTATCCCTTTATTCGAATAATAGAAAAAGCGGTCGACTACTTTGGCCCAGTCGTAACCACTGGTTATGTAGTCGGTACTCGTGGTGTTTTTTAATAAACCGAAACGGCCGTTATAAGTAACCTTTACGTTCGAATCACTGCCGGTTTTAGTAGTAACCAATACTACGCCGGCTGAGGCCTTTGCACCGTATACCGAAGCTGCTGCAGCATCTTTTAATATGGAAACCGATTCTATATCGTTAGGGTTGAGTCTGTTTAGTTCCATTTCTACACCGTCGACAAGAATGAGCGGGGTTCCTCCGTTTAAGGATGCGGCACCGCGAATATCTATTTCATAACCCGAATCGGCCCTACCGGTATTAATACCGATGTTTAGTGATGGATCCAGGCCTTGCAGGGCTTGTGCAGCCGAAGAGACAGGACGCCCGTTGATCCGAATCGGGCCGATAACTCCGACAGCTCCTGTCAGGTTTACCTTTTTTTGGCTGCCGAATCCGACTACTACTACTTCATTGAGTATAGTCGAATTTTCAGTCATGGTAATATTCAAAACGGTCGAGCTACCTACTTTTATCGAAATATCGGAAAAACCTACATAAGAAAATTTGAGTGTTTGTCCCGGAATCGCTTCAATGGAATAATCACCGTTTACATTGGTGATTACGCCTTTGCCCGATTCGGGATTTTGGACGGTAACACCGATCAGTGGTTCTTTATCTGCACCGTTTATCACTCTCCCGGTAATCAGGCGTGGCCTTTGTGTCGCAGGTGTATTCCCGGTAGGTTGTTTCCGGCTTTGGATGACAATACTTTTGTTGGTTACCGTATAGGTGACATTTTGCCCCGTAAATATATGGCTGAGTATTGTACTTATGGATTCATTTTTAGCTGAGACTGAAACTTTACGATTCATATCCACCTCATTCGATTCTACTGTTACGGAAAATCCATATTGCTGTTGCAGTTTCAATACAGCTTCGCGTACAGTCACATTCTTTACTTGAAAATCAATACCTGTAGCAAGTGCCTTACCGGGAAGCAGTACACTGATAACCAGCGTGAGCACTATGAAAGTGTTTCTCATAATTGATTGATTTAAATGATAGCTGTTGTACATGTTATAAGATTTAATTATAATTGATTGATCGGAATTGATTCATTGACATTGTTTTCATTTGTCATAGCAGGGGTGTTTTTTAGTATTTCATAAAATGCTTCATCCTATCTATATTATTGGACTTAGTTTTCTATGAGTCGTCGTCCCATCGTTTCCGGGTGGATGAGGGAACTTGGTCTTTCATTGTATTGGATGGTAGTTTTCTT
>OBYK01000674.1_pt1 | contig 15272 bp, 8 predicted proteins | sample 1476721 | NCBI WGS metagenome assembly OBYK01 (sample SAMEA2580191, study PRJEB22360) | human gut metagenome | biome: human gut; feature: human-associated habitat; material: faeces | place: Denmark | collected 2008/2010
GTCGGGCGTTCGAGTCGCCTCATTCCGACAGAAAACGACAAACGAGCAAAATCGTTTGTCGTTTTTCTTTTTTTACTGTGTTCTGAGTGCGTTGATTCCGGATCAACGTAACATCAGGGATCAACGTAAAAAGCATCAGCTCAGTTTGAAAATCCCTGCATTGAAAAAGCACATTAAATACTTTTTCCATCATATAGAATAGTACAATATTCGAAACTTATTTTTTACAGCAATTCAGTATTCCTTTTAACAATAAAATATTGTAAATTAGCACTTTCATTACAGAAAGTCTTTTTCAATATTATATTATCATGAGAATACATAAAAACATTTCTATTTTGACAGTTGGATTGTTCACTGTCTTAACAAGTACGGCACAAAACTATAAATTCGATTTCAGGCAAGAAAAAAGCACAAAAGAAGGTTACATTAAAGTTACCCCTACCGATCTCTTTTCGGAAAGTAAAGGATACGGCTATGACTTGCAGCCAGTATCGACCTCCTCAGATACAGCTCCTTTTTTCTTTTCCGTACAAATTCCCGATGGAAATTATAGAATAACAGTACTGTTAGGATCCGGTAAGAAGAGAGGAGAAACTACCATAAGAGGCGAATCGCGTCGTTTGTTCTTTGAGAACATTAAAAGCGAGAAAGGAGAAATGATACCTTGCATATTTACCATCAATAAGCGAAACACCCGTATTTCGGACACCGAGCAAGTACGCATCAAACCTCGTGAAAAACGCAAACTGAACTGGGACGATAAGCTGACATTAGAATTTAATGGAAAATCACCTTGCGTATCGGAATTAACGATAGAGAGAACGGACAATGTCCCCACTGTCTTTTTATGCGGAAATTCTACAGTAGTAGACCAGGATAATGAGCCTTGGGGAAGTTGGGGACAAATGATTCCACGTTTTTTCAATGAAAATATCTGCTTTGCCAATTATGCCGAATCCGGAGAAAGCGCCAATACATTCATTGCAGCCAAACGCTTGAAAAAGGCACTAACCCAAATGAAGCCCGGAGACTATGTATTCATGGAGTTCGGCCATAATGACCAAAAGCAGAAAGGACCCGGGAAAGGAGCATTCTACTCTTATATGACCAGCCTGAAAACCTTTATAGACGAAACCCGTGCACACGGGGCACATCCCGTATTGGTCACCCCGACCCAACGTCGCAGTTTCGGAGCAGACGGTAAAATACAAGACACACACGAGGATTATCCGGATGCCATGCGTTGGCTGGCCGCCAAAGAGAACGTTCCTTTAATAGACTTGAACGAAATGACCCGCACCCTATACGAAGCCATGGGAGTAGAAGCCTCAAAGAAAGCTTTCGTACACTATCCGGCAGGTACTTATCCGGGACAAGATAAAGCTTTGGAAGACAATACCCATTTCAACCCCTATGGTGCATATCAGATTGCCAAATGTGTGATCGAAGGGATGAAGAAAGCAGAAATTGACCTTATTCAATACCTGAGGGAAGATTACCAGCCTTACGATCCGGCACATCCGGACGCTGTGGAAAACTTTCATTGGAATGACAGTCCGTTTACAGAAATAGAAAAACCGGACGGCAACTAAAACCGTGAAACTTCACAAAAACAGGAACTAAGAAAATGCCCCTTTCAATAGAATCACCCATGCCACAGTCAAATAGAACTGCACTCCTAAAGTTTTATATCCAACTTTTACAGCGCAGTTAAAACTGTGGTATGGGTGATTTTAAATTTAATAGAGATGTTGGTTACACTCTTTTTAAGCGGAATACCGGTACCCGGAACTTTAAAAAGCCTTCCGATAAATAGCTTCAATATCTTCTATAGAGGTGGAACGCGGATTACCTCCGGTACACACATCATTAAAAGCAGCTACGGCCAATGCCGGAATATCTTCTTCTTTGACATTGATTTCATGCAGTTTCTGAGGAATATCGATGCTTACCGAAAGGGTTCTCACTGCATCGATAGCTGCCTGCACCCTTCTGCCTCCGTCATGCCATCCGTATTTACTCCCATCGCCCCGGCAATCCGGATGTATTTCGAAGCAGCCGGAGATTCCGCGTTATACTCCATGACATACGGTAACAGCAAAGCATTGGATAGAAGAACCTCCACCTAACGCTACAATAAAATCGGCACCCGACGCCTTGTAGGCAGCTACTCCGTTCTGCACATTGGCAATGGTCGGATTGGCTTTCACATCACTGTAAAGCTCATAGGGGATATTATTAGCTTCGAATACTTTCATTACTTCGGCAGCTACGCCAAACCTGATGAGATCTTTGTCGGTCACAAAGAAAGCTTTCTTGAATCCACAACGGGCGGCTTCCACAGCGATCACGCTACGGCAGCCAGCACCGAAATAGGATGTTTCGTTTAATACAATGCGGTTCATTCATTCTTTTATTTTTGTAAGGTAATTCCCATTAAGCCGATAACGACATCATTGGATACGGTCTCCAAGGTTATACGCTTCAAATCCTTATCCGGATTCAATGGCATATCGAGCAGTATCCCCGCACCCCCATCGATCGGGCGTCCGTATACTCCAGTTATATTCAAATCTTTTTCAAGATTATTACTGACCAATCCTGATTTAAGATGTAGACGATACGGACGAGGAGATTGGAGCCGGAAAGCCATACCATCGACATAAAAGTCCTGTTCGATCGGACACCAGTTTTCCGGATTGACAAGTTCTAAAGTCTCTGCGGTTCCATCTGCATAATGCACACGAACGACCCCATTGACAATATGACATTGCATATGGTTCGTACTACCGGCCATCAACAGATAGGCACGGGAGGCTCTGCCCGTAAGAGGTATCGACAGACTATCCGGATAATTATCCCACAAGGAGGTGAAAGCGATGTTATTTCCTTTTTCCGGTGTACGGAACGATACTCCTAAATTAGTAGACAGCAGCCCGTCACGTACCAATGCTCTCATGCCGGAATCATCGATATCCGCCGTCAACGTGGGATGACACCATTCTCCAATTCCCTGTTTCGGAAGTTGCAAAGTAGTGTAAGGCGAACGGGGAGAAAGATACTCATTACGATAGATATCGGTAACCGAAGCATTGAATGCCGAAGTGATATCGATTGGTTCGCACGAATCCGCCTTTACATGGGTGAACGGGAGAACGGCCGGCATCATCTCCTGCTTTATATTTACATTCACCGGTTGCCACCATTTCATTTCCTCTTGTTCTACCAATACAAAAAAAGTATGATGCCCCGTTTGACCGGAAATCCGAGCCGCTAACCGTTTTTTATCTACAGTAGGATCAACAAGTATCCCTTGAGGATCATAAAATTTATCATAAACAGTGCCTTCCAAAGCCGTCAAGGAAAAGTCTTGTCCGGGATGTACTTCCAACGGCTCCTGAGAAAGCCTCCGAAGGGAAGCACCGCTCCAAATAATTTCAACAACCGTCTCCCCGGCAGCAGGTGCCGTGACAGCCATCACCGGACAGCCCGAAGCGGATTCTACAAATGCCCATTTGGCAGAAACGCCGTTTACCTTCACCGACTCGATTCTCTCTTTAAAAGCATTTATCTGTAAACTCAGCTCCATCGGATTGGCAAAATGCTGTTTGACCGTATAAATATCCCGCATTCCCTCACGACGGAAACGGTAAGATAAATCGGGAGTGGCAAGAGACGCTTTATCCCATTCTGCCGGAAACCCGGGACGAATCACCAACTTGTCATTCAGAGCATCGGGCAGAATCCCGAATAATCCCTGAATCAGAAGCCGGGAAGCAACCCCTACCGGATCACCGAAATCACGATAACACTCCCCACGGGCGGCATCATAAAAACTAATCTGCCCGAAATTGCCCGGACTATCACCGATGTACATGCCGTCGAGGACAGAGCTCTTCATCAGCTTATATCCGGCTTCCGGACGCCCTGCCTGGAAATAGGCCAGTGCCGTATGCATCACCTCTGCAAAAGCTACGTTATTGACGCTCCATGAGTAAGGCAACCAGTTGGTCGTAGCAATGGTGGCATACCCTTTTTCTTCCAAGCCGTTGGCACGAACAGGGATATGAGGAATTTCCGTATCGACATAACGGGTAGCCTGATAAGCTTGAAAAGGGTCGGCCACTTCACTATCGAGGGCATGATAGATGGTCCACACTCCGGCAGACTCATGCAAACGGCGATGCCCCATATAATCCTGATATTCGGCCCAATGTCCTCTATCAGACAACCATAAACGTGCATTAAGGGCCCGTAATATCTTCCCGGCTTCTTCCCGGTAAGGCGTAGGGTCTTCACCGATTTTTTCGGCAATAACAGCCGCCATCTTATTGGCACGGTAATTATAGGCAGAAGAATGAGTGACGGCACCACTGTTGTAATAAAGGGCATCACTGGCCCAGATACATGCATAAGCATCATAAAGCCCGTCATTATCGGGATCGTAATTCAACTTCTCCCATGCCAGATGGCGGACGAGCACCGGCCACATCTGGCGGGCATACTCCAAATCTCCCGTCCAGTTGAAATGCCAAAGCAGTTCGTCTATATAGCAAAGATTCATGTCGTAATGATGCATCTGGGTATTGTTGCGGGGATTACGGCAAATATACCCATTGCTGTATTGGGGAGTCCCCCACCGCTTTTCCGAACGGGCCAGATTAAGGACGGAATCCTGTGCCGGATGAGGTATCGTGTTGGGAACCTCTGTGACTTGGCTGGCCGCATAGGCATCAAAATGCGTACGGGCCCGATCGTGCCAGCCTAAAGCATCCCCTGTATAAGCAGCGCGCCAGCCACTTAGCGGCATACGCCAACCTACCGCACCATGCAACCAGACTTGCCCATCCCAAATTCCATCGGCAGCAAGGGCAAGAGCCCTCCCAGCGTATTCAAATAAGCATCCGGCGTTTCTATCCGGATACGGGAAGCCAATTCCGCACGGGCCTTTTCCGCCTTTTCATACAAGCGGCTTCCCTCTTTCTTGCCAAGCATTTTAATAGAGAAATCCCGGAACACCAGATAAGCAACCCCATTTTTCAGGCGTATATCACAAGTCTCCACTTGCTGCGGATTCTCCGGTGCTTCGAAGCTATCGGCCGGATCGGCACCCATATCGCCATTACGATTCAGACGGTGTGCCTTGATCTCCGACATAACGGCCGTAAGCACCGACTGAGAAGAGAAACCGACCGGTTCCAGCTTCCAGATAGCCCCATCAACATCCGGCAATGCCAAAGCAGAGATACGAAGTTCTCCTTTTCCCCAAGCCGGGTCAGTGAGATGATAACTCCGGCGCCCGGGCGTATAGCGGGCTTCACAATAACCTACAGAATCGAGCATGGCCGAGTAACCACCGGGCATGGAAATCCTGAAACGGATATTCTTACTGTTCCGTTTATCATAAGTGGCAAATACAGGCCGGTCACTCGTTTCCAACCGGAAAGGAGACCAACTGCCATATAAAGCACGTGTATAACGATTCTTACCATTGACACAAACAAAATCATCCCCCTCCGGATAATATTGCAAACTGCGGGATGCTCCCCGTTTATGATCATTATAAGAAGTGGATTCTATAAAATCTCCGATTCGCTTTACCGGCTTCTGCGCACACACGCATCCGGCCGACAAACCGAAACAACTTAATAAAAAGAAAGATAAATAACGATTCATGATTAATAATTATTCAATAGGAACGAAGCCTCTCCCCAACCCTCTCCGTAGGAGAGGGAGCTAAGTTAGTTTTGCAACTGATTAATAGACAAAAGTATCCAATTAATAGACAAGAGTATCTGTACCCCCTCTCCCCCGGAGAGGGTTGGGGAGAGGCTTTATTTTTTACGGCATCGGTTTCAGTCCCTCCCAGCGTACATTCCAAGTTCCGTCTTTCGGGAAGCCGGGGTTTTCAACCTGGCAACCGTCCCATCCGGCACACATCATGGCGATGGCAGTCAACAAGCCACCGTTACCGGGCAGGTATACGCGCAGACGGCCATCCTGGTAATTGTGTCCGTTCACCAGATAAGTATTGGTGCGTTTGTCCATCAGCAGGGCACCGACAGCCTTTTCCGGTTCACCCAAACGGGCGGCATTCATAGCTGTCATCGGATAATCCCATCCCCAGGTTTTACCCCAGTTCCAGTTGTCCCAAATCCAATGCAGGGTATTTTTCATATAATCATCGCGAATCAGTTTATTCATCGGAAGGATACCGACTGAACCCAACACGGCCATATGATCGGAGGTGAAACGAATGTCCTTATAAGTATCCGTAGCTGTTTCGGCAGCCAGATACAGTTTATCTTCATTATAGGCCAACGGAGAGAGTTTATCAATCATCTCATCCCATTCCAAATTCCGCTTTTCACCGGCACGCTCGCGCCATTTCTGTGCTGTCTCCATAGCGAAATGCCAGTACGAGAGCTCGAAAGGAGGGTTTACTGTTTCAGAAGCACGAAGCGTTTCTTGCGCGGGAATAGCACCTTTCAACACAAAACGCCCTTCCAATTCATCATAAGTAGCAAAGGAATACATAAAGTCGGCGGTTTCCTGTACCAGCCGGTTGTATTTCCTGATTATTTCATCCGAAGGATTGTTGCGATACACCAGTTCTGCCAGATAGATGAAATGCGGCTGTTGCCAGATCAGGAAACTGCCTACTTTAGAAGGCGCCTCCGTGCCGCTCGGATCGGTCATCTTCATCCAACGTATTCCATCAAAACCTTGTCTGCCGGCTATTTCACGGGCAACGGGCTCTACAGTTTCGTACCATCCTAAAGTGCGGTCAAGCAGATCGGCACGATTCCACAAAGCAAATTGCGCCTGATGCCACCAGATCATTTCCAAATGGAATTTACCGAACCAGGAATTATAAGTCAGTCCGGTTTCTTGTGGCGGAGTAGTTCCGGCACATTGGATGGCGAGCAGATATTGGCTCAATACGACACGACGTTCCAATTCTCCGGCACGTTCATCCGTACAGGCAGAAAAGTCAACAGCAGCGCCATTTTTCCAGAAAGCGGTCCAATATTGGGCGGCAGCCTGCCGGGTCTGTTCGGAAGTAGACATTTCCGGAGAAGAATTTTCCGGAGTAAAGGCACAAGTAAATGCCAGGGTATCCTCTTCGGGGGTAAGCACAAAATAGTTTTTCTCTTTTTCTCCGAACGTTGCTTTGCCCTCCCAACGAATCGTTACATAATAGGTAGTGGCATCCAAGGTACGTTTCAATACAACCTGTTGTTCATCCTGACTGACAATGGCCGTAGAGTGCTTATCATTCGAAGTCCAGTTGCAAGCATCATCACAATGGCCACCTGTAGGATACGGGAAACGGAAATTGACGCCGGCATGCGCTTCCGATCGAATGGTGGCAGCCACCCTATCGGCTTTCGGATGACAGGCGGTCTGTACCTCAAACGGTTTGCCATCCAATTTAAAGCTACTATTGATGACACCTTCCCAAAGGTTCAGTTTTTGTTTTATATCCGTCACCTGCGCCACGGCAAGAGGATCACGTCCAAATTCAAAGCCCACCATACCGAGGTGCAGGCGGTGGGGATTGACACGGAACCAGTTGGCAGCCTCTTTCTGCCGGCCGTCTTCATTGAACTGCACCGAATAAGGTTCCATACGTCCGCGACCAAAATCATAATCTTTCAGTGTTTCCTCGTGCCTGTACCCTTTGGGGTTTGTAAATTCATGCCAGCCCCATTGGCTTTGCGTTCCCAACGGAACCCCCTTCGTATACATTTCGGGGAATGTCTGCAAACCGGTAGCATCTACCGTAAAGGCAAACTCGCCATTGCCTACAGAAAGGGAAGCTAAAGAATCAAAAGCAGTTACTTGAGGAGAATTACGATCGACAAGTGCTTCGCGATCGATGGGCGCTTGTTGTTTTTCGCCACAAGCCATCAACGCCAGAACCACAAACGGGTAAAGTAGTTTTTTCATGGTATTGTTCTGTAATTATATAAATGAATAGATGCTACAAAGATAGGCGATTGCCGGCAAAGGGTATCTATACATAGTGACTGAAATGCTGTGTAATTTGTCAGTAGCGAAAACCTTTCCACATTTGCCGAAAATCAATTGCAAAACGTTGTTTTTGTGAGAGATATGTTGGATTTAAAAAAATATTATTTATTTTTGTAGCTATGAATATTATGGAGGACACGTATGAACAGCTATAATGACTTAGGAGTAGAATTCAAGTATTTGATTGTAAACGACATGGACCGCAAATTCGGACTTTGGATAAACACCGTAGGCTTTCAATCCATCCAACCTAATTCACCCTACCCTTTGAAAGACCATCCATCCGGCTATTTCTTTAACGCACAAAAAGGACGTACCCTCCGCGAATATCAAATTCTGTATATCACCAAAGGAAGGGGACTTTTTACTTCGGATTCAACAGACGAAAGACAAGTGTGCAAAGGGCGCGTCATTATTCTGTTTCCCGGACAATGGCATACCTATCAACCGATGCAACAGACAGGGTGGAATGAATATTACATCGGTTTTGAAGGACCGATTATCGATGACATAATCAAAAGCTCTTTCTTGTCCAAAGACAACCAAATACTGGAAGTCGGTCTGAATGAAGAGCTGGTCGCACTATTCTCCCGTGCACTGGAAGTGGCAGAAGCCGATAAAAAATCGGCACAGCAATACCTGTCGGGAATAGTACTGCACATTATCGGAATGATCCTGTCCATATCGAAAAACAAAATATTCGAAATAGGAGACGTAGACCAAAAGATCGAACAGGCAAAGATCATCATGAATGAAAATGTCTTCAAAAACATAGACCCGGAAGAATTAGCATTAAAACTCAACATCAGCTATTCCTGGTTCCGCAAGGTATTCAAAGACTATACCGGATATGCCCCGGCCAAATATTTCCAGGAACTCAAACTCCGCAAAGCGAAACAACTACTGATAGGCACCTCTCAGTCCGTCAAGGAGATCTCTTTCATGCTCGACTATAAATCGACCGAACACTTCTTCTCACTTTTCAAGAAACGCACGGGATTCACCCCACTGGAATACCGGAGCTTCGGCCGTGAGACGAGTGATGAACTGAAAGAAGATTAAACAAATACATATGCTAAACGGGGATAAATTCTTCACAGATTTTATCCCCGTTATCCATAGAATAAACACAAAGCAACTTATTAAACTAATAAATAAACAGTTGCACGAGAAACTTAACAGTGCAGAATTGCATTTTACTTCACTAACTTAAAAACCCTTTAAACTAACACTCAACCGTAATAAAGCTTCTCCTTTTGTTATGTCTTAATCGATAAGACAAAGATACTCCATGACCTGCACGAATAGAATGCACTATTTGATGCTTGCAATGATCATTATGATAATATTAACGAAAATCGAATAACAAACGGATACGCAGCCCTTCATCTCCTTTCTTTATACGCACAATCCCGGGTTGGCTATGAGGACCATGCTGCGATATAGGCTTGAAACAACGGATAGCCGGAATATCCAATAGAAACGAGATATCCCCGGACGGGAAATCAGGCATCGTATTCACCCCATTCTGCCGGCCGGCCGGTTCTTCCGGAGTAAACAGACGGAAGAAAAGCCCGTCGGTGGCTGTGTATACCGTAAAAGGAGCCGTCCGGTGCTGCACCGTAGCCCAATAAAGATTCGCATGATAACCTTTGAACTCCGGATAAACAAGATTCCCGAAACTTTCTCCGGTGACCGTGTTATTGTAATCTTTCTGCCAAACGGCATAATTCGTTCCCTTCACCCGGTTCTTCCATACACGATAAGGGCCCCGCCCCAACCAGCGCATGCCGGTACACTCCTGCTCGGGATAAGAAAAAGTAAGCCCCAAGTTAAGTACCGCCTCATCCATGAACGCATCATCAAACCCACCTCCACCGGACGCCCGGTTCAGCAAAACAGCATCCATCGACAACAAGCCGGAAGGAGACATACGCCATTGGATAGAATCGACCCCACCCCGGTAATGGGCACAGAAAACAGCATCTTCCCCATCCATCCGGACCGTATAGCGGGTAAACTCCATTTTCATACCCACCGGCAGAGGGCCATCCGTCAGAGGGACTTCCACTCCTTCTTTTCCCTTTTGGACACGGGCAATCGTTGCATCCGCCTTACGAAAAGTGACAGTAATATCATTGGCCGAAAGCGTCACCAACGAATCGTGATCCTGAAGCACGGACGCCCTCTCCTGTTTCGGAACGGAACGGGGTATTTCGCGCTTCAGGTAATCACCGGCATAGCGTACGGGCCACGTCCAATTACAAATACTTTTTCCATCCGGCCCGAAAGCTTCAAGTTCCAAAACATCGGCTTCCCAAAAACTGGAAGGCATCTGCATACGTGCATATCCCGTTTCACCGGGACACAAAAACGGCAGACGAACTTCGCCGGAATCGATACAGCAAGATAACGCTTCTTCCCGTAGAGGTGAAGGATACCGATAAAGACGGTAGTTCATCCGGCAATCCCGCAAATTGGTATACAAATACGTATTGGTCAGAGCAAACTCTCCCCGAAAAGAAGGGGTAATATAAAGTTGACGGAACTGTATGGGCGCCCATACCTCACGTACCGTATAAACACTTCCTTCGCGCTCACGATAAGGGCCTACAATACCATCGGGGGCATTGAACTTATCGGAGTCCAACTGCCCGTTATGGTCGGAACGACGTACTGCCTCATCAGAGAAAGCCCACATAAAACCACCGGCAAAGAGAGGATGCGAGATATAGTTCGCCCAGAAATCTTCCAGTCCGGCACCATGTCCCTGATCATATTGCCCATGCATGAACTCGGTGGGCATAAACACATTATAGCCGTTTGTAAAACGCCCCACACCGGTGAGATAGGCCGGATAATGATGCGTATCCAGTCCGTTAAAGTCTGCCCACGGATGAATCACGTGACGTTGCTGGGGATCATAGCAGGAAAAATACTTGTCGAGTGCCGTATTCCACCCTCCTTCATTGCCATTGCTCCAAAGCACAATAGAAGGATGATTGACGTCCCGGACTACCATCTCTTCCAAAAGCCGCCTTCCCACTGTTGAGTCATAAGCATTTTGCCAACCGGCCAACTCGTCGATCACAAAAAGTCCCAACGAATCGCAAGCTTCCAGAAAATGAGTATCCGGCGGATAATGGGAACGGACTGCGTTCATGTTCATTTCTTTGATCAGCAGTACATCTTGAATGCTGATTTCTTTGTTTGTGGTACGCCCGCCGTCAGGATGGAATGAATGACGGTTGATGCCTTTCATCACAATCTTCACTCCATTGACATAAAGCCCGTCTTTAGGACGGAATTCTACCGTACGGAATCCGATACGCTCTTGATGCTGATGAAGGGTACGGCCTTCTGCATCGAGCAGTTTCAAGGTAAGGAGGTAGAGATTCGGAGTCTCCGGTGTCCAGGTACGGACCTCTTTCCACCGGGTATTTATCCGATACATGGAAGCGGTATCTGCAAGTGTGAAGAACCGTTCTTCGGTCTTATTGCTACCATCTGGAAAAGCGATTGCAGCAGACAACCGGTAACCCGGACGGGCACCGGTCAAATAAACATCCGCTTGCAGTTCTCCATCGGCAGAAGCGTTGACCGCAATCCTTCCGATATGTTCTTTGGGCTTTATCTCGAGCCACACCGGACGATAAATCCCCCCAAACAGCCACCAGTCGGCCTTACGCTCGGCGGCATTGACGGATTTATTTGCCGAATGTTTATTGACGCGTACTTCCAGCTTGTTCTTTCCACCCACATTCAGCAGGTCGGTGATATCATACGAGAAACGATAAAATCCGCCTTGATGAACCGGGCCGGCCGGAAAACCGTTGACAAAAACTTCCGTATCCGTCATCACCCCGTCAAAGACAATCCGTACCGTATGATCCTTATACATTTTCGGCACCTTGAACGAATGCCGGTAAATTCCGGTTTCCATACTGGGATTCTTCACTCCTTTCTCCTTATACCAACGCCCGTAAGTATACGTTCCGAAGCCCTGCAACTCCCATTGTGAAGGCACTTCGATTTTGCTCCACCGCTGACTGTTATTCCCATCGGAACAATAAAAGTCCCATGTCACCGTGTGATTCAACCCCTCACCGGAAAGATATTGCCGATGGGTGGACTGGGCAGATGCAGTCAGAAAAAGAAAAGCGAACAGGAAAGACAAGATAAGTTTCATGATGAATAATGAGTTATATTTGATGCATGTTTTATTATCGCTTCACATCCATGAGACGAACGTCTCTCAATTATGAAACGCACATCTCTCAGTTGTGAGACGCGCGTCTCACAACTGAGAGACGATTTAAACGATTACTTGTTTCAACTCCGATTACCGGTTATCCACACGTTAATCCGGCTGTTTCCGGTAACGGATTGATTCTGTTATTTCAATAGTTTCTTCACAAACTTCGTTGTTCCTACTTCTACTACAACCATATAGGCACCCTTCGGCAAGCCTTCCAGCCCACTGATGTACAGTGTTGCTCCTCCGTCCACCATATAGGCAGTCTGATGCACAAGCGTACCCGCAGCAGAATACATCGAAACCATAGCACGTCCTGACACCTCCACCGGGAACTCGATTGTGATTTCATCCGTAAAGTAAAGCGGATAAACATTCACATCGGGACGGAGAGTTCTTTCCGTCGAAATACCCGTCGGCTTATTGGCTTCATAACGTTCCTTCGCTTTAGCAGCACTCATCGCTCCTTCATAAATCTGAAGTTCATCGATTGCACCGGTAAACGGGGTATTGAAGTTTACATTGCAGTTACCGATCACAAACATCTCCGATTCCGAAATGTCACCGGTCTTATCGGTCACTTCGCCTTGGAACACTCCGTTGATATACATCTTCAATGTCTTGGATTCGCCATCACGAACACAAACCACATGATTCCATTCGCCATTGAAATACTGGGTAGCAGGAATGTCCAGATTGGATTTCGTAACATCGTCATCGATGCCGAATGTCAGATTTCCATTCTTATACTGCAATCCCATCCACTTTCCGGTAGCACCGGTCGAAGCATTCTTTGTGTGGCTGCCTTTATGGAACAGATACCAGTCGACACCGGTACCGCCGTCGGAACGGAACCACAACTCAACACTGAAATCCTTAGTTCCCAATTGCAGGTCATCATAAGAGGCTTGTTCCATTCTGCGGTTGGCAGGAGTTGCAGGTAACTCCAATGCTTGTTGGCGAACACCGCTTATCCATGTAGGAGTGAAATTAACCGCTTCGGCCTTTCCATATACCGAATTGACAGCCGATGTACCGGTAGTCTCATCAAACGGGAAATAAGCCAGTTCATTCAATACCACCGGAGCTTTCACCTTAATCGTTCCGGAAAGGGTTGCCACGGTAAGCCCGCCGACACTCTCTATAGTATATGCATAAGTACCTGTTGCTCCCGGAGTTCCCTCAATTGTAAAGAGACACTCTTCTTTATCCACCGTAACGGTAAGCCCTTCCGGCAACCCGGTAATTTTTACATCTTCGGCATTCTTCCACGAATATGAAATAGGAGAAATCGCTTCGCCCAATTCTACCGACTGATTCAAAAAGCCGATTCCTTTCTTTGCAAATGAAGCATTTTCCGTGTCCCAATCTCCTAAGTAATAGCCTAAATGAGGAGGTTGATTGTAAGCAACATTCTGCCAGGCAACTCCCATACGATAAATGTGATCGTGCATCAGAGTCGTTATTTTATATTCAGTAGGTATCACCGTTGTGAAAACCAACAGGTCGGAACACGTCTTCGAATCCCACAGAATGACCTCTTCGCGCCAGTCGCCAAAGATATCGGCACTCAGGTTGGGAGTGGCTTTGGTCGAATTGCAAGAAGCGGCATTGCTATAATCAGACAGAGTAATCATGCGATTCACTTTCGTACCGTTCCACTTGTCTATCTTTACCCCATCCAGCAATTCGTCCTGCAAATCACCGTCCCAATATACTCTGAAGTTCACTGAAGGACGATTCTTAGTCGCGATTATATTTCCTTTGCAATCGTACACATTTCCATTGGCCGTAGACCACATTTCAAACCCACGATAGTTCGGGTCGATATCCGCAGCAATGCCACGTCCCACATCCGTTCCGGTCTTCTCGCCGAAGATGACTTCACCCGTTCCGGCGGAATGCATCTCATATCCATAAGCAGCCGTTTTTTCTTCATGAGGTGAAAATACTTCCAGTCCTTCCAAATCGGGATCCAGATCGGAAAGATGAATGGCATCTCCATGCCCTAACCCGGTGCGATAGAGTGTTTTTCCATCATGATCGATGACACAGGCACCATAAACGATCTCATCACATCCATCGCCGTCCACATCGGCTACCGACAAGTTATGGTTTCCCTGTCCGAAAGCACCCGAACCGGATACTTTGGAGTCATGTGCCCACCGCATCGTCAATTTCGTTCCGTCAAAGTCGTATGCAGTCAGTGAGGTACGTGCATAATATCCACGACACATCACCAGACTCGGTTTTACTCCATCGAGGTAAGCGACACATGCCAGATAACGTTCCGAACGGTTCCCGTATCCATCGCCCCAATCGTTGATATTTCCGCGAAGAGGACTATAGGCAATTGTTGAAATCTCTGCTCCCGTCTGCCCGTTAAAAACAGTCAGATATTCGGGGCCGTCCACTACAATCCCGGCCTTGCTTCCGGAAGAGCGGTAATCGGCATTAGGATCATCACTGCCCATAATTACAAATTTGCCCTGACCATCGATTGTTCCCGGTGCCGTCTTACAAGCAATTTCGGCCTTGCCGTCACCGTCCAGATCGTATACCATAAACTGAGTATAGTGGGCACCGGCACGGATGTTCTTTCCGAGATCAATTCTCCACATAAAAGTGCCGTCCAATTTATAACAGTCCAGATATACATTTCCCGTATATCCATAGAAAGAGTTATCACGCGAATTGGTAGGATCCCATTTCACTATAATTTCATGTTCTCCGTCTCCATCCACATCGCCTACGCTGCAATCATTCGGAGTATATGTGTACTCTTGCCCGTCGGGATACGTTTCACGGGTTTTATCTTTATCTGTCTGAACCACATCATAGGGCAGAGTCACTCCGCCTTCCGGACGTTTCAGAGGAATTTTCTTAAATTGCTCTGCCCATACGGTCACTTCTTTCGTTGTCTCGGTCGTTGTACCATCCAATATTCCTTTAAGGACATAACGGGAATCGACCGTAC
>OBYK01000684.1_pt1 | contig 15155 bp, 14 predicted proteins | sample 1476721 | NCBI WGS metagenome assembly OBYK01 (sample SAMEA2580191, study PRJEB22360) | human gut metagenome | biome: human gut; feature: human-associated habitat; material: faeces | place: Denmark | collected 2008/2010
AAGTCAAACAGTTAAGAATCCATAGAGCTCCTTATTCTGTTTCCTTATAATCCATCCCCCACTTCTGAAATCTTGTCGCCACAAACCAATTAGGGTGTTCTGAGGCATATTGCCCGATAAACGGAATATTATCTGTTGTAATACAGTCTTGGTTCGACCAACAGGCCGACACTGTGTTTTTGGGAAACATCGTTTTTGCACTTTCTTTTAAAGCATTGTATTGCCCTCCAGCCTGATTCTCACCGATCCGGTGTGCACGCCCTCCCAGCAGAATATACTTATCATACTGCCGGAAAGAGAACATTTCTTTCTCATCTCCTATATACATCCAGTTTAGTTCTCCGTTTTCTGACAGAGCAAGCACATAAGAACGTTCCTAATGTATCCTGGTAAAATACATACCTAAAAAATTGATGAAAGGAAAGTGTGTGGCAATCACAATTTTATCAGCTCTCACAGACTGTTTTAAGCAAATGATCTTCTAAATCTGTTACAAGAGTATACTCACATACGATCAACTGCCGGGCTAATATGTCAATAAATTTCAACGGGTGAAACTCTGCCTGTCTAGGAAAATCCGCCACACCAGTACAGGAAACCAAAACTTCAAGATGATATTCTATGGCCCCATGGATTCCTAGGCTTTGTGCTGTTTCCACCTCCTGCCCTAGATTTTTCTCGTCTTGAGAATAGACGTAAGCGTAGGCTTCTCTGAAATCACAATCTGGCCATTCCCGGCGAATATTTCCTTTAACTTACTGTGAATCTGATAATAGCCACTCCACATATGGCTCAACCCATCGATCTGTTTTTCGATTCATTTTCTTCGACACACCGAATCCATGATCTGCTCCATCCAATTCCATGACCGTTATATCAGCAGCAGCTTGTCGCAATGCTTTTATATACAAACGAGATTGTTCTGTATTAACTACATGATCCTTTGATCCATAGCATATGAATTGTCTTACATTCGCACTATTCAGATGTTCAATGCAGTCATATTTTTCCATTAAGTGGTTTCGTTTCTGTTCATTACGAACATCTTCAGCTGCAAACATTGTAAACATCATTGGTAAGTTATATCTCAATGTTAAACAAGGGTAAAGTAATGCCATTTTATTTACAGAATCATTTATGTTATCAATTTCATCCATAACATAGTCATCAGGGAATAGGTTTTTTCCTTGTACCAGATTTACAAATCCTCCTGTTTGAAAACCACCAGCACTGAATCCCAATAAACTAATTTTCGTCTCATCAATTCCATATTCTTGGCTATGTGCACGAACATATCGAACTGCTCTTTGCATATCCAATAGCGGTATGGGCATATGATATGGATTTAATCGATAATTGAGTACAAATGCCGCGATACCATGCTTATTTAGTACATTTGCCACATTGATTCCTTCCATCTCGTCACATTGATATGCATATGCACCACCCGGCACTACAATTACAGCTTGTTTTGCCCCAACTACAGGATAATAATTCAAGGTCGGTATATCTTCGTACGTTTCTTTTGTTTTTCCCTTTTTGATTCCAGCAATATATGTAAATGTATCTGTTTCCTTCTTACTATCTTTATACTTACTATCACTAATTGCTATTAACATTCGAAACAACTGTATTAAATACAGACGATTTTTCCCAATTTCCATATCTAAACTTTTCTTTCGAGATGAATTGCCAGGAATCATATCTCCCCATATTTCAAATTGTTTCATTAGATTGCCTCCCTTAATTTTTTATTCTCTTCTTCAACATTCATAAATAAGAAGCACACAATTAATAAAATCCCCAAAATTACAGGAACAAAAAGATAAGATATTCGTATCATTGTTAAAACACTATCTGTAGCCTCTTTACCGTTATATCCAACGAATGCTAATAGCCATCCAACTAATGCTGTTCCAACACCTGATCCAATTTTAATTCCAATAGAAGAACAGCTGAATGTCATTCCTTCGATATTAACTTTCTTTTTCAAAATAATATTATCTGACACAGACGCTGCAAGCGTTACAATAATTGCACTAATTGGTCCCATTCCAAATGAACGAATCACTATTCCGGTTAATAGTACGGGTAACGAACTTCCACCAATAAGGCCAACCAATGAACCGATAACAAATAAAGTACCTGCACCCATACCTGTTTTCTGCATTCCAAACTTCTTTGTCAATGATGGAGTAACAAGTAATGATATAAACATAGGTATCATCATAGCAATGCTCAAGACTCCATACATATTCTCGTTCCCCAAAACATATTTTGCATAATATGTACCAGCAGTTCCAATAAGACCTGTGAAAATATACATTAATAAAAAGATGAAAAATACAATTACGAAATATCGATTTGACAATAAAATCTTAACGCTTTCTCCCCAACCAACTTCATTAACACGCTGCTCTTCGATAGCCGCATTGTTTACTTCCTTCACACTAAATACTGTAATCATTGTGCATACAAAAAAGAGAACTGCATACAAAATAGCAACTGCCGTCCATCCCTTTTGTCCTGTTCCGAAAACCTGCACCAAAACAGTAGTAAGTGTTCCAATAATAATTCCAGCTACAGCAGTAAGCATAAAACGAATACTTCCCATAGACACTCTATCTTCTTGATTATTTGTAATAAGGGATGTCAATGCATTATATGAAAGATTATTTGCTGTATAGAAAAATGCACATACAAGAACATAAAATATGAAAATATATACGCTCTTAGCTGTCTTGCCAAGTCCAGCTGGTACATTAAATAGCATAATCATTGCTATTGCCAATGGAAATGCACTCCAGAACAACCATGGTCTTGCCTTTCCCATTTTTGAATGTGTCTTATCAATCAAATGACCTGTAATCAAATCAGTAATACCATCAAATCCTTTCGCTATCAACAATAATGTTGATATCACCAAAACATTTGCTCCCGCAATATCTGTAAAATAAATCAGGGCAAAAGATGAAATAAATGAAAAGCAAAAATTGCCTCCAAAATCACCTAACCCAAATGCAAATTTTTTCCAAAATTTCATTTTAGATTCCATAATATTCCTCTTCTTCTCTTTTCATTTTGTTATTTAAAACTACAGATAAATGTATCTCATCTGCCTTCATTTCTTTTGTTGCAGCTGTAACTTTTATACTTCCTTCATCTTTTGCTTGAATTACTACAGCTGCTGTCCCATACCATGTTTTTGTCTTATTTCCTGTATAAGGATACCTCGCCCATGGTGAACCCGAACCTGTACCTAATAATTCGCCTGATCCACTTACAGTAAAGACTACTTCTGTATCCTCATTTACTTTGCGTATTCCACTTTCATCTACAATTTCAACATAAACATATACAACTTCACCTGATGGGACTTGTTGTTTTTCGGTATATAAAACCAGCCTAGATTGCTCGCCAGCACTTTGCAAATAGCTACGTCCTAACTCTATTCCTTTTTCATCATAAGAAATCGCCTCTAATATTCCAGCATCATACACTACATCAAACTCTGCTTTGCACTCTTTAAATAATGATGTTCCTAAGCTTTTTCCATTCTGTCTAAGTTCAACTTGATATCCAGAACAGTAAATTTCGACTTTAACCTTCTGACCATAATATTGATTTCCCCACGCCCAACTATTTACAGTATCTGTTCCGCGCCAATTGCTCATTTTTCTTTTTTGTCCTGCATGCGGCAATGGACGAACGCTAATATATGGCTTATAAAGCATTCCATATGCAGCCTTAGTATACCAGCCTTGTGCCTCAATTTCTCCTACGAGATTGACGGAACCAACTCCTCCAGCAATACAGGGATATGGTTTATTCAAACGCAACGGTGTTTTCCCATATTCCACGACACCGACTCCACATTCACCCAAATGATCCCAACCAGTCCACATAAAATCGCCCACTACATACTTTGTTTTGTTTGTAACTGGCCAAGTCTTACCAATTTGACTTGGAAATGTTTCTGTATTGACAATCAATCTATTTTTATTAATTTCATGAATTCCATATAGGTGAGTGCCGTAGTTCAAACCCACAATATCTAACTTGTCAAAAAGTGGAGCCTCATTTTTCTCTAATGCTTTTGGTTTTACTAATTCCATGATTCTTGGCAAATGCATCGCAACTGTATTCATAAGCTTGCTACTCACAAGAGGTGATTTTTTACCCTTTCGTGTCGGATCTACCTCATCAAATTCTGTTACTTTCGCCTTTGGAATCTCCTTATTCTTCGGTGCAGATGTTGCCCCTAAAATATTGAAACCCATGGTAATTGGTCTTGTATCATCGATGGAACGAATCAACTGAACTAGTTTTTCACATGTACTGATGCTGTCCACCCATTTTGTATCGTACACTTCATTTCCGATAGAATACATCACCACAGAAGGGTGTCTTTTGCACTTTTGAATCATTGACAACAGATCTTTCGTGGCATGGCGATTGAAATACAGTGAATAATCATATGGGTTCTTTGCAGCCTTCCACACATCAGAAAATTCAGCCATGACATACATTCCCAATTGATCACATGCATTCAGCAAAGCTTCTGATGGCTCATTGTGGGCTGTTCTAATTGCATTATATCCGCATTCTTTAAGTATTTTGATTTTTCGAAGTTCTATTTCCTCATACTCTTTCGCACCTAAAATTCCATTATCGTGATGAATACATGCACCGCGTAATTTTGTCTCAACACCGTTAATTTCAAGTCCTTTTTTCGGATTCCACGTCAACATCCTCAAACCATAACGTGCCAACTGCATATCTATGATTCCATTCTTTTTCAACTTTACTGCGAGTGTATAGCAGCTAGGATTTTTGTCACTCCATAGCTGTGCTGACTTCTGTTTCACGCAAACCACGTAAACATTGTCTGTCCATCTTTGATCAAATATTTGAAAATCCTGTCGTTTTCCATCCATATCTGATATTTCAAATTCAAATGAAATATCCTTTCTATCTTCTTCTAACATTCCTTCAACACAGATATGAATTTCAAATTCTGCATTCTTTTCATCAATTGTATTAATAGCTATCCCTTTAGGCTTTATATGTAATGTATTTCCTACATACAGCATAACATCTCGATAAATGCCACTTCCTGTATACCATCGAGAGTTTGGAACTTGTGAATTATCTACGATTACACGTAAATGATTTCTTTTGTCGTGTAACATATGCTCTGTTATATCCACAAAAAAACCAGTATATCCATTCACTTGTTCTGCTATTTTTTTACCATTCAATTCAATCTTTGCCTTCTGATAAATTCCATCAAAATATAATTGTGCGCATTCCGTCTTATCTGGAACATCAAAATCTTTTTCATAAACATATTTCCCGCCAGGAAAATATGCTGAGTTTTCGCCAGCAAGTAAATCTGGTATTCGTTCTTCCTCAAGCATTGCATCATGTGGAAGGTTTATCTCAATTGCTTTTTTTCCTTCTTTATAAAATCTCCAATTAGCGTTAAAATTCTTTTGAAGCATTTTACCCTCCTAAAAATCGATTCGTGAAAACTGCTATGGATTGCATTACTTTATGTAATATATTATATTCCTTTTCGTACACCAGCATTGTATAATATTGATATTTATTGTATAATATTGACATGTTATTCATTTAACTCTAATATAAACTACTATTTGAATTGATAGAAAGGATCCATTAAATGAAATCATCATTTAGTCACGAGACATTTTTAGGTGGCGAATTAGCTAACTCATTGTATGAAAGTATCCAGAAGAAAAGTCGGGAACAAACCTCTCTTTTTATAGAATCTCAACTTACCAAATTTATAAAGAATGGAGAACCACGAAAAATTGCAGAATATGTTCTATTATTTGAAGATAACAAAACTAATTTATTACAAGGGAAAAATATGACTTTACAGGATGCGAAAATGACCTTCATATCAGCAGCAAGTATTACCCGTTATATATCTGTTGAAGCGGGACTAAATTTACAACTTTCTATTGCGATCTATGATGCCTATATTGAAAGACTCTCATCCTATAAAGATCCAGATGAAATTAATATTTTTATTTTTCAAATGATGATGGACTATGCCTCTAGAATTGCAAAATTGAAATCTATATCAAGTACACATCCTTTGATTTTAGAAATTGTGAATGATGTTTCCACCTATCTTTATACATCACTCTCTTTATCAGATATAGCAGACCGCATGGGGTATAGCAAGGAATATCTATGCCGCATTTTTAAATCACAAACAGGGAAAAATTTACATCAATATATACTTGCAAGTAAAGTAACTGAAGCACAGAGTATGTTACGCTATACTAACTATTCCATATCAGAGATCAGTGAAAATCTTGGATTTTCCTCTACTTCTCATTTTCACAGAACTTTTCGATCGTTGACTGGGATTACACCTCATACATACCGGCTTCTTCCTCCTAATAAATGTAGCCAGTACGTACCAGTAATTTAGCCTACAAAATGTACTATTTAGAAATAAACAGGAGGTATCAGTTAATACCGATTTTTGCCCCTTAACGTTTAAAGTCAAGACAGTCCCGTGAAATTCAGGCATTTTCAATCCTTGAATCTTCACGAGACTGTCTTCTTTTCATGTTCTATATTTCAAGGCATAAAAACCCCTGGTCTAGATTTCCGGGGTCACACTTCTTTCCTACAGTTTTAGAATTTCCTAAGAAAAACAGCTGTCGATCTCTACGATCCTATTGTTGGAAAACTTTTGCATTTTGTCAGTTCCCGTTACCTGTTTTTCTTATCATGGTTCACTTGAGATTGATAAAACATTTGAATGAATATGTTTATTATCATTAAACTTCATTTTCTCGCTTATCTCACCTCTGCGTTCACGTTCTCTAATGTTCATTTATGTGATATTCTCTTCCATAAATCCAAATACAGAACTTCATCTTCGCTTAGTCTAATATCCAGCTCATCGATATTCTCCTACATTCTACTAACCTTAGAAGTATTACAACAGCAAATGAATTAATATTCTGTTGAACGCTCCCTGCAATAGCAATCCTTTGTACAGTACAATCTTTTTCTGTTGCCACTATTTCACATCAGCGAAGTCGTTCAAAGTTTTCCGGCAACTATATCCTCTCATGGAAAAAGCATCTATAGTTTCTTCTACCATTTTAATCTCACTGCGCTTCACTCTTCCGGAGAACAATCCGGGTCCCAGACTTGAATTTACAATGACCGGCATCTGATTTTCTCTTTCTGCAATCCAGCACTCCGGAATACTTTTTTCATCACATGGAAGCACCACATATTACATTCCCATCATTATTAAACGCACTCCTTTTTTATCGTATAATTTTTTGTTTTCTATGAGGTAATCAAAAAGAAGATATATCGTAGTATGTCAGCTACAATATATCCTCTTTTCTTTATATCATGATTTGTAGCTTCAATACTTATCGTTGTTTCGCAACTATCATGATCTCCATTCACCAAATATCTGCTTCGCAGCTCCTTGGTTCATTTCCTTTATTATATTATTTGCTCTTATTTACAATAGCAATCTTAAATCCATCCATCCGGATATTGGTTTCCATTGCCTCATTAATTTCATCCAATGAAAATTTATGAGATACTAGTTCACCAACAGGATATCCCTGTTTTGCAGCTTCTTTTAACATTTCCATTGCCTGCAGCCAGTCTTTTGCCTGATATGTCCAAGAACCGGTTACTTTGATTTCTTTGTTACAGATATCCAAATGTGGATTGTATGTTGTATCTCCGTTATTTACAAAGAATCCAAGTTCACACATAGAGCCACCGCGTCTTACATAATGCCAAATGGTAGAAGCCGCTTTCGGGGAACCGGTACATTGGAATGCCATCTCAGCACCCTTGCCTTCTGTTTCTTCTTTTACTCTTGCCTCAGCATCTTCTTGCATGAAGTTGAGTGTTACCTTTGCGCCAAGTTTCTTTGCCATCTCAAGACGTTTTTCATCTCCGTCTACTGCGATTATATTTCTGCATCCCATTGTTCTTACAGTTGTCAGGAGCAACAGACCGATTGGTCCGCATCCCTGTACCAGTACATAGGAGTCATGTTTGAAATTGAAGATTTCTTTTGCTTTTTCTACTGCATGTACGACAACAGCTGCAGGTTCGATCAGCAGTCTGGAATCCAGGTCTTCCATATCAGATACGTTGAAGATCACACCGCCTGCATTGATCTTAATGTACTCTCCAAACCAACCGTTGAAGAAATGATCTTCTCCCGGAAGTAATCCAAAGATTTCACCACCGTCACACAGATGAATCTGTTCCGGATGTTTTGTACAAGTATCACATACACCGCAAGGTTTCAGTCCTGTTACGATTTTGTCTCCTACATTTAACGGTTTTCCAGAATAATCATTTTTAACATTTTTACCTATCTTTACGATGGCACCTGTACCTTCGTGTCCAAGCTGAATCGGAATATAGCCGAACGGATCACCTTTATACTCGTGCACATCTGTACCGCAGATCCCACATCCTTCAACTTTTACCAGAACCTCATCATCGTTGATTTCCGGGATAGGAAGTTCTCTCACTTCAATCTGTTTCTCTCCTGTCAGTACTGCAACTTTTGCTGTTGATGGAATTTCATTTACCATGTCTTTTCCCTTCCCTTTCTTTAAAATATAGATTGATTATTTATTATAGAAAACATTCATTGCTTTTCGAACATCTTCTTTCATTGCTTTTCTTGCAACATCTGCAATATCATGGAAAAATGTAACATCCTGTGTACCCAATAATTCTTTCACTGCCTTTGTTCCAGCATTGGACATATAAGAATAATAGTTAATCTTACGAACTCCATTGCTGATTGCTTCCTTATAGTCCTTTGGACTTACCCCAGATCCACCATGCATAACAAGTGGAATATTAATCAGGGATTTAATCTTCTCAATCCTCTCAAAATCCAGCTTTGGTTTTACTTTGTAGATACCGTGTGCTGTTCCAAAAGAACAAGCTAACGCATCAATTTCTGTATCCTCTACAAACTTTTTCGCAAGATCTGGGTCTGTATACAGATCTTCTGCTTTCTGCTCCACTGGTTTTGCGCCGGCTTCTCTTCCGCCAAGCACCCCGATTTCCGCTTCTACGGATGCACCTGTTTTTGCTGCCATTGCAACAGCTTTCTTTGTATTCTCGACATTTTCTTCATACGATAGTAGAGAACCATCATACATAATAGATGTAAATCCCATGTCCAGCGCTTTTTGTAAATAATCCAGATGCTCACCGTGATCAAGATGCACACAGACTGGAACCTTTGCTTCTTTTGCCATGTAAACCATAACTGGTCCAATATCGACAAGCGGAGCAACCTCTTCATGAAGTTCTGCATGTGAAATAATCACTGGAACATTCAGCTCCTCTGCATTTCGGATAACTGCCAGAAGGCATTCAAAATTCGGTGTGTTGAATGCACCAACAGCATAGTTGTTTTCTTCTGCGATTTTTAAAACATCATTTAATGTTGCTAACATAATTTTCTCCATTCCTCTTCATTGATCATTTTTACATTTACCTCATAAGTTGCCGATTTACCCGGCTGCAAAATGGTTAGCTTTCCTTCTTCCCGCATCTTATCTCTTCCATCCGGATGGCAGTTTCCAGGCTCCAGTCCCAAAACATAATCCCGTTCTCCCATCATTTTCCATTCTGTAAAATAGTTCAGGTTGTCCGCATCAAAGGAGATTACCAGTCCCTGATGGATGTCTGGATTGTAGATTCCTGCCACACCGTTTTTCTCAAACTGATGGAAATAACATTGCTCTTCAAACTGTGCCTGCGGAGGAATCATCTGCTGCCAGCTATCCATACCTTCCGCAGCCCGTTCATTTCTCGGAGTCACGCTGCTAGACGGGACATACAGTTTTGCATTTTCACTCAAAAGTGGATATCCCATATTCATGTGGTACAGGATCATTGCCGGACACGCTGCATCACCTCGATTTACGATTCTATCTTTAATGGTAATGCAGTTTTCTTCCAAAGAGCAGTCTATTTCTCTGTACAATACCAACTTATGAGAAAAAATTCCTTCGTCTTTTATCACTGCATGAATGCGGATTTCCTGCTCTTCCTCTTGCCAGTAAATCTGATCTGCCGGGATATTTGCTACGGTTCCGTGCAACGGCAGTGTTTCTCCTTGATCTTCACATGGGGAACCGACAGCTGTCAGTCCGCAGGTTGTAAGAAATCCTGCTGTAAACGATTTCAAGAATCCAATTCCTTTGTCATCATGATAAGCCGGTGCCACGTATCCGCACGGAGAAAAATATCCCATGTTGATTCCGCGGAAACTTAACCTGGAAATATCTGCGCAACGGTCTACAGAAACGGTAAATTCCAGACCCTTTCCGTTTTTCACCTGTAACAGTCGCATGCCGTCACCTTTACCACCAACCAGACGGTGTTCTTCCACACCGTATAGCTGGCTTTCATGACCAATATATTTATTCATTCTCTTTCCTCCTACACAAGCGGTCTTACAGCCTGATATACCTGTCTGTATCTTTCATATTGCTTCTGATATGCTTCATGCTGCTCTTTTCTAGGATAATACGTTTCTTTTTCTGTGATCAATGCCTGTGCTGCTTCTTCTAAATTCTGAAATACACCTGCTGCAATTCCTGCCATCATCGCACATCCGGCAGCTCCTGCTTCTACACTGCCCAATGATGTGATTGGAAGATTCAGCATATCCGCTTTCATCTGCATCCAGACTTTTGAGGATGCGCCGCCACCTGTGGCACACAGTTTTTTCGGATGAATTCCTGCTTTTTCCAGATATTCCATATTCAGCATCATCTCATAGACCACACCTTCCATCATGGCACGGTATAGATCGGATGTCGTATGCTCCACAGTCAAACCAATAACTGCACCTTTAGAATCCACATCCATGTAAGGAGTTGCTGCTCCAGCAAAATGCGGAAGTACCAGAATTCCGGTTGGTTCGTCTTTCATACCTTTTTCCAACACTTCATATACACTTGTTCCAAGTTCTTTTGCCTGCATTTTCTCGCCTTTTGCCATCTGGTTGATATACCACGCAATCAAAGCTCCCCCCGTATAGGAGAATGCATAAGTCACATATTTCCCCGGAAGCACGTAAGGAACAATCGCATAATTTCCTTGTCCCATGGCTCCGTTTTCCGGAATTCCTTCATATACCGGTGTGATACACTCAACAGTACCTGCACCGTCCACAGCACTGTCTGTTTCAAACACCCCCGAACCGATAGCTGCTGCCACCTGATCATGTCCTACCGGCACGATCATAACTTCCGGATTCAATCCCAGTTCCTCTGCAAGTATTTTTTTCACAGTTCCTGCACAGGTTCCGCTGACAACCGGCTTAGAAAAGAGTGATGTTTCCACTCCAGCCGCAGCAAAGATTTCTTCACTCCACTGCAAACCAGAAATATCAAATGCCATACTGCGTGTTGCGAGAGAATAGTCGATCACGGCATTTCCGGTCAACATATAAATTACGTAATCTTCCATCATTAAGATATGTTTTGCTCTTGCATATTCTTCTGGTCGATTCTTCTTCACCCACATCACTTTCGGTAGACTGTACATGCTGTGTGGCTTTACCCCCGCGATTTTTTCAATCGTCTCACTTCCCAGTGCGTCGATAAGTTCCTCACATTCACTGGTTCCTCTGGGATCTGTGTAAAGCATGACTGGCCTTACCGGCTGATCATTCTTATCCAAAAGTACACAAGACTCTCCAAAGCTAGTAACACCAATAGCCGAAATATTCGGATAGTTGGAAACTGCGTCTGCAATTACTTCTTTTACACTATTCCATATGTATGTGGCATTTACTTCATGCTCTCCGGTACTTCTAGATACCGGATAATCCCGGTAAGAACGATACAAATATGTGCCGTCATTTTCATAAATGGTAATCTTACATCCTGTGGTCCCTATATCAATTCCACCCAGCATTTTCATGTCCTCCTATTCTTCGATTGATACTACATCATATCCAAGATAATATTTGAATGCCTCCTCAAGAATTGCTTTCACATGACCATTAGCAACTGTTGTGTGATGCTTAAATCCACCTCTTGCGAGACGAATCAGTTTCTTCTGAAGATTATCAATTTTTGCCACACCGGCACATCCGAAATATTCTGTTTCAATATCATCTGTAGTGAATTCACCTTCACTGAAATATATGGTGATTTTTCCATCTTCTGTCTTGCAGTTGGAGAATGTCATCGGGAACGCAGCGATTCTTCCTTCATTTGTTCCCCATCCGCTTCCCGGATCACCTTTGTCAAACATCTTGTGTGATGTTACTTCTCCTTTTGCTTTCATCAGCTTCTGTGCTGTAGAACCACAATGGAACAGGATAACTTTGTCAGGGTCATCTCCGTAATTGTTGTTCCAGTCAAGACAGGCTGCAGGTCCTTCTGTTGCAAGCTGCAATGCTCGCATTGTAATTGCAGAACACATATCGATCTCACAAGATGCTACAATTCCTCTGTCATTCAGCTCACTGATTAGCACACATGGACATACACGAAGATAGGTTTCTATCTCATTCCAGCAGCGCAGGGAAATTGCATCCAAATGATAAGTTTCGATATATTCATCAATTACAACACTAATTTTTGCCAGCATGATTTTCTTTTCTTCTGGAACATTTGAAAAATCGGTATAATTTTCTAGGACCTCTTTTTTGGCGATGACCTTTTCATCATCATCTGCTTTTTCACGGACAAATTCGAATAATTCGGATAGGTCAAATGATTCTACATTGATTCCATGTCTCTGCATGGTCACTTCATCAAAACGTACGGTCTTGAATGCAGTTGTTCTTGCTCCAATACATCCAATTGTAAACCGTTTCATTCCACTTACCACACGACAAACACCTGCAAAATCATGAAGATTTTCTGCAAATGCTTCGGACAAAGGATGTACAACATGAGGTATCATAACGGTATATGGAACCTGATACTGCTCAAATACATCGGTTACGGAGAACTTTCCGCAGAATGCATCTCTTCTATGCGCAAAATCCATCTTTCCAATCTCATCTGGATATGCCTGCATCAAAATCGGAACTCCTGCATCCTGCAATGCTGTGATTGCTCCGTTTTCATCAACAAAAATCGGCTGGCAGCAAATAACTCCGTCGAACTCTCCTTCATGTGATTTCAGCCATTCTGCATACATACGTCCTTCATCTCGTGTCTCAACCGCACCATAGCGGGTTGCATTTTTATCCATGATAAGATAATCATAACCTGCATCTGTTACGGCCTTTACCATATCCTGTCTGGCACCTTCGATCAGCTCTGCCGGCATAAATCCTCTGTTTCCAAAAAATAAAGCAAATGTTACTTTCCTCATAATGAGCCTCCCAATATCTTCTTTATTTTGTAATCTACATTTTGTTTACATCTATATTGTATAGACTCTCTAAAACAAAAAATAGCGTAATACGTTTCAAAAACTGTAAAATCGTTTCATTTAATCCTGTTTTGTGATATTATAAAGATATTCAAAAATTAAGCTTTACAACTGCAAAGATTCTTATAATGACTACAAAATCTTTTTAACTAAAGAAACGTTTATATCTTATCCGAAATATTGGGATATTCATTATTATATGTCAACATGAAAGGAACTTTGAAATATGAATACATTTGCTTTAAACGTGAATAACAACCTTTTAAAGGAACTGATGCAAGACTTCTACATCCTGACAGGAATTAAGATTGTTATTTTTGACAGCGCTTATCACGAACTTCTTTCTTTTCCGGAATCTCACTGTGCATTCTGTGCGTTGATGCACAGGCAGGATTTCACACGGGATAAATGTATCAAAAGCAATAAAAACTCTTTCCAAAAATGCAGAACAACCACCCAGCTTGAGATTTATCACTGCCATGCAGGACTAGTGGAGGCAACCGCTCCTTTAATTGATAACGGTATAGTAATCGGATATATTATGTTTGGTCAGATTTCAGATTTAGAAAATCAAGAAGATTTGACAGAACACTTAAAAGCAGTTCTGAAAAAATATGAGCTTTTCATGCCCGTCCAAGAGAATAATCTTTATCAGGTGACAAAAAAAAGCTCCCAACAGATTCTGGCTGCAGCCAAAATTCTGGAAGCTTGTACATTTTATGTATTGTTAAAAGATATGATTTCCCTTCAGCGTCAGAATTTTATGCAAAACCTGAACACATTTCTAATGGAACATTTATCAGAAGACCTGTCAGTTGCACGCTTGATGCGAGAATTTCATGTCAGTAGAAACAAATTATATGAATATACAGAAGAGTATCTTGGAACAGGAATTGCCGAACATATAAAATCTCTTCGTATTCAGGAAGCTAAACGATTATTAAAAGAAACCGATTTGAAGATTATGCAGATTTCTGATAAAGTCGGTTTTACAGACTATAACTATTTCTGCCGGGTATTTAAGGCAAAAACAGGATTACCTGCAAAACAATATAGAAAAGTACATAATAATTCAAAATTTGAAGTGTAATAATTCCTTCTCCAGTTTTGAATTACGCTTATATCCCGCAAATTTATTCGGACGTAAAATGGATATAGTTTTCAACTGCACGATTTCATCACCGACTCCATCTCCAGTATTCGATACTGTACAAAATACCGTAACCTGACCGTCGGATTCCATGTTTCTGCAATCACCTTCAGTAGTTTTTGCCCATCTCATAACTTATCTCCATACTAGTCAGGCGCCGAGCCAACATCTTCGGATGCGGAATTTTACAGAAACACCACTCAAATTTTGCTGCGATGATTCCCGCCATGTTTTCACTCTGTGGCGACAGGTGACGTACCACCACAAAATAGTGATTTGCCTCAGCAGCAATATCTGAGTGGATGATTACTATCTTTTCTTAATTTTTGATAATGTAGTGTCTGCTGAGCAAACTGAAAACACTTGATTTTACTGACTTTTGCCCCATTTTCTGGTATAATGATTGCAAGGATTTTGACAAAAACAAATCGTTTTTCTTGCAGTTTTCTTACAGATTTTAAGTATAAAGGGGCTAAAACAATGTACAAACCGATCGACAAGTTACAGCATTCATTCCTCGATTTCAACCAACCTATGG
>OBYK01000688.1_pt1 | contig 15100 bp, 10 predicted proteins | sample 1476721 | NCBI WGS metagenome assembly OBYK01 (sample SAMEA2580191, study PRJEB22360) | human gut metagenome | biome: human gut; feature: human-associated habitat; material: faeces | place: Denmark | collected 2008/2010
TCGGGACGGAAGCAGGGCAACGGCATCTGCAAGCTGATTTTGGCTGAAGACGAAACGATCATCGGCGCCCACCTCTTGGGAAATCCGGCCTCCGAGCTGATCGTCATAGCCGGGATCGCTGTCGAAAAAGGCATGAAGGCCTCCGAGCTGAAGTCCATCGTCTTCCCACATCCGACCGTAGGCGAGATCCTTAAGGAAGCGCTCTGATATTTTATTCCCCATACATGCCCGATCCCGATCCATCCCGGCGACTGTTCGATGGATCGGGATCTTTTTGTTGAAAGTCCTGCTTTAATCAACCTGAAGTGTGGAATGTTTTATCTGTTTCCATGAGGAGAAAATAACTTTTCTCGCCAGTGAAAATTTGTTTTCTATGGGAAGAAACAAAAGATTCATGCCAATGGAACAAAATTTCCCCCTCTATGAAACTGCTCCGAAACGGGTAGCCGTTCGTCCTTACCAGGATAGGAGTTGGTTTCATTTAGCTGATGTTTCTTCGAAAATATCCTTATAAGATGCTGAAAATGCTACAGGTTACCAAAAAAATCATTTACTTTGCAAACTTAATAATGTGCCAATGCACAAAAATGGCACATTGGCACATTAATTAATTGGCAAATTATTATTATGGCACAAGAAGATGTATTTAAGAAATTAGTTTCGCACTGTAAAGAATACGGGTTTGTATTCCCCTCTTCAGAGATTTATGACGGTTTAGGAGCAGTGTACGATTATGGGCAGTATGGCGTAGAGTTGAAAAATAACATAAAGAAATACTGGTGGGACAGCATGACGTTGTTGCACGAAAATGTAGTCGGCATCGATTCGGCTATCTTTATGCATCCTACTATCTGGAAAGCATCCGGCCATGTCGACGCGTTCAATGACCCTCTGATCGATAACAAGGATTCCAAGAAACGCTATCGTGCCGATGTACTGATCGAAGATCACCTGGCGAAGATCGAGGAGAAGATGAATAAGGAAGTGGCCAAGGCCGCGAAGAAGTTTGGTGATGCTTTCGATGAAGCCCAGTTCCGTGCGACGAACGGACGCGTGCTTGAATATCAAGCTAAGTGGAACGAGATCCACGAACGCTACTCGAAAGACATGAATGATTCCAATTTCGAAGACCTGCGTCAGCTGATCCTGGATTGCGAAATCGTTTGCCCGATCTCCGGAACCCGTAATTGGACCGATGTCCGCCAGTTCAATTTGATGTTCTCTACGGAGATGGGTTCTACTTCAGACGGTGCCATGAAAGTATATCTGCGGCCGGAAACAGCACAGGGTATTTTCGTCAACTTCCTGAACGTACAGAAGACCGGCCGCATGAAAATACCTTTTGGTATCGCCCAGATCGGTAAGGCTTTCCGTAACGAGATCGTTGCCCGTCAGTTCATCTTCCGTATGCGCGAGTTCGAACAGATGGAAATGCAGTTCTTCGTTCGTCCTGGCGAAGAGATGGAATGGTTCAAGCAGTGGAAGGCTACTCGTCTGAAATGGCACCAGGCAATGGGATTGGGTAATGAAAAATATCGTTATCACGATCACGAAAAGCTGGCCCACTATGCAAATGCGGCTACTGATATCGAATTCGAAATGCCGTTCGGTTTCAAGGAAGTGGAAGGTATCCATAGCCGTACGAATTTCGACCTGAGCCAGCATGAAAAGTTCTCCGGCAAGAAAGTCCAGTATTTCGACCCCGAACTGAACCAGAGCTATACTCCGTATGTGATCGAGACCTCTATCGGTGTAGACCGCGTATTCCTGAGTGTGATGACCGGTTCTTACTGCGAAGAAACATTGGAAAACGGCGAAACACGTGTTGTGTTGAAGTTGCCCGCAGCGTTGGCGCCTATCAAGCTCGCTGTATTGCCGTTGGTGAAGAAAGACGGTCTGCCTGAAAAGGCCGAGGAGATCATGAAGATGTTGCGCTTCGATTTCCGTTGCCAGTATGATGAAAAAGATTCTATCGGCAAGCGCTATCGTCGCCAGGATGCTATCGGAACTCCGTACTGTATTACAGTTGACCACGATACTTTGAAGGATAATTGTGTCACGATCCGTTTCCGCGATACGATGGAACAGGAACGTGTAAGCATCGACAAGTTGCATGACATTATCTCCGAGAAGGTAAGCATGAAGAATTTATTAAAAAAGATAATGGAATAAACGCATGAAGAAATACCTGCATATCGCGTTGATGTTGTTGTGTGTCTTCGTTGTCTCTTCTTGCAAGGATGATGACGATGATACTGAAGCTGTTGAAAGAGAGGCTTATAAGTTGGAACAGGACATTGCCTTCCAGGCAAAAGTAAATGAAACCGGTTTTGTAAGATGGTATTCGGAAGCCGGTGATGGTTATGTTTGTGCCAAACTGATTGAAAAGGGGAATGGCAAGCAAGCTTATTTCAATAGCCGTGTCTCGGTCTACTATAAAGGTTCTTTGACAGATGGAACGGAGTTTGATGCCCGGTTGTTTGAAGACGGTACGCCCTTCAAGTGTGCGGTCAGTTCATACTATGCGAATTATTCGAACTCCAATCCGAATGGATATGGTTCCGTTATATCTGGTTGGACAGTTGCTTTGCAACATATGGTTGAAGGAGATAAATATGAGGTTTGGATTCCGCAGCAGTTAGCCTATGGTGCAAGCGACAACGGTGATATCCCGGCTTATTCGACTTTGATATTCGAAATAGAGCTGGTATCGGTGGATGAGCAGGCAGCTTCGGCAAGTTAAAAGTTGATTTATAAAAGAATAAAAAGGGGTTGTCTATACAATGTGTAGGCAGCCCCTTTCTACTTTTTATTTCTTCTGTTTCAATATCCTCTGTGCACAGTCCGAGAACACTACGATCGCCCCGGCAATGATTGCCGTATCTTTTATTACTAGTCTGCCTGCCCCGGTCAGCAGTGGGAATCCGTGCTCTCCGCTTCCTAAGTCTGGCACCCATACTTCAGGTGTTGTTACTAGGAAAGAAAGTGTTCCGATTGTCATGATAATGGCGAGTCCTGCACCTACCAGACCTATTTTAGGGGAGAAAATACCTAAGAATGTCAGGATACCGATAGCCATGATCAGGATACCCAATCCGTACGAGAAGCCATACGTGTTGTTTTCCACATGCCATTGATGTCTTGCTTCGTTGAATTCTCCTTCTTTCAATTTATATTCTTTATATTTGGGAGCGTTTTTCGTATAGAAGAAGCTCATAAAAGGACTGTTTGCTACAAACGGTACGATACCTTCTGCTTCGTAGTTATAGAATTTCAATCCTCCGATCCAAACGAATATAATCAGGATTGCTGTGCGGATCAGATTAATACCTAGCTTTTGAGTGGAGGCTGCGATGTTCAGGAAGGTGTAAAATAGATTACTTAATTTAGTTGTCATGTCTTTGCTGTTTTATGTGTTTATTTTATATTGCAAAGATCGGTCCATTGTGGCTTGCGGTAAATGGCAATTCTGCCGGATAACTTATCAATTTTTCCCGATCTGGTTATTTATAGGCAAAAGAAACCTCTATAAACAATTAAAGGCTGTCTCACGACAACCCCTAACCAACTTTGTTAACCTTAAATCTAATACTATTATGAAAAAACCATAGTACAAAGATACGGGTTTGTCCAGATTTGTCAAGGGTTAAGGTACTAAATAGTGTTATTGGACTTCCAATAAAAATTAATTGCTGGCGAATAAGCCTTTTATTGAAAATAAAATTATCTTTATTTGTGGTGATGGAGTATTATTAGGATGCTGTTTTTTATAGAGCTAAAGTTGGTTGTTTCTATTATTCAGGAATAGTTTGTTATATGGCAAATTACAATAACCCTTTTTTCTGCCTTTTTCTATTTTATCTGAAAATTCAATTTGTTTTCATCTTACTTTTTGCTCTGATTCCGATATTCGGGATTGAAGTAGAGGCATATCATTTGGACTTCAGTTCTGCTTTACAACCGTCTTTGTTGCCGTGAGTTGCCTGGTTCATGGGTAACGACGACCGTCTTTGTGGTGATAAACGGCAAATAGATGGAGAAAAACTCGCTTTGTCCAAGAAAAAGCGATGTCTGAATTTATTCTATCATTAAGTCATTCTAATGTTAAATAAACTATTAATTACAATAAGGGAAAGAAGGTAAGAAATCAACATGACTCATGTGACAATATGCCAATAAGGAGAGATGTCTTTATTCAACATAAGGTAAACCTTCTTCTTTCAATCGTTAAAACGCCTCTTATAAGTAAAAATATAACTTTTCCGTAAGTAGTTTTCCCGAATAAATCGTCTATACTTGTAGAAACGTTTCTTTGTTAGCATGTGTTATGGATAGACCGAAGGAGGATGATCGAGAGTTGATTCAGTTCAAGGAGTTATATAAATCAAATGCTCCGATGCTGATTTTTTATGCAGGAAAGTATGTAAATGCTATTACTGCAGAGGATCTGGTGCAGGATGTGTTTCTTAAAGTCTGGCAAAAGAGGACTTTTTTGTTCCTGAAAGAAGGGATTAAAACTTATTTGTATCGCTCCGTTCAACATGCCTGTTTAGATTATCTGAAGCATCAGGAGGTAAAAGGTGATTATATTAATGCCGTCACGACCAAATTAAAAATAGAAGAGATATATTACAATGACGATCCGCAATCCCTGTTTGCGGAAGACGAACGTCTGGAACTTATTTATAAAGAGATGGATAGATTGCCGGAGAAGTGTCGTGAAATCTTTACAATGTCCTATCTGGAAGAGCGAAAAACTTCGGAAATAGCTGTACTGCTCAATATTTCTACTCGCACGGTAGAGTCACAACTTTATAAGGCATTGAAGATTTTACGGGATATTTTGCTTAGCTATTTGATTTTTCTTTCAAATTTTTGAGAATTGCGTAAGTAGATCTGAAGAGATAATCGTGTATAATATAAACGAACATCGGAATGTCTGAAAAATATAACATAGAAGAATTAATAATCCGTTTCTTGCAACAGGATATAAATGAAGAAGAGCTTCATTATTTAGAGTCCTGGCTGGAAGAAGATGCGGAACATAAATCTTATTTCTTTGGGCTGAAAAGCATATCAGATTCCAGTCGACGTTCCTTTTTCTCAAAGGAAGAGGTGAATGAGGCAAGTTGGCAACGAATGCTTGCACGCATAGATAAACACCAAGAGAAGAACCCTTCTCTTGGTAAATCACGTGTACGTGATTTATGGATTTCATGCGTAAAATATGCGGCTATTATAATCTTTGCAATTGGTAGCGGTTGGGGAATTCATGAATTCCAAGGAAAGATACAGCAGTCTGATTTAGCAGAAAAGGACGTAGTATATAATGAGATACATGTCCAAAAGGACGGACGCGCTAATACTGTGCTTCTCTCGGATGGAAGTAAGGTTATTTTGAATGCAGCTACTACTTTTCGCTATCCTACCAGTTTTGATGGGAAAAACCGCCAGGTTTATTTGGACGGAGAAGCTTATTTTGAAATATCCAAGAACTCAGAGAAACCCTTCGTCGTTAAATTGAAAAAGCAAGAAATAACAGTATTGGGGACAACATTTAATGTTCAGGCTTATGGTCATGAATCTTATAGTGAAGTGACACTTTTGACAGGCCGGATTTTGTTGGAAGCATTCAACGAAAGAGGAGAATCTATGAGCTGTATGTATTTAAAACCTGATCAGAAAGCGTTGTCTGATAATTCGACAGGATCGGTCTCTTTGCAAGATGTCAATGCATCGTTGTCAAATGCTTGGATTAACGGAGAATATAAGTTTAAGGATGAACCATTGGCTTCTATCGTAAAACGTTTGGAAAATTACTACAATGTGAAGATACATCTGGAAGATAAACGCTTGGAGAAAATCAGATATACGGGCACATTCTCGTTGGATCAAGATATTTTGGATGTGTTCCGGATTATCGATTATGAAAAGCAGTTAATATTCAAACGAGTGGAAAAGGAAATATTCATAACAAGTAAATAATTTGTCAAATCATTAAATCTGATAGCCTATGTATAAAGTTTCAGTTGTTTAAAAAAGAATCGGAAAATGGTTGCGACATTTCCCGATTCAAAAAAACATTTTCATTAGTTAACCGTCTCTTTCGTTCTTGTCTGGAAAACGCAGCGAATAAGACAATTTAATAATAAAAAACATCCAAATGTATGAAAAAAGAACGAGATGACAGTCGATTACTGTCACTAAAAATTACACGTATTATGAAAATCACGGCAATACTTATTTTGGCGGGTATTCTTCAGGTGTCTGCAGTAACGTACGCTCAGGAGCATCGTATTTCTGTTGCAGTGGAAAACGGGACATTTTATGATGTTGTTTCACAAATAGAAAAGCAGTCTGAATTTATGTTTTTCTATAAAAGTGAGGAAATTGACAATAATCAGCGAATCAATTTGAAGGTTAAGAATAAGCTGGTTTCAGAAATACTTAGTGAAATTACAAAAAACAATAATCTGACTTACAAGATTACAGGTAAACATATTATTATAACGAAGGCTACAACAACTTCCCAAGCTCCTCGCAAGATTACAGGGATAATTACGGATGAAAACGGGGAGCCAATTATCGGAGCTAATATTGTGGAAAAAGGAACTACCAATGGAACCATTACAGATATTGACGGACGTTTCTCTTTGGATGTAGCGGATAAATCTGTATTAATAGTCTCTTATATTGGTTATGATACACAGACCATTTCTGTAACATCAAAAAGTTCATATAATATCAAGTTAGCAGAAGATACAAAAGCATTGGAAGAAGTTGTCGTGATCGGCTACGGTTCCGCGCGTAAAAAGGATGTAACAGGAGCATTAACTCGTGTAAATGTTACGGAAAAAGAGACTATTCCTAATGTTAACCCTGTACAGGCTTTGAGAGGAAGTGTAGCAGGTGTTCGTGTTATCGATACGGGGATGGCAGGGGCTGATGGAACTATACAGGTCAGAGGAACAACATCTATTACGGCAAGTAATGATCCATTAATAGTATTGGATGGTGTTCCTTTTTCAGGAGGGCGCTTGTCTGATATCAATACTAACGATATTGAAACTATTGATGTATTGAAAGATGCCAGTTCTACAGCTATTTATGGCTCTCGTGGTGCTAATGGCGTTATTATGATCACGACTAAAAGAGGTAAAACCTCGAAACCTCAACTGAATTATAATGGTTATGTCGGTTTTTCTGATTTTGCCAATATGCCGAAGCTTATGAGTGGTGAACAATATCAGCAATTGCGTAAAGATGCCGAGGTTTATATGAACCAAGAGTTGCCTTTTCAGACGATTGAAGAAGAAAATATAGCAGCTGGCCGGACCATTAATCCTTGGGATGTGATTAAGCAGGATGCTCCGATGACTGAACATGAATTGAGTATTTCTGGAAAAGGAGAAAAAATGACCTATTATCTTTCAGGTTCTTTTACATCTCAGAAATCACCTTTAGTTGGGGACCAATTTAAAAGATTATCAGTGAGAGCTAATTTTGATCTTCATGTTACGGATTGGCTTGAAATTGGAACAAATTCAAGCTTTGCAACAAAAGACTATTCGGGAGCTGAAGCTAACTGGGGAGATGCTGCAAGGTTAAGTCCATATTCGTCTATTCGGTATGATGATGGTACATTGCGTAAACTGCCATATGGAGATGGTATGGTTTCAAATCCATTATGGAATGTAGAAATGAAAGATAATAAAGAAATATCATATGGTATCTTTAATAATAATTTTATGATTATTAAATTACCATTGAAAGGGCTGACATACCAAATGAATTTATCTAATAATCTTCGTTTCAAAGATATAAATAATTATACTCCCGCTTACAATCGAGATGGTTCTTCTTGGTTAGGAAGTGGTTCGAAAGAACATCAATTTACTCATGATCTTATTTTTGAGAATATACGAATACGTTTGCAGAGAAGCATAATGTGGATGTAACGTTGATGTATGGTTACGAATATAGTAGTGCAAATAAATCAAAATTAAGTAGTAATAATATATTTAATGATGCTTTGGGATTTAATGGATTGGGTATAGGTGAAAATCATACGGTAAGTACGACAGCCGGAAAATCCGCTGCTGTGTCAAGTATGGCGCGTGTCGGTTATCGTTTTGCTGATAAATATATGGTAAACCTGACTGTTAGACGAGATGGCTATTCTGCTTTTGGTAGCGATCGTAAATATGGAACTTTCCCTTCTGTTGGTTTAGGTTGGGCTCTTTCCCAGGAACAGTTCATGAAAAATATTTCCTGGTTAGATTTTTTGAAATTACGTTTATCATGGGGCCAGAATGGTAATCGTGGTATTAGTAGTTACGAATCATTAAGTACGATGGATTTGGCCAGATATGTATTTGGTGATGGGGGAAACACTTCAGTCGGACTTTATCCTACTTCTATGGCGAATCCTTTGTTAGGATGGGAAACCTCGCAGTCTTATAATTTAGGTTTGGATTTTACTTTGTTTAATAATCGTTTAAGTGGTAATATTGATTTGTACAGTACAAAAACTACCGATCTTTTGTTAGAAGTTAGTATACCAAGCATGACGGGCTATGATAAGTATCTGACTAATATTGGAGAAACTCAAAATCGAGGAATTGAAGTGACTTTAAACTCCGAAAACATTAATACGAAAGATTTCTCATGGAGTACTTCATTGAATTTTTCAGCTAACGCAAATAAGATTCTTCATCTCTCAGGGGAAGATTTGGATGGTGACGGAAAAGAAGATGACGATATAGGGAAAAGTCGTTTTATCGGATATTCTATGGGATCAAACTATAATTATGTTTTTGATGGGATATGGCAGGAAGGGGATGATTTTTCTATTGACAAATCTGCTAAACCGGGCGATATAAAGTTTAAGGATATTAGTGGCAATGGTTCGATTGGTCCGGAAGATCGTATGGTTTTGCATAATAATCGTCCGAAATTTACAATGAGTATGAATAACATGTTCAGATATAGAGATTTTACGTTATCCTTTTTATTGGATTTGAGATGTGGTGGATATGCAGCCAATAATTGGATAAATCCGGGAACTGAATATTATAATCGTTGTAATCAGTTGGATTTACCTTATTGGACTCCGGAAAATCCTTTAAATGATCGCCCCAGTGTTGGTTACTCTAATCCGCGTGGTTATGGATTTTATGAAAAGTTGACTTATTTGAGATTACAGGATGTTTCTTTGGCATACAGTCTTCCAAAATCTCTAATTCAAAAGTTAACATTGAATAATGTAAAAGTTTATGTTAGTGGAAAGAATCTTGCAACTTGGACTGGTTGGCATGGATGGGATCCGGAACATGCTTCAGGAGGAAGAGCTTCCCAGAATGGTCCATTGATAAAATCTTGGGTTTTGGGACTTCAGATCAGTTTATAATTTAAAAACGTAGTAGAAATGAAAAAATCAAAATACATAGTTTTGTTCTCTTCGCTTATTTTATTGTTGGGAACGCAGATGTCATGTAGTGATAGCTACCTGGAAGAGAAGCCGATGGATAAATTTAGTCCGGAAAACTTATTGACTTCTAAAAAAGGGTTTGAGACAGTTATTTATTCCTTGCATAATTTTGCTCGCAGCGGACTTTTTCAGTCGAATAATGAAGATGTCATGAATACTGGGACAGATGTGGCATGCAGTGGTGTTACAGATGGTCGTTTTTTTAATGATTATAGCCTGATTTTACCAGAGCATGCAACCCCCAAATTCTATTGGAATTGGGCTTATCAGAAAATGTTGAAAGATGCTAATCTTATTATTACCAGGGCGGAAAATCCAAATGTCTCTTGGACAGAGGACGAAAAAAACACAATTGTGGCAGAGGCTAAGTTTTTCCGAGCTTATACATACAATATTTTAGTGAATCTTTTTGGAGGTGTACCTATTGTTGATAAAGAAGAACTGAGTCCTCGTTTTGATTACACCCGTGCTTCACGAAAAGAAGTTCTTGAGTTTATCCAGAAGGACTTGGAATTTGCAGCCCAATATTTACCGATTGTTACATCTGATGCTTCACAAGATGGACGTATTTTTCGAGCTGCGGCAAACCATCTGTTATCAGAAGTATACATTAGCTTAGGGCAAGAAACAGGAGATCAGTTATTTTATGATAAATCGATAGCTGCCGCGACTGCTGTTATCGATGGTAGTTGTGGAGAATACGCACTCGTGAAATCCCGTTTTGGTGATACAAGTCGTCCGGGAGATTATTATTCTGACTTGTTTTGGACTAACCAACAAAATAGAGCTTCTGGCAACAAAGAGGGGATATGGGTCGTACAGTTCGAATACTTAACTCCGGGAGCTGAAGAAGCTAACAATGCGCAACTTCGTCTTTGGGGACCTAAAATAGAAGATGTAACTTATCCTGATGGTAAAAAGATTTTGGTTTGTGACACAGTAGGACGTATGCAGGGGATTATTCGTCCTTTAAATCATACTAATTATGAAATATGGGATGATCCGAACGATATACGTTACTCTCCGTATAACTTTAAGAAAGAGTTCTATATGAATAATCCTGATTCTAAGTATAATGGGGAAAAATTAGTTCTAACAAAGAAGGATGATGGTAAAATGTATATTACTTTATCTGATGGAACAATAACGGATAAATCGGTCGATACATTTAGAGTTTGTTATCCTTACTTCCGTAAGATAGAAGGGGAAATGCCTTGGGGGGCTATGGCTGGAAGGACACCTAATGATCGATACATAATGCGCCTTTCTGAAACTTATTTGTTAAGGGCGGAAGCCTATTTCCATAAAGGAGATTTGGCAAATGCTGCAAATGATATTAATGTTGTCAGAGGAAGAGCACAAGCTAAACCCGTTCAACCAGGTCAAATTTCATTAGATTATATTCTGGACGAACGTATACGCGAATTAGTTGTTGAGGAGCCGCGTAGAAAGACTTTGGTTCGATTGAATAAATTATATGAAAGAACGATGAAATATAATTTCAGGGTTAAGGACAATATGGAACCTTATCATGAATTATGGCCAATTCCTCAAACAGCAATTGATGCGAATACGGGTGCAAAATTGTTGCAAAATCCCGGCTACCCCGGTGCAGCCGAGTAAATAATACAAATGAGGAAACGGGAGTCTTCCTGCTTCCTCATAGTTTATAACACGATTAATAATAATAGGTATGCAAAAAGTATTTCGAGTTGTTTATATGATGCTTATATGCCAGGCTTTTATTTCTTTTTCGCTTCTTGCACAGAAAAAGGATTTTGTACTGGTTGAAGCAGAGAGTTTTAATGAAAAAGGTGGATGGGTATTGGACCAGCAGTTTATGGATCAGATGGGATCTCCTTTCCTGTTGGCTCACGGCATAGGAAAGCCGGTGCAAGATGCTTCAACGGAAGTAATGATTCCGAAAAAAGGGACTTGGCATGTATATGCTCGTACCTGGAATTGGTGTTCTCCCTGGAAGGTGAAAGAGGCCCCAGGTAGATTTAAAATTGCTGTAAACGGAGCAGTTCTGGATAATGAATTGGGAATGGGGACACAATGGGATTGGGAATATGCCGGAAGTGTTGAGATAAAAAATAAGAGTAATTCTGTTACATTGAAAGACTTAACCGGATTTGAGGGACGATGTGATGCGATCCTTTTTACAAAGGACAAAAATGTCGTTATCCCTAACCGGAAAGAAGATTTGTCGGCATTCAGAAAACAGCTGTTGAATATCCCGGCTAAACCGGAAGATGGAGGGCATTATGATCTCGTCGTAGTTGGAGCCGGTACAGCTGGATTGAGTGCAGCGATCAAGGGAGCGCGGGAAGGTTTGGAAGTTGCGTTGATTAATAACCGTCCCGTTCCGGGAGGAAACAACAGTACCGAGATAAGAGTGGTTGCCAGCGGGGAGATGAATGTAAAGCCGTATACTGCTTTAGGAAATGTAATTAGAGAAATACGGAATGTATATAGTAAGGAAGATCAGGTTATTGAAATGATACAAACAGAGAAAACGTTGTCCTATTTTCCAAATATGCATGTGTTTGCAGTTTCCAAAGAAGGCAAGCAGATAAAGTCTGTGACCGCTAAACATATTGAGAATGGAAAAGAGATAGAGTTCTTTTCTTCATTATTTGTCGATTGTTCTGGTGATGGAAATTTAGGTTATCTGGCGGGTGCTGAATATCGTGTGGGGCGCGAGATGAGGCAGGAAACAAGAGAAACATTGGCTCCTGACAGGCCGGATAATATGGTGTTGGGTGCGACAATTTCATGGAAAAGTAAAGTGATGCCGGCTGAAGTATCATTTCCGAGATGCGAATGGGCGATACAGTTTAATGATGAATCTTGTGAAAAAGTTATTTCTGGTAGTAACTGGTGGGAAAGCGGTTTCCGTTATGATCAGGTAAATGATGCAGAATATATCCGGGATTATCTGTTCCGTGCTATCTATGGGAACTGGGCTTTCCTGAAAAACGATAGTAAGTTTAGGAAAGAATATGCAAACCGAGAACTGGATATGATGACTTACATTGCCGGAAAGCGGGAATCACGCCGTCTGGTGGGAGATGTATTTTTTGTACAACAAGATATAGAGAAGGAGTATGTAAAGTATGATGATGCTGTTGTAATAGGAACTTATTCGATAGATCAGCATTTTCCGACTCCTAAAAATACATTCTTTTTCCCGGGAGAGGAATTTATTTCAACAATGAAACACTATTTTAATGATTTGGGAACCCCCCGACGTTATCTGCGCGACGATCAGGTTCCACCTCCTTATCGTATTCCTTATCGCTGTCTATATTCGGTGAATGTAGACAATTTGTTTATGGCTGGAAGAAATATAAGTGTTTCACATATAGCATTGTCTTCTACCCGTGTACAGAATACGACCGGTATGATGGGGGAAGTCGTTGCGGTAGCAGCAGCGCTTTGTAAAAAATACAATTGTTTGCCACGTGAGGTATATACCAAGCATTTGAATGAATTGTTGGACTCATTGAAATAGGATTATCATGATGAACAGACGAACTTTCTTAAAGCAGACTGGTGCTTTTTCCGCTGCGCTATTTCTACCGGCGTGTCTGAATAAGGTGAAGGAAGAGAAGAAAAACCCATACCTATTAGTCGTTTCCGGCTGGCAGGATGTGAATATTGGGGATATCGCCCATACGCCGGGTTTGCTGCATATCTTGCAAACGCACTTGCCTGAAGCAACGATTACTTTATGGAAACGGAGCAAAAGCGAGAAGGTGGAAGCGTTATTGAAGAAGAATTTCCCGGAGATAGAGATTCTTTACGGCAATCCGGATAAAGATTTTACGATTACGGATAGTAAGCTTCTGGAGGCTATCAATCGTGCTGATGTCTTTATTCATGGATCGGGGCCATCGGTTGTGGCGGCCAACTGTTTGGAGGCTTGGCGTAAAATTACGGATAAACCTTTCGGAACCTACGGAACAACGATTCAGGATATATCTCCTTCATTGAAGAATCTGTTGAACGATGCATCGTTTGTTTTTACTCGCGAGACAGCTTCGATAAGAAAATTGAGGGAAGCGAGAGTAACGAAGCCTGAAATCCGTTTTGTTCCGGATGCTACTTTCGCTTTGAATATCCAGGACGAAGAGAATGCCCGTTCTTTCTTAATGGCCAATAATCTGGAAGACCGTAAGTTTATTTGTGTGATTCCCCGGTTGCGGAAAACACCGTACTGGCTGATCCGCAGGAAAAGCTACACGGAGGAACAGATCGTAGAAATAACGGCATTGAATGACAAATGGAAAGAGGTCGACCATGCCAAAGCTCGTGAAGCAATCGTCCGTTGGGTGAGGGAAACAGGGAATAAGGTTCTTGTTTGCCCGGAAATGACTTATCAGGTTGATATTATGGATGAACTTTTGATTGATCCGTTACCGGATGATGTTCAAAAGAATGTCGTCAAACGTGGTTATTGGTTACCGGATGAGGCTGCTTCTTTGTATAGCAAGGCCTTCTGTGTTCTTAGTTTTGAATGCCATTCCCCTATTATCTCTTTGCGGAATGGGACACCTGCATTTTATCTCCGACAGCCGGAAGATACGATAAAAGGACAAATGTATTATGATTTAGGTTTTAATAATTGGGTGTTTGAGATTAACGACACGACAGGAAAACAGATTGCCGACCGTTTGATGGAAGTTTATTCTGACTACGACAGTGCGCAAGCATATCGTAAACAAGGAATGGATAATGCTTCTAAGCTGTTTGATATGGGGATAAAAATCGTTTCTCAATTCTTATAAATAGATCTGGGAATATCCTTTTGAAGTGTATATCCCTCCCTAAAAAGACTTACATATTCAAGAGCAAAGATGTACATTTTTGTTTTTGAATATGTAAGTCTTTTGTTTTTCTGGATAGGGGGGATTATTTCTTTTTGTCCCTCTTTATAGGTGAATCTATTTTTTTTCGTTACATTAGCACCTGTTTTTAATAACTCAGTTAATGATTAAGAATTAATACCTTATGAAACACATTCTTTTACTTCTCTTATCGTTCTTTGCACCCGTGGTATGGGGGCAGCAGGTAGAACAGTTCAAGCTCTGGCCGGATAAGCCGGAAGCGGGCGAGGCGGAAATCTTTGTTTATCATCCGGCGAAGGGCGGGAAAGCGTCGCCGGCGGTGCTGATATGTCCGGGTGGCGGATATAGAGGGCTGGCGATGAATCATGAAGGGCATGATATGGCGAAATGGTACGCTTCGAATGGGTTTGTTGCAGTCGTTTTGAAATACAGGATGCCGGAAGGTGTACATACGATTCCGCTGAGCGATGCGGAGAAAGCGATGTCTGTTATTCGGGGCAATGCAGCCAAATGGAATCTGGATGCGAATAAGGTCGGAGTGATCGGCTCGTCGGCAGGCGGACATTTGGCAGCTTCACTCAGTACGCTTGCAGCAGATGCCAACCGGCCGGACTTTGCAATCCTTTATTATCCGGTGATCAGCTTCGATAATATGACGACACATGGCGGTTCCAAGAAGAACCTTTTAGGCAAAGATATCGAGAATAAGGAGTTGGTAGACCGCTATTCTTTGCAGAAACAGGTGGATGATAAGACA
>OBYK01000694.1_pt1 | contig 14984 bp, 8 predicted proteins | sample 1476721 | NCBI WGS metagenome assembly OBYK01 (sample SAMEA2580191, study PRJEB22360) | human gut metagenome | biome: human gut; feature: human-associated habitat; material: faeces | place: Denmark | collected 2008/2010
CGGCAAACAGAGGTGGGCGTGGGTGGCGGAGTGCGGTATTGTCGCCGATTTTGATCCAGCGGCCGGCGAGGGCATCGAGTGTAGGCGAGTTGCGTGCGAGGCTCCTCAGCATTTGAGTGAGTCGGCTGTGCCGTACCTGGTCCTGCGTCGCCGCGATGGCGAGGGGGAGAACGCGCCGCTCGTGCCGCGTCTGACGTCCGCCTCGCAGATTGAGGCGTACTCGACGTGCCCGCTGTGCTGGTTCGTGTCGTATCGCGTGAAGCCCCAGTCCATCGATGCGGGCTTTGGCAACATGGAGAAGGGCAACTTTGTCCATGACGTGCTGGAGCACTTGCATGCGCGTCTTCCGCAGGAGGGCATGGAGCGCGTGACGCCCATGAACCTGCCGCGTGCGAAGGAGCTGCTGCACGAGGTCTTTGCCGAGACCCTGGCCGAGCACGCCGGCAAGCGCGGTACCGAGGGCCCGCTGGTGCCGCTCTCTCCAGTGGAGGAGCGCCAAGTGGCCGAGATTTTGCCGCAGCTGGAGGGCGTGCTTGCCTATGAAGCCGAGGCTCTGACTCCTTTTGCTCCGCGCTACCTGGAGTTTGCCTTTAACGACCTTAAAGTTGAGTATGCCGGTTGGCCGCTTGGCGGGCGCATCGACCGCGTGGATGTGGATGCCGAGAATCGCGCCGTGGTAATCGACTATAAGCATCGCACGGGCGTTGAGGAGTTTAAGCTCGCCGACCCTACGGTACGCGACGAGGAATCGGGCACGGCGCCCATCGACGATCCGCGCTGGTTGCCGCCACATACCCAAACGCTCATCTACGCCCAGGCCATGCGCCGGGCGCTGAATTTGGACACCCGCGCGGCGCTCTACTTTTCGACCAAGGGCGGCAAGCCAGCGTTGCGCGGTGCCGCGAGCGCCGAGCTGCTTGAGAAAGAGCGCGGCGACGGTCGCATCCCGGGCCTTAAGAAGGGCTTTCCCGGTGAGGGGGGCAGCATGGACTTCGACGCCCTGCTCGATCGCGTGGAGGCCGGCATCGCCGAGCGCCTGCGCGAGCTCGAGACAGGCAACGTTGCCGCCGTCGATCCGACGTCGGCTCAGGCCGTGCATGCGCGCTGCTCGTATAACCACGAAGGAACGTTTGTAAGGAGGGACGTGTAGACCATGGATCTTTCGACTTTGATGCCGCAACAGCTGCAGATCGTCAAAACGCTCGACCGTCCGCTGTTTGTCTCGGCGGGCGCCGGTTCGGGCAAGACCTTTACCCTCACGCGCCGCATCGTCTACGCGCTCTCGCCCGAATCCGGTCCGTTCGTTGAGCATCTGGACCAGGTGCTCGCCATTACCTTTACCAAAGATGCCGCGGCCGAGATCCGCGACCGTGTGCGCCGCGCGCTTATCGAAGAGGGTATGGACGAAGAGGCCCTGACCGTCGACGACGCTTGGATCTCGACCATTCACGGCATGTGCTCGCGTATCCTGCGCGCGCACGCGCTGGAGCTGGGCATCGATCCCGAATTCACGGTGCTCACCGATACCGACGAGCTTATGGATCAGGCTGTCGAGCATGTGTTGGGGCGCGCAACGGCGCCCGATGCCGCGCCCGAGCTCGCCGCTTCGCTTAAGGACCTCTACGCCTGGTATCCCATGGCGGGCGAGGGCGGCCCCTTTGGCGCCGGCACCACCATCAAGGGCCTGGTGCGCGACCTGCTGGAGCTATCGAGCCAGCTGCCGGGCGGCATGGACGATGTGTGCGTGGCGCGCGGTCAGGCTGACACCTCGGCGCTGGCCGACGCCTATCGCGCGGCGTTGGGTGCGAGCAAGGCCGCGACCGAGAAGGCACAAGTGGCACTCGACGCCATCGACGCGTTTGAGGCGAGTGGCAAAACCATGGAGGATGCGGCGCGACTCATGATGTCGTGCACCATGCCGCGTGCGAGCAAGGCATTCCCTAAGGAGCAGGTCGAGCTGCTCAAGGCCGAGGCCGCCGATGCGTTTATCAATATCGTGCTGGCTTGCGGTGGTCCCGCGCTCGATGCGCTGGTGGGGCTTGCCCGTGCTGTGGAGGCCGAGTATCGCGCGCTCAAGGCCGGCCAGTCCGTCCTCGATAATAACGACCTGCTGCGCATGGCGTACGAGGCGCTGCGCGACTACCCGGCTATTCGAGCTGCCTATGAGGGACGCTTTAAGATGGTCATGATCGACGAGTTCCAGGATACCGACCAGATGCAGGTCGATTTGATTCGCTATCTGACCGGCGCGGGGGAGCGTGCGCTGTGTACCGTGGGCGATGCGCAGCAGTCGATTTATCGTTTCCGCGGCGCCGAGGTCGAGGTCTTCCGCCGCCAGGAGCGCAAAGTGGGCTCCTCTGCTGCGCCCGCGACGGCTGTCGCATCCGACGGCATCGACCGATGCCCCTGCCGGCGAGCTCGTCAAGCTCGTGCGCAACTTCCGCAGCCACGACGAGGTGCTGCGTTACGTGGCACGCGTCTTCGACGGCGATGACGGCGGCCTGATGCAGGGCTTTTTGGATCTTGAGGCGAGCGACGGCCGCAAGGACACGCTGGTGGCAGACGCCTCGCGTCGCCAGGCCCTCTTTGTTGCCGGCGGCAGTACGCAGGAGCGCACACAGGCCAAGGCCCGTGCGATCGCCGAGCGCTTCCGCGCGCTTGTCGATGCCGGCCAGCCCCAGGGCGGCATGGTGCTGCTGCTGGGCCGCATGACCAACGCCGACGTCTATGCCCAGGCCTTCCGCGACCAGGGGCTCGACTGCGTGATCGCAGGCGGCTCGGGCTTTGCCCAAGCCGCCGAGGTGCAGACGGTGCGCGCCCTGGTGTGCGCGCTTGCCAATCCGGCCGATACGGCGCAGGGCCTTATGCCACTGCTCGCCTCGCCGATGTTTGCGCTCGGCGCCCAGGAGTTCCTGGCGCTGGCGACCAAGCTCGATAGCGAGACGGGGGAGACCTCGCGCCGGAATATCGACGCGGGCATCATGAGTGATTTCGACGTGCCGGGTTTGCAAGACTTGCCGCTCGTGACGCGCGCCCGCGAGGTGCTGCGGTATGCGCTTCGTCGCGTGGGCCGCGATTCGTTCGCCGCCATCGCGCGCGACGTGGTCAACGCCTCCGGCTGGTTTGTGCGTCTGGCACAGCGCGGCCCCGAGGGCAAGGCCATTGCCGCCAACGTACTCAAGGCGCTCGATGCCGTGGCCGAAGCGGAGTCCGAGTTCGGCAACTCGCCGCGTTCCATCGCGCTGGCCTTCGACCGCTTCTTGGCGGGCAAGGAGGCCCCGGGTGCCCTCAACGAGGAGGGTGACGGCGCGGTGCGCATCATGACCGTGCATGCGTCCAAGGGTCTGGAGTATCCGGTCGTAGCGGTTGCCGAGTGCTTTGGCGTGCGCAAATCGTCCAGTGCGGCACAGATGGGCCGCGTCGACGGTGGGGCGCAAGTCGTGGCGCTGCCGGCTCGTTTTGATGGCGTTAAGCTTGCCGACGGGACCTTCGTGAAGGGCGATGACGTCAAAAAGCAGTTTGAACACGCGTTTAAGGGCAAGGGCACGTCGCTGTGGTTGCCGCCGGAGCTCATGGAGGACGTCTGCGCGACGGGCTCTCCCGCCGAGGCATTTGCCCGCCTGCGCAACGACGACCTGCAGCTTTCGCTCGAGGAGCGGGCTCGTCTGCTTTATGTCGCCATGACGCGAGCGCGCGAGCTGGTCATTCTGGCGATGGATGCCGGCGTGAGCCGCGGCAAGGTGACGGCGCCGACCTTCGATGTCGAGACGGATCTGACCTACGACGTGCTGCGCCGCATCCTGCCGACCGACAGTCTGGACATGCCGCAGCTCGATAGCGACCGTTTGGTGTTCGACAACTCTAAGCCGGGCGACTACGAGCTCATCTCGCTGGCGGACTTTACGTTTGGCGAGCAGGCGTTTGAGGCCAACGCTTCGCTGGATGTCGAGGGCGGGCTTGTCCGTGGCGATGCGGAGCCGGAGGGTGCCGGTGCAGATGCCCGCGCTGCCGTTCCCGGTCCTGCCGACCCCGAGTCCGATGCGTTTGAGCTCGTGTATCCCCGGGCGGTGGGCGTGCGCATGGGCACCTGCCCGTATCCGGCGCGCGATTCGTACAGCTACTCGTCAATTGCCGCGGCGCTGCATGCCGAGTCCGAGGACCGTGCCGCCGAGGCGCACGTGCCCATGGACGAGGCCGGCGATGATGCGGAGTCGGATGGCTCGGAGATGACGGATGCGGACGTGGCTGACCGGGAACTGCGCGGGTCGCCCAGCGCGCGTGGCAGTGGCTGATCGGGATGGGTGCCGATGAGCTGCCCGCCGCGCGTGCCGATGCACTGGCGCGTCTGTGGCGCCTGACGCCGGAGCAGCGCGAGCGCTTCGACGTTGCCCTGGACCGCTGGCTCAAGTCGGCGGTCCGTGCCGATCTGCTCGCCTGGCCCTGCGTTCGCGCCGAGGTGCCGTTCTTTTCGCTGGGCTGCGAGGACGAGGACATCGCTCGCTACGGTGCATATGCCGAGGGCGCCATCGACGCTTTGGCGACGAACCCGGCGGATTCGTCATGCGCGCTGGTCATCGACTACAAGACGGGCGGCACGCCGGACGAGACGCCGGAACAGCTGCAGGAGAAGCACGCCCTGCAGGCGCGCGTCTATGCTGATGTTCTGCACAAGGCGGGCTTTGAGGCCGTGACCGTCAAGTTCGTCCGCGTGGAGCAGGCGAATCCAGCCATCTTCGTCGAACCCGCCGAACCTCAAGTAGTCACCTACAACCTCTAGCCCTCAGATAACTTGCGGTGGAATACGGACTGTTTTGGCCAAAAAAGCCGCCAAACAGTCCGTATTTCACCGCAACGCATGGGAGAGCCTGGGGCGGTACAATGGCTCGAACGGTTCAAACGAATAAGGAGCCATCATGCAGTTCACCAAAACGCTTAAGGTGACGCCGGAGGAGCTTTTTGACGCTCTGGCGGGATCCATCATGCAGGATATCGAGAACGCCACGGGCAAGCGTCCCAGCCACAACAAGCTCAACGGCTATAAGTACGAGAAGCGCGCCCAGTCCGCAAAAGGCAAGGCCAAGGGCACGGCGATCAAGGTTAAGATCAAGCACTTTGACTACCCGTGTCTCTATGAGGTCCGTTTTCAGTATGCGGCGGGCATCAATACCATGCGCTATGAGGCTACACCTGCTGGCGATGGTGCCTGCGAGCTCACCTATACCGAGGATTTTCAGGGTGTGGGTGGTAACACGTCTGGTACGCGCGGCAAGCTCGGCCTCTTCTTCTATGAGCGCAAGCTCAAGAGCCACGCCAACCAGACGATTGATCAAATCGTCAAATACATCGAGGGTGAGCGCCGCGTAAAGGCTAATCCCGCCTTCGCCGATGATGCTGCCGAAAACGCTTCGGATGTATTCCATTGATACCCCTGTGCAAATGCTTTACCGCTCTTCACATCAACTGTGGACACTTCAGGCTTCGAGTCAGTAGCGAGCGGCCCGACAAAATTAGTTGACGGAAGTGCCAAGTGAATAAGAATGCCACTACGCAACTGCACATCTATTCCGCCTTTTTCGTTCTCGCGGGATTTGTTTTAAATCGGGGAGTGTTTCTACTTTTCCTTGCGAGAAAGGAATGTCTGTCACGGAAATCGCGCTTTATCAAGCCCTGTTTAACATTGCAACGGTCGTCCTCGAGCTGCCAACAGGGCTGATAGGCGATTTCTTTGGAAAAAGTTTTCGATTCAAGTGGGCGTGCTGCTGCTTTTCTTCCATACGGCTGGCATGCTGTTGCTCTCAGGCCCCTTTCTTGTCGTGCTTTCCCTTGTTGAGGCACTCGCCTACTCCCTTCAATCGGGGCCCGAACAAGCACTTTTATATGAAATTGCCCGGAATGCCGGTCAAGGAGAGCGCTTCCTCACCATCAATGCTCGGCTGCTTGCCGCGCAATCAATCGCTAAGGGAATGGCAATTGTGCTCGGATCTTTCATTGCCCAAGTATCTTGGAGCGCCCTCTACGTATGTGTCTCCGTTTTCTATCTCCTGCAGCTTTTCCTTCTGTATCCCATTGAGAGGACGGAAGCGACCCGTTCTGGAAGCTCTGAAAAGGGAAGGTTTGACGCAGCCAAGATGTTCAGACGCGAAACCTGGCGTGTTGGAGAATCTGCTTTTGCGGTATTGCTTCTTCTAATCGGCACAAGCATGCTCGATGGATTCTATGGGAGTTATTACAACTTGAATCAGTTGGTATTCGACGCATTTGATGCTCCCGTCTCCATAATAGGAATCTTTTTCGGTGCATCCTATGCAGTAAATGCGACGGCCTACATTGCAGCAGATTTCTTCTCATCGCGTTACGGGAAAAGAAATACCATGCTCGGCTCGATGCTAATCGAGGCCGGCCTTTTCATGATTCTTCCGTGGTTCGCTTCAAATCCGCTGTGTTTGTTTGGCCTTAGCATGGCGCTTTGTTTTCTCCCAGAAGTGGTGTACATCACTTCGGAAAATTTAATCCAAGATGCGATAGCGGACAATCTCCGCGCGACGATCTTTTCCGTCGCGTCTCTGGTAAGGGCTCTCTTTCCCTCAATGTTTTTCTCCATATTTGGACATGTGTTGGGGTTATATCCCATTCAGATAGCGCTCGGTATTATTGGTGCAATCGCGATAGCAATTACCGCCGTTGTTTCATTAAAAATGATAGGAATACAGGTCTCCAAGAATTGATATATCGATTGACGAGCTATCCGAAGCGTCGAGCCTTCTTGATGGGCATGACTATTCGTCACATATCATTCCGCGCATCGCCGAGGTTCCAGTAATACTCGATATATCTGGATGCACTCATTCCCCTTTTTGAAGGTCCCAAAAAGACTGCCCGTGTGGGTTTGGCTAGGTTTGGGTGCTGTCCGTGCCGTGGGGTAAAATCGTTCAGTCAGAACACGAACCCGCATCGGAGCTCATCACATGGCATTCGTCCATCTGCACAATCACACTGTTTTCTCCATGCTCGACGGCGCAACCCGTATCCAGGATATGGTCAATCGCGCTGTTGAGCTTGGCATGCCCGCCGTGGCCATTACCGACCACGGCTACATGTACGGCGTGCCCGACCTGGCGCTGGCCTGCGACGCCGTCAACCATAACACGCCCGAGTACAAAACGTGGAGTCACGATAAGGCCTTCTTGGAAAAGGATCGCCGCGACGAGCTGGTGGAGCCCGATCCCGAGGAAAACCCGCGCGAGCATGCCCAGTATGTGAAGGACATGGCCATGTGGGACGAGAAGGGCAACATCGACGAGCTCAAGCCGCCCCTGGTCATCAAACCCATCTTTGGCTGCGAGGTCTACTTTACGCCGGACGAGACCCTTGCCCGCGACCACAAGCCCGAGCTCTACCACATGATCCTTCTGGCAAAGGATCAGGAGGGCTACGTCAACCTGATGCAGACGGTTTCCGAGGCCGCCGTGCAGGGCTTTTACTACAAGCCGCGCGTGACGCTCGACAACCTGCGCCGCCATGCCAAGGGCATGATCTGCACGAGCGCCTGCATCGCCGGCATCATCCCCAAATACATCGACCGTGGTGACATGGAGGGCGCCATCAAATGGGCCGAGACCTTCCGTGACACCTTCGACTCCGGCGACTTCTACATTGAGATCCAGGAACACGGCATTACCACCGACAACGGCCTGACAGACGAGCAGATGGACCGCACACTCATCGATATCGCCAAGCAGGTGGGCGTCAAGGTCATCGCCACCAACGACTTCCACTACCTGCGCCGCGAGGACGCGCCCGTGCAGGACGTCATCATGTGCATTGGCATGAACGCCAAGGTCGACGACCCCAACCGCATGCGCATGACCGGCTCGGAGTTTTACATGAAGACCGAGGAGGAGATGCGGGCGATGTTCCCGTATTGCCCCGAGGCCTGCGACAACACGCTCGAGATCGCCGACAAGTGCTACGTCGAGCTCGACTGGGACTCCATCATCCTGCCGCGCTTCCCGTTGCTTGATCCCGGCGAGACGCACGAGAGCCAGTTCCGCCGCGAGTGCGAGAAGGGCCTGCGCCAACACTATGGTGACGACTGGGCCACGCGCGAGATCGGTGGCGTCAACATCAAAGAGCGCTTTGAGTACGAATACAAGGTCATCTGCGACAAGGGCTTTGCCGCCTACTTCTTGATCGTTGCCGAGTACGTGCAATGGGCCAAGGACAACGGCATCGGCGTCGGCCCCGGCCGTGGCTCGGCTGCCGGCGCTATCGTCGCCTACGCCATGAACATCACCGCGTTCGACCCGCTCGAGAACGGCCTGATGTTCGAGAGGTTCCTGTCCCCGCAGCGTACCGAGATGCCCGATATCGATATGGACTTCGACGATGAGCGGCGCCTCGAGGTCGTTGAGCACGTTCGCCAGCTCTACGGCCCCGAGAAGGTCACCCACGTCATCACCTACTCGACCATTAAGGCCAAGCAGGCCATCAACGATGCCGCGCGCGTCCTGGACTACCCGGTCTACATGGGCCAGCGCCTGTCCAAGATGGTCTCGAGCGACCCTAAGGTCAAGCTCAAGCAGGTGCTCGACAAGCAACCCGGCAAAGAGGATCTGTTTAACCCCGACTTTGCCGAGGCCTATAAAAAGGATGACGACGCCCGCCGCATCATCGACACGGCGCTCTCGATCGAGGGCCTCACCCGTGGCGAGGGCGTGCACGCGTGCGCCGTTCTGATCTGTCGCGACCCCGTCAACGAGCACGTGCCCACCAAGCTCGACACCAAGGGCGGCGTCGAGATTACCCAGTACGAAGGTCATACCGTTGCCGACATGGGCTTGCTCAAGATGGACTTCTTGGGCCTGCGTACGCTGACTGTTATCTCCAAGGCAAAAGCCAACATCAAAAAGAACTTCGGCATCGACATCAAAGAGGAAGAGATTCCCTTTGACGATCCCGAGATCTTTAAGCTCATGGGCTCCGGTCACACCGCCGGCGTCTTCCAGGTCGAGTCCGCCGGCATGACGGCCACGATCAAGAACATGAAGCCCACCGAGTACAAGCACGTCGTAGCATTGATCGCCCTGTACCGCCCGGGCCCGCTGGGCGCCGGCATGGTTTCGTCCTACATCAACCGTATGAACGGCAAGGAGCCGGCTGTCTCCTATGACGACCGCTTGGACGACATCCTGGGCGAAACCTACGGCACCATGGTCTACCAGGAGCAGGTTATGCTCATCTCCGTCGAGATGTGCGGCTTCTCCAAGGGCGAATCGGACTCGCGTATCCGTAAGCCCGTGGCTAAGAAGAAGATTAAACTGCTCACGTCGACGGTGCTGCACTGGGAGGATGGCTCGGACGAGACCACCTACGACCACTGGATGAACGGCGCTATCAAGAACAACTACACGCGCGAGGTCGCCCAGAAGATCTGGGACGATGTTCTCGAGTTCGCATCTTACGCCTTTAACAAGTCGCACTCCGCCGGCTACGCCATCCTGGTTATGCAGACGGCATGGCTCAAGGCGCACTATCCGCACGAGTACATGGCGGCCGTTCTGACGTCCTATACGGGCAAGACCGACAAGATCGTTCACTACGTTTCGGCGTGCCGTTACGACGGTATCCCCGTGCTGTCGCCAGATGTCAACGAGTCCGGTACCGAGTTTACGGCTACCAAGGAGGGCGTGCGCTTTGGCCTGGCCGGCATCCGCGGCGTGGGTACCGGCGTGGCGCAGGCGATTATTGCCGAGCGCGAGGCGGGCGGCCCGTTTAAGACGCTGCACGACTTTGTCGAGCGCGTGGACTCGAGCCAGGCTAACCGCCGCGTGATCGAATCGCTCATCAAGGCAGGCGCCTTCGACTCCACGGGGTATCCGCGTCGCCAGATGATGCACTTTGTGGATAAGAACAACCCCGAGAACATCATCGATGCCGCGGTAAAGCGCCAAAAGGACCGCGCGAGCGGCCAGACCTCGTTCTTCGATATGTTTGGCGACGTTGAGGGCTCGGGCTTCGAGGTCAGCGTGCCCGATCCGGACGGCCAGGAATGGGACCGACACCTCAAGCTGAGCCAGGAGAAAGAGGTTCTGGGCATCTATGTCTCGGACCACCCGCTGCGCCCGTTTGAGTATGCACTAGCCAAGGCGCGTGACTTTTCGTTCTCGCAGATCGATACCGGCTATGAGGTGCAAAACCCCACGGGCGGCACCATCAACCAGGAGATTCCCGAGGGCAAGGCGCTGTGGTGGGCCGGTATGGTCTCGAGCGTGTCCAAGCGCGTGACCAAAAACGGCGACCCCATGGGCATCGTGCAGCTCGAGGACATGGAAGGCGAGGCCACGGTCGTGGTGTTCCCCAAGACCTACAAGGAGGCCGAGGGGTATCTGTACGGCGAGGTCGATCCCGAGACCGGCGCGCAGCTGTCCGACGCGTTTGTGCGCATTAAGGGCAAGCTCGAGCGCTCGGACCGCGGCGACCAGATCATCGCGCAGGAGATTGTGCCGCTGGAGCTTAGCGAGGAGAACAACAAGCCCAAGGTCTTTGAGGTCATGGTGCCCAACAGCCGCTTTAGCCAGGGCAATATGGCGCGCCTGGCCACGGTGCTCACCGCTAACCCGGGCGGCGATCGCGTGGAGATCTTTATTGAGCAGGTGGACGGGCGCGTGCTCCGTGCCGAGGTGCCGGTCAAGGTCAACGCACGCTCGATTCCGCTGCTGGCAGAGGCAAAGGCCATCGTCGGCAACCAAGGCAGAGTGACGGTGATCTAAGGGCGACCTTGCTGGTCCGCGCGAGATTGGAGGAAGTGATGGCGCAGGGGACGTTTGTGCAGGCGCTTCGCAAAGAGGCGGCGTTGAGCGGCACCTTTATGAAGGGGCGTTCGCTCATGCTCAACGGTGCCGTGCTGTCGATCGAGGACAGCGGCTCGCGCTTCTCCAAAAACGTGACGGTCGAGGGCACGGTGCGCGGCTCGCGCGGCGACCTGTACAAGACGCATGTGACGCTTGACATGGACGAGCACGAGGTTATCGACTACGACTGCGACTGCCCCGCCGCATACCGCTATCCCGGTATGTGTAAGCACGCTATTGCCACGGCGCTGGCGTATTTGGATGCCAGCGGCGCCGAGCCCGTCGAAGGTTTGCGCACGCCGGTTCGCACGTTTACGGCGCAGCCGAAACAGCCCGCGCGTGCCGCGTCCGCCGCGCCGGCCGTCAACTCCAACTTTCCCTTCCCGGCGCCCGTCCCCACGAGCCCGAGCCTTGTGGCGGCGCTTTCCGATCTTTCGGACGCGCGCATGGATGAGCTGGCGAGCATGCGCCGCAAGCTTGCCGGTGCCGTTGATCCCGACGCCCCCAAAGCGGCGTTGGAGCCCTCGTTGGTGCCGTACTACAATCCGCTGTTCGCTGACCGCTTTAGCTGGGCGCTCGAGTTCCGCATTCGCTGTGGATCGGTCTCCTACGTGGTCAAGGACATCGACGGCATGGCCGATGCCTACGTGCGTGGCGGCACGTTCTCCTATGGCAAGAAGCTCACGTTTGTCCATTCACCTGAGGCCTTTGACGAAACATCGGCAAAGCTGCTCAACCTTGTTGTGACGACAGTTGCCTATCTCGATGACATCACAAGCTCGCGTTCGGCGTCGTACGACTTTGCCCGCAGCGGTTTTGTTGCCGAGCGTCAGTTGCCGCTGTCCGAGCATAGCATCGTATATGTGCTGGACCTGCTGCGCGGCCAGAGCATCTCCTTTGAGCCCGTCTGGTCGCGGGGGACGACGACGCATCGCACCTACGACGTGGCGGTTGAGCTGTCTCCGCAAGGGGAGGACGAGGCGTCCGCTAAGCGCCCACCGCTGCTTGCCGCCAAAATCGCGCCGGCGGCTGGTGGTAGCTATGACCTGCGCCTGCCCGCCAATATGTACTGCTTTGCGTCGGGCGATGCCGCCTACTTGGTTGACACGGGCCGCGCGCGCCGTACCGACGCTGCATTTGCTCATCATGCCGCACCTTTTTTGTCGCGCTTGCTGCCGTGCCGCACGCCCGCCCATATTGCCGCCGAGCAGGTGGGGGAGTTCTGCCGTATGGCGCTGCCCATTTTGCGTGACTATACCGACCTTACCGCGCCCGCTGCGCTCGATACCGTGGCGCCCGAGCCGAGCTTTGCCATGGCGATCGGTGTCGACGATGGGCTCGTGACCTGCAAAATTACGGTTACTTACGGCGACTGGTCGGCGGATCTCTTTAGCCTGGGCGCTCCGGGCAGCCCCTTTGAAGAACAGCGCCCCGGCGTGCCGCCCCGCGACGAGGTGGCGGAGTTTCGCGTTATGGATACAGCGGCTCTGTACTTCGATTTCTACGAGGGCGGTCTGGCGTTTGAGGAGCGCGATGATGAGAGCTTGTTCTGCCTGCTGACCGAGGGTCTGTCCGCCCTGTCCGAGCTGGGCGAGGTCATGCTCAGCGACCGCCTGCGCCAGATTTCGGTCCGCCCTGCGCCCAAGCTTTCGGTGCGTGCGACCGTCAAGAGTAACCTGCTCGACGTCGAGCTGGGTGCGAGCGGCCTTTCGACGGCAGACCTTGCCATCTATCTGGACTCGTACAAGCGCCACGAGACGTTTGCGCGCCTTACGTCCGGCGACATCATTCGTCTGGACGAGGGCGCTCGCGCCGCGTTTGGCCTCGCTGAAGATCTGGGTGTCGATGCCGTCGACCTGCTTGACGGCGTGTCGCTTCCCGCGTCGAGCACCCTTTTTGTCGCTAGCATGCTCGCGCGCACGCCCGCGCTCGAGGCCGATCGCGACGTTGCGTTCCGCCGTACCGTCGAGCGCCTGGACACGCTCGGCAAGATGGACTTTACGGTGCCGGCATCGCTCAAGGCAACGATGCGTGGCTACCAGGTCGACGGATACCAGTGGCTCGGCTCGCTCGAACACCTGGGCCTTGGTGGCATTTTGGCTGACGACATGGGCCTGGGCAAAACGCTCCAGATGATTGCGCATATCCTAGCGCGTGTGGAGGCGGGGGACACCAAGCCCACGCTCGTGGTATGCCCGGCCTCACTCGTGTACAACTGGACTGCCGAGCTGGAGCGCTTTGCGCCCTCGCTCGATGTGTGCGCCATCGTGGGCGCCAAGGCGCAGCGTCGCGTACAGATTGCCGGCGTGGCCGAGCATAGCGTGGTCGTGACGTCGTATGATCTTATGCGGCGCGATATCGACGAGTACACCGAGCAGGATTTTGCCCGCGTGGTGCTCGACGAGGCCCAGTACATTAAAAATCCGCTCACGCAGGTGGCGCGCGCCGCCAAGCGACTGCCTGCCGGCGTGCGCGTTGCCCTGACGGGCACGCCCATCGAAAACCGCCTGTCCGAGCTCTGGAGCATCTTCGACTTTTTGATGCCAGGCCTTTTGGGGACGCGCGAGTCGTTTGCCAAGCGCTTTGAGAGCCCCGTCGAGCATGCTGAGGGCGATAGCGCCGCTCGCCTGCAGGCGCTCGTGTCGCCGTTTGTGCTGCGCCGTGTTAAGGAAGACGTGGTGGCCGACCTGCCCGAGAAGATCGAAGACACCGTCATGGCGCAGCTCACCGGCGAGCAGCGCAAGCTGTACCTGGCAAACCAGGACCGCATCGCCCAGCAGGTGCAGCACCGCGAGGCTGGGGAGTTTAAGAAAGACAAGCTCAAGGTGCTCGCCGAGCTCACCAAGCTGCGCCAGATCTGCTGCGACCCGCGTCTACACTACGAGGATTACAAGGCGGGGAGCGCCAAGCTCGATACGTGCATGGAGCTCGTGCGCGGCGCACTCAACGGCGGGCATCGCATCCTGTTGTTCAGCCAGTTTACGGGTATGCTCGATATCATAGGTAAGCGCTTGGCCAAGGAGGACATCGCCTTCCTTAAGCTCACGGGCGCTTCGTCTAAGGAGAGCCGCGCCAAGATGGTCGCGCAGTTCCAAGCGGGCGAGGTTCCGGTCTTTTTGATTTCGCTCAAGGCGGGCGGCGTGGGCCTTAACCTGACGGCGGCCGACGTGGTCATTCACTACGACCCGTGGTGGAACGTGGCGGCGCAGGACCAAGCGACCGACCGCGCGCATCGTATTGGCCAGCAACATACCGTGACCGTGTACAAGCTCATCGCCAAGGACACGATCGAGGAGCGCATCATGCAGATGCAGGAGTCCAAACGCGACCTGGTCAACAGCGTGCTCGGCGGCGACGGCATCTCCTCGGCGCTGTTTACCCGCGAGGATGTTCTGGCACTGCTGGGCGGCGACGGGCGCTAACCCGCTCGGGTGGGGCCGCCAGGGCGGATGGCACACGCTGCCCCATCGTCCCCGCCCGTTATGTGTTCATTTGCAATGCCGTGGATGGTTTGTCTGCCTTTGGGCATAAGAACCATCAAGAACATTGGCACATTAGCAAAGGAGAACATCATGGCGAAATTCTTTAAGGACCCCGATGGCAAGCTTATCGCCGCCCTGGGCAACGACGTTGCAACCCCTGCCGGCTGCACGGAGCTGACCGCGAACACTGAGGATGCGGCGCACGAAAAGCACGTGCCGGTCGTTGAGAGCGAGCGCGACGGTCACGTGATCCGCGCACGTGTGGGCTCGGTCGAGCATCCTATGGTGCCCGAGCACTATATTGAGTGGATCGCCCTTGAGGCCGAGGGCCGCTTAGAGGTCCATTACCTTGAGCCCGGTATGAAACCCGCGACGTTTTTTGCCGGCGGCTCCAAGACCGGTACCGTCTATGCCTACTGCAACCTGCATGGGCTGTGGTCCGCGACATTCTAGGAGCGCGCCCCCGCTCGGGGTATCATAGCTAGCATATGCACATGCAAGCGCCGACTGCATTATGCGGCCGGCGCTTTTACTACGATTTCGACGGTTTACGACGGAAAGGGCTGGGCCATGAAGCTCGCGCTTGCACAGATCGATATGCGCCTGGGTGATATTGAGGGCATTTGCGGCCGCATCGAGGACCAGGCTCGTC